>OBLF01002767.1_pt1 | contig 11346 bp, 10 predicted proteins | sample 1519231 | NCBI WGS metagenome assembly OBLF01 (sample SAMEA2602895, study PRJEB22501) | metagenome | reverse complement strand
ACGCATGCCACCCTCATAGGCTCTGCGCAGCAATTTCACAGCATAGTCCTGACAAACGCGCTGGATTGGTAAAGCGCCGAACGCATTCTGTGGAACAGTAATACCTGTTTTTCCTAATGTAACTTGTTTCATAGATTTTCCTCCTCATTATGGATTATTAAAGTGGAATTTATATTAAGTAATTATAATATAACACTTTTCTTTGATAGTTACATCTGAAAAAATTTCAAAAAATTGCACGCACTCTTGATAATGGAAGTCGATTTTTGTCCTGTCTTGTATATCTCGAAAGTGGCTGTTTTACAGGCTTTCCGTTGCATCGGTTTTATAAAAATATATGGGCGAAAATATGGTGAGAGGTGAGAATATAGCGAATTGACAACATAGCATATATCGGGTACTATCAAATAACGCAATGCGTTATTTAGGTGGGAGAGTTTTATCATGAGTAGAGGAAAAGAAGTAAAAAAATTAAGAGAAAAAATGGGAATGAACAGACGTGAATTTAGTGACTACTATGGTATTCCGTATCGTACCGTTCAAGATTGGGAAGCAGAGAAAAGAGAACTTCCAGATTATCTGTTACGTTTATTAAAGTATAGAGCAGAGATAGAGCGTCGAATCAATAGTGAAGATAATTAAAAAGTGGTACTGATGATTTCTAGTCCAAGAATTAGTTCAAGGAAGGGTTATCAGGTATTATAGTAGTTTATGTATATTTTTTTACCATAAACATAACGCAATGCGTCAGGATGGAAAGGAGGATATTTAGTGGATAAGAAAATAAGCGTAATATCAGATTTGGATGGAAAGAAAATTGTTGTAATCAGTGATATTCGTTTTAAAGGAAAGAGGAATATCGATTGGGAAGAAGTTGAGCAGTATTTAAAAGAATACATAGGAGATTGCTATGAATTCCTATGCTTCTTCAATGTGCTACGAATAAACGATGGCAGGAAAACTTTAAAGGAAAGCATAACGTTGATGCAAAGTTTGGCTGGTATAGATTTACGACAAGGTTTGCACTTCCAGTATATAACAATGATACTGGAGATCTTGAACAGTTTAATATATTCAGGATAGAAATGTTGATACGACATGCTGCAGACGGAAATTTATATCTGTATGACATGGTGAACATAAAAAAAGAAACGAGCACCCCGCTTGAGCAATAGCTGTACGGTAACAAACCCATTTCTTGATTATATGATACATTGAACAGTATTAAATGTCAACGAAAAAAGCATAAGAAATCTCAATGAAAAGCCAGCCCAGCTATTCATCGGAAAGACCATAGAAAAGACAGGTTCAGATACACTGATTACCCTCAGTGCGTCCGGACCTGTCTTTTGTTGCTATCGTTTCTTTCGGTTACCTTTGCCACGCTTGCTTCCTGGAGATTTCAGCATATCGGATTTACGAAGAATGCCCATCAAAGTGACAAATTCATCTTTGGTGAGTTTGCTATATTTGATTCCTAATTGTTTCAGGAACATGGCAACTTGGGCTTCTTCAGCAGATCCTTCAAAATGATTGGCTTGATCCAAAGCATTTTTTACAACATCGGCTCCGGTAGTATCAGCAGTTGTACGGTGCTGGGTCTTGCAGAGCGTTATTTTTACCATTTTGCATGGCTTGTAGTGTTCACAAAATCTTCACAAAAATATTAGCACTCACCTCTTGACAGTGCTAATAGTAAATGTTATAGTACAACTAGAACAAAGGAAGAGGGGTAAAAAGAAAGAACTTCTTAGAAATCCGGAATCCTGGATGTTCCAGATAACAACACATCAGATATTCCAGACGAATATTTCATATGTGCTTAATAATATTTATAAAGTATTGGAAGGAGATATGACTTATGATGATGCCTAGTATTTTTGGAGAAAACTTATTTGATGATTTTATGAATGATTTTACATTCCCGAAATTCCCAGATGTAGAGAAAGAACTCTATGGTAAACATGCAAAGAACTTAATGAAGACAGATGTAAAAGATACCAAAGAGGGTTATGAAGTAGATATTGATCTTCCTGGATTTAAGAAAGATGAGATCCAGATGGAACTGAAAGAAGGAGTTTTAACAGTCAGTGCAGCTAAAGGACTGGATAAGGATGAAGAGAAGAAGGATGGAACTTACATCAGAAAAGAACGTTATGCAGGAAGCATGAGCAGAAGCTTTTATGTAGGTAAACATGTAACGGAAGAAGATATCCATCCGAAATATGAGAATGGTATTCTTTCCTTCAGCGTTCCAAAAGAGGAAGCAAAACCGGTAGAAGAGAAGAAACATTATATCAGCATTGAGGGATAACAACAGATCTGCAATGTAAAATTCGTATTACCTCGCGGGCATGATCCCGCGGGGTAATCTTCATATAGATGGTTTTCATAAAATGTTAAAACAAGATTACAATACACTCTGTGTGGGGTGTAAATAACAGCAATAAAGAAAAACGGGAGGGATTTTATGGCGGCGAAAAGAGATTATTACGATGTTCTTGGAGTTGCGCGTAACGCAGATACCGGAACAATAAAAAAAGCTTACCGTAAACTGGCGAAAAAGTACCACCCGGATACGAATGCAGGAAATGAGCAGGCAGCGGAGAAATTTAAGGAAGCTACCGAAGCATATAATATATTAAGTGATAAAGAAAAAAGAAAAATGTATGACCAGTATGGACATACAGCATTTGATGGATCTATGGGAGCCGGCGGTGCTTATGGAAATGATAGTGCGTCTGGTGGCGGTACTTACCGTTATGCAGGACCGGATGGTACATTTCATGAATATCATTTCGAAGGAAATGGAGATATGGATGATTTTCTAAAGCAGATGTTCGGTGGTGCGTTTCATGGTTTCGGCGGCGCACACAGTTCATTTGGAGGTTTCGGCAGACAAACAGGAAACCAGGGAGGAAATTCCTACAGAAATTATGGAAGGAGTTTTCAACAGGATGGTGCAGATGTGGAAGCGGATATTACAGTTTCCTTTGATGATGCGGCTTTCGGATGTGAAAAGCTGATCCATGTGACAGATGGAAGCGGAGAACGGAAGTCTCTGAAAGTGAAGATACCTGCCGGAATTGATACCGGACAGAGCATCCGGCTCCGTGGCAAAGGCAGTCCGGGATATGGCGGTGGAAAAGACGGTGATCTGTTCTTGAAAGTGACTGTCAGCATGAAACCGGGATATGAACGTAAAGGAAAAGACGTATACAGTACTGTTCAGATTCCATTTACAACAGCTGTGCTGGGAGGAGAAACAATCGTGCAGACGCTGACCGGTAAGGTTATGTGTAAAATCGCACCGGGTACACAGTCTGGAACGAAGATCAGACTTCGTGGAAAAGGAATCGTATCTATGAAAGATAAAAATATACGGGGAGATCAATATATAACTGTTCGAATCCAGGTACCGAAAAATCTGAGCGAAGATGCAAAGAGAAAATTAAAGGCTTTTGAAGAAGCCTGTGAAAAAAAAGGAAGAGGCGCTGCGTAAGTGCCTTTTTCTTTTTTTGTTGCCTGTATTGTTGACGGTCTGTCGTTCGCGCTTTATAATAAAAGGGTTAAGAAAAATACACTTTCCGTATGGAAATGTGTGAATGATATAGCGTAAGGAGAACAAGAATGAGCAAAATTATTTTAACAGGTGACCGTCCGACCGGTCGGCTTCACGTAGGACATTATGTAGGATCCCTGAAAGAGCGTGTAAAACTGCAGAATTCCGGTAAGTTTGACGAGATTTATATTATGATCGCGGATGCACAGGCACTGACAGATAATGCAGAGCATCCGGAGAAGGTACGCCAGAATATTATGAATGTAGCGCTGGATTATCTTGCTTGCGGAATCGATCCGGAGAAAGCGAATATTTTCATTCAGTCTATGGTTCCGGAACTGACAGAATTTACATTTTATTATATGAATCTTGTTACTGTATCCCGTGTACAGAGAAACCCTACAGTAAAAGCTGAGATCCAGCAACGTAATTTTGAAGCAAGTATTCCGGTTGGATTTTTTTGCTATCCGATCAGCCAGGCGGCAGATATTACCGCTTTCCGTGCAACAGCCGTTCCGGTTGGAGAAGACCAGCTTCCGATGTTAGAACAGTGCAAGGAAATCGTACACAAGTTCAACAGTGTATATGGCGAGACACTTACAGAGCCTGAGATCATTCTTCCGTCTAATAAAGCATGTCTGCGTTTGCCGGGTATTGATGGTAAAGCGAAGATGAGCAAGTCTCTTGGAAACTGCATTTATCTGTCTGATGAGCCGGAAGACATTAAGAAGAAAGTTATGTCCATGTTTACAGATCCGAATCATCTGCGTGTGGAAGATCCGGGACAGGTAGAAGGCAATCCGGTATTTATTTATCTGGATGCATTCTGTAAGGATGAGTATTTCGCAGAATTTTTACCGGATTATGCAAATCTGGATGAATTAAAGGCACATTATCAGCGTGGTGGTCTTGGTGATGTGAAAGTTAAGAAATTCCTGAATAATGTTATGCAGGCAGAACTGGAGCCAATCCGTGCAAGAAGAAAAGACTGGGAAAGCAGAAAGACAGATGTTTATGATATTCTGAAAGCCGGAACAGAAGTTGCCCGTGCAAAAGCAGCCCAGACACTGCATGATGTGAAAGATGCAATGCATATCAATTACTTTGACGATGCAGATTTGTTAAAATAATTGATATTCAAGGAATCTGCCAGAGATAGTTTCTGCCAGAGATTGTGATAATTATAATAATAGTAAAAAATAAAACGGCAGTTCGTGGATAGATATAATTGAGATGTTTTCAAAGATCTGATTCCATAAACTGCCGTTTTGCTGTAATAACTTTGTTATTACAGCAGAGATATCCTACCAGATTCCGAGTATATGCTGCATGCCAAGACTTGCAAGAGCAATTCCAACCCAGCAGCAGAAACCGAGCAGAAGTGGTTTTCCACCGGTTTTGATGAGCTTGATAATATTTGTATTCAGACCGACTGCGCTCATGGCTAGAACGATAAAGAATTTACTCAGTGTTTTCAGTGGAGTGAATACATCTGCGGAGATACCGCAGGAAGTCGCAATTGTTGTAATGACAGAAGCAAGTACAAAATAAAGAATGAACATTGGAAAGATTTTTTTCAGCTCTACTTTTTTGCCTTCAGCTTTCTGACTTCGTGTGCGGATGAATGCAAGTGCCAGAGTGATCGGAATGATCGCAAGTGTACGTGTCAGTTTAACGGTAACGGCTTTATCCAGTGTCGCAGAACCCAGGTGGTACAGAGAATCCCATGTAGATGCCGTTGCTGTTACAGAAGAGGTGTCGTTGACAGCCGTTCCGGCAAAGATTCCAAATGATTCGCCGCTTGTTGTGGAAAAGCCAAGAATTCCGCCCAGCGTTGGAAACAGTAAAGCTGCAATCATATTGAAAAAGAAGATTACAGAGATTGCCTGTGCGACTTCGTCATCATCTGCATCAATGACCGGTGCTGTAGCTGCAATTGCAGAACCACCACAGATGGAGGATCCGACGCCAACCAGAGTAGAGATGTTGCCTGGAATATGCATGATTTTATGCAATACATAGGCAAGAATCAGAGAAGTTGCGATTGTGGTTACAATGATCGGAAGTGATTGCTTCCCGGTTTCCAGAATAACAGTCAGGTTCAGCCCGAACCCAAGAAGGATGACAGCATACTGTAATACTTTCTTTGATACAAAAGTAACCCCGCTTTGGAAAGCGGATTTGTCTTTGATAAATAATGTCAGGATCATGCCGGCAAGAATACCGAATACCGGTCCGCCGATAATTGGAAAATGTTGTCCCAGTATCCAGCAAGGAATAGCGATGCAGAGACATAATAAGATCCCTTTCGTATTTTTCTTTAAAAATTCCATTTGATATACTCCTTTAGATTTTGTTATATTTCCGTCAGATATGATAGCACACAATGAAAAAAATGAAAAGAAAAACAGAACAGGGAGATTAGTTCGTAATATTTAAGCAAGCCAGTCACCGAGCCATACAATAATAGCAGTACAGATCAAAGTTTAGATCAATCGGAAAATTATTTCAAAACAGCTAGTGTATAAAAATCATTGCAGTGGTGAGAAAGCTTTGCTAGAATGTTGAAAGATGAAAAGGAGAACATGATGGCAAAGTATTACCTTGCCCCGATGGAGGGGATCACGACCTATATTTTCAGGAACGCGTATCATAAGTATTTTCGAAAAATGGATAAATATTATACACCTTTCTTCGTACCGCATAGTAAGCGCGGGCTGAATTTGAAAGAACAGGAAGAGATTCTGCCTGCGCATAATGCAGGACTTTTTGTTGTTCCACAGATTTTAAGCAACAATGGAAATGACTGTGTACAGACGATTGAAAAACTGAAACGATATGGATACGAAGAGATCAATCTGAATTTTGGCTGTCCGTCAAGGACGGTTGCATCAAAATACCGTGGCTCCGGATTCCTTGCAAAGACGGAAGAGCTGGATCGATTTCTGGATACCGTATTTTCGAATGAAAAAGATGTGAAAATCTCTGTGAAAACGAGGCTTGGAAGAGATGAACCAGAAGAATTTGAACAGATTCTTTCTATATATAATCAGTATCCGCTGGAAGAGTTGATCATTCATCCGCGAGTACAGAAGGATTACTATATGCATGAGGTAAGACTTTCCTGGTATGCATATGCTGAAGAACATAGCAGACACAGTCTTTGCTATAACGGAGAACTGAATACTGTAAAAAATATCCAGGAGATGCAGCAGAGATTTCCACAGACAGACTGCTGGATGATCGGACGAGGAATGATTGCTAATCCGGGACTTTTGATGGAACTGGAAGCAGAGAAATTAAAAAATGAAAAGAAAATACAAAGCTATGGTGGCTTTTCGATAGAAAAAGAGCGTATGGCAGCATTTCTGGAAGATATCTGCATTCATTATGAAGAAGCAAGTCCGAAAGAAATATATGTATTATTTAAAATGAAAGAAATCTGGACTTACTTGATGCGGTATTATCCAGATCATCTGGAAAAAATAAGAAAAATCAAGAAAACACAGACAATAGAGGAGTATAAGCGAGAAGTGCAAGAAATTTTCGCTTTACTTCGTTAAATAAATACCATATAATAAATAAAAAGTTTATTTGTAAATACAGACAGACTGTCTGAAATTGCAAAGAGAAGAAAGGGGCTTTTAATATGGAAGACCAGAAAAAACGCGTATATGATGCGCTTGATAAATTGAAAATTAAATATGAAGTTGTGGAACATGAACCGGTGCATACAATGGAAGATATGGATAGGCTAGGACTTCCCGAAAAAGGAACTTTATGTAAGAATCTTTTTCTGAGAGACTCTAAAGGAAAGAGACATTTCCTTGTTACCTGTGATGAGAAGAAGAAAGTAGATTTAAAATCTCTTGGAAGACAGCTCGGAGCAGGCAATTTAAGTTTTGCATCCGAAGAACGTCTGGAAAAATATCTGGGAGTAAAACAGGGAAGTGTGACACCGTTTGGACTGATGAATGATACCGATCACGCAGTAGAATTTTTCATTGATAAAGATCTCAGTAAATGCAAAAGCATGGGAATCCATCCGCTGGAGAATACAGCGACAGTATTTTTATCATTTAAGGATCTGGACAAATTCCTGTGGGATCTGGATGTGGATGTTGTAAAAGTACGATTATAAGAGAATTATAAAATATAAAGATATTTAATAGTTTTTTAATTGCATGTTCGTTGTGTTCGAAGTAGAATAGTACAGTGACAGAAGAAAGTGAGGAATACTATGGATCATTATCAATACAACGGACAACAGACACCCCCGGTGAATCGCAACAGTTACGGGAACCAGATCTGGTATATCTGGGGACCGATCGTAGTGAAAATAGTGATCGGTATGATTGTATCCGGTGTGGCATCGGCAGCGATCGGGGCAGCATATATGATCAGACATTATGGACTGTCGGCACAGATGACAGATTATGCACAGCAGATTGCAAACATATATCAGAAGGATTATGTACAGATTTTAAAAGCGGTGACAAAGGAAGCAGCAAGGCTTTCTTCCTATGTAGAAGGTGTGGCGGCATTTGTAACAATTCCGGTGTTGCTTATCATGTTCCACAAAGACAGGATCAGGGAGAAACTTACCGGATTTACACCGAATAAGAAAGCGCCGCTGTGGAAATACAGTGCAGTAGCGCTCTTAAGTGCAACATTATGCGTAGGAGTGAACAACTTGCTTATTATAGGCAACATTACAACTGTCAGCGAGGAGTATCAGACAGTAATGCAGGGATTCTATTCCGCACCGCTTCTGATACAGGGCATATCACTTGGCATATTAGTTCCAATCTGTGAGGAACTGGTATTTCGTGGACTCGTTTTTCAGAGGCTGCGTATGCGGAGCGGATTTTTATCTGCGGCATTGTATTCAGCAGTGATCTTCAGCTTGCTGCATGGCAATATGGTTCAGATGATATATGCACTTTTCCTTGGAGTGGTATATGCTTATATGTATGAAAAATACGGTTCTGTGAAAGCACCGATATTTGCACATATGGTTGCAAATCTGATTTCCGTATTTGCAACACATTACAACTGGTTTGAGTGGATGGCAAAAAATCCGATGCGGATCGGCATTATTACTGTTTTATGTGGAACGATCGGTTCCAGCATGTATGTATGGATGCAGCGGATCGATGAAAAGCCGGATCATCCGAATAAACCGGAACAGACTTTGCATCAGGAAAATCTGACTTCTCAAGAGTAGAGAAGTCAGATTTTTTGTATATATACGAGCAATTATCTGAATATCTGACAATTTAAGAAAAAAAGAGGTTTACAAGCTGGAAAAATTGTAGTATAGTAGGACAAAAATAAGAAAGGAAAGAAAAGGTATGTATGAGCAGAAGCAGAATCTGCATACCGGTTTGTATCGCACAGAGTTTGAACATGATAACTGTGGTATCGGTGCAATCGTTAATATCAAGGGCAGGAAATCCCATAACACGGTAGCAGATGCACTTAAGATTGTAGAAAATTTAGAACATAGAGCTGGCAAGGATGCCGAAGGTAAAACAGGTGATGGAGTTGGAATTCTATTACAGATTTCACATAAGTTTTTCTCCAAAGTCTGTGAACCTCTCGGCATCCTTTTACGTTCTGAGAGAGATTATGGTGTGGGAATGTTTTTCTTCCCGCAGGATGAACTGAAAAGAGAACAGGCAAAGAAGATTTTTGAAGTTATTGTCAGAAAGGAAGGAATGAATTTCCTGGGATGGAGACAGGTACCGGTAAAAGAGGAAGTACTTGGAAGCCGTGCAGCAGCTTGTATGCCATGCATTATGCAGGGATTTATTGAAAGACCGGAGCATATTGCGCAGGGAATTGATTTTGACAGACGTTTGTATGTTGTAAGAAGAGTCTTTGAGCAGAGCAGTGATGATACTTATGTAGCGTCTCTTTCAAGTAGGACAATTGCGTATAAGGGTATGTTCCTTGTCGGACAGCTTCGCTCTTTTTTTGCGGATCTGCAGGATAAAGACTATGAATCTGCAATTGCACTGGTACATTCCAGATTCAGTACAAACACAAATCCGAGCTGGGAGAGAGCACATCCGAACCGGTTCATCGTACATAATGGAGAGATCAATACAATTCGTGGTAATGCGGATAAGATGCGTGCCAGAGAAGAAAACATGGAATCTGAGTGCCTGAAAGGAGAATTGCATAAAGTTCTTCCGGCGATCAATACATCCGGATCCGATTCCGCGATGCTTGATAATGCCATCGAATTTATGGTAATGAGCGGAATGGAACTGCCACTGGCAGTGATGATCGCGATTCCGGAGCCATGGGCAAATACAAAAAATCTGTCACAGAAGAAAAAAGATTTCTATCAGTATTATGCAACAATGATGGAGCCATGGGACGGACCGGCATCTATTCTGTTCAGTGACGGTGACTGCATGGGAGCAGTACTGGACCGGAATGGATTACGTCCTTCCAGATATTATATTACGGAAGACGATACGTTGATCCTGTCTTCGGAAGTAGGTGTACTTGATATTGATCCGTCTAAGATCATTGTTAAAGAGCGTCTGCATCCGGGCAAGATGCTTCTTGTGGATACAATAAAAGGTAAAGTGATTGATGACGATGAACTGAAAGAATCTTATGCAAGAAGACAGCCGTATGGAGAATGGCTGGACAGCAATTTGATCGAGTTAAAAGATTTAAAAATACCGAATCAGAAAATTGAGACATATTCAGAGGAGGAACTCGGAAGATTACAGAAAGCATTCGGTTACTCTTATGAAGATGTGAAGACTTCTATTTTAAATATGGCGAAAAATGGAACAGAAAGCACTGGAGCCATGGGAATGGATGCCCCACTTGCCGTTCTTTCACAGAAATCTCAGAATCTGTTCGGATATTTCAAACAGTTATTTGCACAGGTTACTAATCCACCGATTGATGCAATCCGTGAAGAAGTCGTAACATCTACAACCGTATATATTGGTGAGGATGGCAACCTGTTGGAAGAAAAAGCAGAAAACTGTAAAATGTTAAAGGTAAATAATCCAATTCTTACCGATACAGACCTGCTGAAAATTAAAAATATGAAAACAGAAGGTTTCCAGGTTACAGAGATCCCGATCACTTATTATAAAAATTCCAGTCTGGAAAAGGCGATGGATTACTTATTTATCGAAGTAGATCGTGCAATCCGTGAAGGAACCAATATTCTGATTCTTTCCGACCGTGGTGTGGACGAATATCATGTGGCAATGCCGTCACTTCTTGCATTGTCAGGACTTCAGCAGCATCTGGTACGGACAAAGAAGAGAACTTCCGTGGCTATTATTCTGGAAACAGGAGAACCGAGAGAAGTCCATCATTTTGCAACACTGCTTGGCTATGGTGCATGTGCGATCAATCCGTATCTTGCACATGAGACAATACGCCAGCTTATTGATACTGATATGTTGCAGAAAGATTATTATGCTGCAGTTGACGATTATAACCATGCGGTTATCAGCGGAATTGTAAAGATTGCCTCCAAGATGGGAATTTCCACCATTCAGTCTTATCAGGGTGCCAAGATATTTGAAGCATTGGGTTTGAAACAGTCCTTTATTGATAAATATTTTACAGATACTGTCAGCCGTGTTGGTGGTATTGGTATCGAGGAGATTGCAGAAGATTATGCAAAAATGCATGCGGAAGCCTTTGATCTGTTGGGCTATGATTCTGATATGACGCTGGACAGCATAGGTCAGCACAAGAGTAAAAGCCAGGGCGAGCAGCATCTGTATAATCCTAAA
>OBLF01002761.1_pt1 | contig 11370 bp, 8 predicted proteins | sample 1519231 | NCBI WGS metagenome assembly OBLF01 (sample SAMEA2602895, study PRJEB22501) | metagenome | reverse complement strand
ACTCAGACCACAAAATACAAGAGGGGGTATCAGCCCCCACACCACAGATGGGTGGCGCACCCCCCCCCCCCCCGCCAGCCTCAGCCCCGGCCCAAAACCGCCCGGGCCCCGCCCCGGCGGGCGTTCCCAGGTTTTTTCCAAAAGATGTGGGAACCCCACCGCCAAGATCGCCAGCGTCAGGCCGTAGGACATCAGATAATAGCCGTCCGTATCGCTCCACAGTGCCCCGCCGCCAAAGCAGGTCCTGAAATACTGCCCGCAGACGGACAGGTCCTCCATGGCGAACACACCCCACCCGGCAAACACCACGATGAGGGTATACACATGCCGCAGCCACACCGACAGCTTTGCAATCAAGCCCTTCAGCAGGTACTTTTCCAGCATGAGCCACACAAAGAAGTGCAGCCCCCAGAGAATGAAATTCCAACTGGCCCCATGCCAGAAGCCGGTACAGAACCAGACGATGAAAATATTCCGCACCGTCCGCCAGTTCCCCTTCCGGCTGCCGCCCAGGGGGATATACAGGTACTCCCGGAACCAGGTGGTCAGGGAGATGTGCCACCGCCGCCAGAACTCCGTGACGGAGGCGGCAGTATAGGGATAATCAAAGTTCTCCGGGAAGTGGAAGCCCAGCATCTTACCCATGCCGATGGCCATATCGGAATAGCCGGAAAAATCAAAGTAGATCTGGAAGCCGTAGGCCGCGATGCCCAGCCAGCCGCCGAAGGCCGTCAGGGTCCCGGCGGACTGGGCCGCCAGCTCCGCGTCCCACAGGGCGCCAATGCTGTTGGCCAGCAGCACCTTTTTTGCAAGGCCCACGGTGAACCGCTGGGCCCCGGCAGCAAATTCATCCACCGTGTTGGTCCGGTGGTCCAGCTCCGCCGCCACATCCCGGTACCGGACGATGGGCCCCGCCACCAGCTGGGGGAACATGGTCACGTAAGCGCCGAAGGACACCATATTCCGCTGGGCGGGGGCGTCCTGCCGGTAGACATCAATGGTGTAGCTCATGGTCTGGAAAGTGAAAAAGGAGATGCCGATGGGCAGGGGCAGTCCCAGGGCTGGAATGGAGATACCGGGGATCAGGGACAGGTTGGCGGCAAAGAAATCCCAGTATTTGAAGAAACCCAGCAGCCCCAGATTCAGGATCATGCTCTCCGCCACGAACCACCGAGCCAGCTTGTCCCGGCTGCGGTACTTCTCCACCAGCATCCCGTGGGTATAGTCAATGAGGATGGACAGCACCATAATGATGATATACACCGGTTCCCCCCAGCCATAGAACACCAGGCTGGTCAGCAGCAGGGCCAGATTCCGCCATCGCAGGGGAACGGCGAAGTAAATGGCTAATGTAATGGGCAGAAACCCGAATAAAAAGGGCAGACTGCTGAAGCGCATGGGCTGTTCACCTCCTCTTTTTCTATAAAGGAATACTCCTTAACAGCACTTGAAATACATGGATTTCCACACATAGAAAACCAGCCGCCGGAGCGGCTGGTCCTCCGTGTTGGCTTTTATCCGTTGAACTGGGCGTTCCAGGCGTCCTCGATCTCCGCCTGGTGCTCACCGGAGGCAATCAGGGCCACATAGGAGCCGCTGGTGATGACCTTGGCGGCCTTCCACTGGTCGATGGTCTCCGGATAGAAGGCGTCGCCGCCGGCCTGGGTGTCGATGCGGGTCTGGAGGATCTCCGCCGCCTTGGCGGCATCGTCCTCGGTTTCACACTGCATGAACACATACTCATTCACAGCGTAGGACATCACCGGGGATTTGGCCAGCAGCTGCTTGGTGGAGATCTCCCCCAGGCCGGGATAGTACATCTCCAGCATGTCGCTGTCCAGGTCCATCATATCGTCGCCCCAGCCGTACTGCTCCGCAAGGCCGTTGTAAAAGGCCGTCAGGTCCACGTCATTGGCCGTCTCCGTCTTGCTGCCGCAGGCCGACAGCACACCGCACAGCAGCAGGACCGCTGCCGCTATCATACAAAGCTTTTTCATGGTTTTTTCCTCCTTGGGGACACCCCCAAAACGGGCATCCGTCATTTTTCTACAGTTTTTTCATTACGCTTGCTAATATACACGATTTACGGTATAATCGCAACATCAAAAGGGTAACAATCCGATTACAGAAAAGAGGTTTTTTCCATGTACAGCTTCCGCAATGACTACAGCGAAGGCGCCCATCCCAAGGTCCTTCAGGCGCTGACGGATACCAACCTGGTCCAGACCTGCGGCTACGGCCTGGACCCCATCTGCGAGGAGGCCCGTGACCTGATCCGGTCCCTCTGCGATGCGCCGGAAGCGGACGTCCACTTTCTGGTTGGCGGAACCCAGACCAACCTGACGGTCATCGCTTCCCTGCTCCAGCCCTACGAGGCGGTAATCGCTGCCCACACCGGCCACGTCAACTGCCACGAAACCGGCGCCATCGAAGCCACCGGCCACAAAGTCTGCACCGCCTATTCCCCGGACGGCAAGGTGACTCCCGCCATGGTGGAGTCCGTTCTGGCCATCCACGCCGATGGCGGGGAGCATATGGTCTCCCCCAGGCTGGTCTATATTTCCGACACTACGGAGATCGGCACCGTGTACACCAAGGCGGAGCTGATCGCCCTGCGGCACTGCTGCGATGAGCATGGCCTGCTGCTGTTTCTGGACGGCGCCCGGCTGGGCTCCGCCCTCACCTCCCCGGAAAACGATCTGACCCTGCCGGAGCTGGCGGCCCTGACAGACGTGTTCACCATCGGCGGCACCAAAAACGGCACGTTGTTCGGTGAAGCCGTCATCGTGACAGTCCCCTGTGCGCATTTCCGCTGGCACATGAAGCAGCGGGGCGGCATGCTGGCCAAGGGCCGCCTGCTGGGGGTTCAGTTCCTGGCTATTCTAAAGGACAACCTCTATTTCGACATTGCCCGCCACGCCAACGAGATGGCCTTCCGCCTGCGGGACGGCTTCCTGGCCCTGGGCTATCAGTTCCCGGTGCCCTCCCCCTCCAACCAGCAGTTCCCGGTGATGAAGGTCCGGACTGCAGAAAAGCTGGCCGCCATGGGCTTCGAATTTCAGGTGGAGCGGCCCATTGACGAGGAACATACCATGTACCGCTTCGTCACCAGCTGGGCCACGCCGGAAAGCGCCGTGGATGACCTTCTGAATGCTCTGGCGCAGTGTCAGTAAAGCAGTTTCATTTTACAGAATAACTCCTCAAAAAAGCTGTCCTCCTATATTAGGAGGACAGCTTTTTTCCTATGATTCGACAAATTTTACTTGACACGAACATCTGTTCGATGTATTCTATAGGCAGTTAAGAACAAACGTTCGATTGGAGGATGTACAATGACTGGTTGGAGCTTCTTTTTCACATTGATGGGGGTCGCCACCCTGGCGGCCCAGGTATTCCGTGTGGTGGATTATATCGAGCGCCCCGCCCAGCATCCCCGCCGGAGCGCCGCCCGGTAAGTTATGGACGTGCTCAGCAAGCTGGAGATCCTGACGGACGCCGCCAAGTATGACGCCGCCTGTACCTCCAGCGGCAGCCGCCGGGGCTTCCGGCAGGGGCATATCGGCAACACCTCTTCATCCGTCGCCGGATGCTGCCATACCTTCTCTGCCGACGGGCGGTGCGTGACCCTGCTGAAGGTCCTGATGAGCAACTGCTGCGTCTACGACTGCGCCTACTGCGTCAACCGCCGCAGCAACGACACCCGCCGTGCCGCCTTTACGCCGGAGGAGTTGGCGGACCTCACTATCAATTTCTACCGGCGGAACTATATCGAGGGGCTGTTCCTCTCATCCGGTGTCCTTCGGAACCCGGACTACACCATGGAACAGATGATCCGGGCCATCCGGATTCTGCGGGAAACCTACCGCTTCAACGGCTATATTCACGCCAAGGCCATCCCCGGTGCCGCTCCGGAACTGGTGGAGCAACTGGGCCTTCTGGTGGACCGGCTCAGCTGCAATATCGAGCTGCCCTCAGAGGCGGGGCTTCGCACTCTGGCCCCGGAAAAAACAAAGTCTGCCATTCTGGCCCCCATGCGGCAGATCCAATGCCGCACCCTGCAAAACAAGGAAGAGTTGGTCAAATACCGTCATACGCCGAAGTTTGCCCCGGCGGGGCAGAGCACCCAGATGATTGTGGGGGCCACGCCGGACAGCGACCTCCATATTCTGCGGCTGACCCAGGGGCTTTACGACCGATATCAACTCAAGCGGGTGTTCTTCTCCGCCTATGTGCCGGTGGTGGAAAGCGCCCTTCTCCCCTCCAGGGAAACCAAGCCGCCCCTTCTGCGGGAACACCGCCTGTATCAGGCGGACTGGCTGCTGCGGTTCTATGGGTTCCGGGCCGAAGAGCTTCTGGATGAGCAGACCCCCTCCTTTGACCCCCGTCTGGACCCCAAATGCTGCTGGGCCCTGCGGCACCCGGAGTTTTTCCCCGTGGAGGTAAACCGGGCGGACTACGAAGCACTGCTGCGGGTCCCCGGTCTGGGCGTCGTATCCGCCAAGCGGATCCTGGCGGCCCGGCGGGCCGGTCCCCTGCGGATCGAGAATCTGCCGAAACTGGGCGTTGTTATGAAGCGGGCCCAGTATTTTCTCACAGCCAGCGGCCGCATGGCCGACGGCCTGCGCTTCACCCAGGACAGCCTGCTGCGGAATCTCATCGCCGCGGAGCAGCCCCAGCTGCCCCAGCCGGAATTGCAGCAGCTGTCCCTGTTTGACACCGCCGGATAAACCCGGGAGGTTTCCCATGAACGAGATGATCTACATTTACGACGGCACCTTTGAGGGGCTGCTGTGCTGCATTTTCGACAGCTATGCCAATAAGGAAGTCCTCACCGCCATTACCAGCGATGAGGACGCCGCGCCTACCCTGTTTCCCACCCGCGCCATTTCCACGGACGCCGCCCACGCCGCCCGGGTACTCCGCAAGCTACATAAGCTCTCCCCCTGGGGGGAGGAACTGGTGCGCCGGGGCTACCTCACCTGCATGGAGGACAAGGAGATCCGCATTTACCGGCTGGTGGCAAAGCTTCTGCGGGAGGGCCCCGGCTTTCTGCGGGATTTTTCCGATGAAACGCTGCATCCCGTGGCGGCGGCCGTCCGGCATCTCAACGGGGAAGCCCACCTGTTGAAGGGCTTTGTCCGCTTTTCGGAGTTGGGCGGCGTGCTGGGCAGTGAGATCGAACCGAAAAACCGAGTGCTGCCCATTCTCCGGGGCCATTTCTGCTCCCGGTATCAGAACGAAAAATTCTTCATTTACGACCGCACCCACCACGAAGCCCTGTTTTACGCCGCCGGAAAGGCGGTCATCCGCCCTCTGGCGGACTTTCAGATGGCCCCGCCGGATGAGACGGAGGCCAATTACCGGCTGCTGTGGAAGCGGTTTTACGATACCATTGCCATCAAGGAGCGGGAAAATCCCCGGCTTCGGATGAGCAACATGCCCAAGCGGTACTGGAACACCATGACGGAATTTCAGGATGCCGCCTACTTCACTCCGGCAGGCTCTTCCGCAGTCGTTCCAGCCCCCGGCGTTCCAGCCGGGAGACCTGCACCTGAGACACCCCCAGCACCCGGGCTGTCCGCTCCTGGGTCAGCCCCTTGAAATACCGGAGCAAAATAGTCATCCGCTCCTTTTCCGGCAGCTGGTCCACCGCCTCCCGCAGGGCGATGCGCTCCACCAGCGCGTCCTCCGGCGCCTCCGTGCCCACCAGTCCCTCCAGGGCCAGGCCGTCTGCCGATTCCCGCTGCAAGGAATCCGGCGCTTCCGTGGCCAGGTCGATCCGGGCAATTTCTTCCGGCGCCCAGCCGGTCTGCTCCGCCAGCTCAGAGAGCACCGGTTCCCGGCCCAGCTCCTGCCGCAGCCGTTCCCGAAGGGCGTACAGCGTCAGAGACTGCTCCCGGATGCTCCGTCCCACCTTGATGGCGCCGTCATCCCGGAGGAACCGCCGGATCTCCCCGGCGATCTTGGGCACCGCATAGGTGGAAAAGCAGGTGCCGTAAGAAAAATCGAAGCCTTGTACCGCTTTCAGGAACCCCAGGCAGCCCAGCTGGTAGAGGTCGTCTGGTTCCACCCCACGGCCATAGTACCGGCGGACCACGCTCCAGATCAGGCCGTTGTTTTCCAGCACCGCCTGCTCGCAGGCGTCCCGGTCCCCCTCCTGGGCCGCCCGCAGCAGCTCCAGCGCGGCACTCATCGCTTCACACGGGGGGCGATCCGCTTTTTCATCACCACCGTGGTGCCCCGGCCCGCCGTGGAGCGCACCGTCAGGCTGTCCATGAAGCTCTCCATGATGGTAAAGCCCATGCCGCTGCGCTCGTCCCCGCCGGTGGTGAACATGGGCTGCCGGGCCTTGGCGATGTCCGGGATCCCCCGGCCATAGTCCCGCACTGTCAGTTCCAGCACGTTTCCGCTGCAGATGCGGGCCTTCACCACCACCTTGCCGATGCTGTCGGGATAGGCATGGACAATGGCGTTGGTGGCCGCCTCGGAAACGGCGGTTTTGATATCCTCCAGCTCGTTGAGGGTGGGGTCCATCTGGGCTGCGAAACAGGCTACCGCAGAGCGCACGAACCCCTCGTTGCTGCTTTGGCTTGGAAATTGCAGAGTCACTTCATTTTCCGCCTTTGTTTTCATTATGTAAACCTCCCGTTTTCACTTGATGGAAACCAAACGACCGATCCCGGCGGCATCCAAAACCCGCCGGGCCTGGGCCGGGATATTCCGGAGCACCACGCTGCCCTCCAGCAGCTGCATCCGCTGCTGGGAGCGGAGAATCAGGGCAATGCCGGAACTGTCCATAAAGGTGACCCCGGAAAAGTCCAGAATCAGCAACCTGGGAAGCGCTGCGTCAATGGCCATTTCCACTTCCTTCAGGGCATTCCGCGCCCCATGATGGTCGATGTCGCCGCTGAATTCCAGCAGCAGTTCCCGGTTGGCGTCCCGTGCTCGTATTTCCATATACTTCCCTCTTTTGTCGAATTTTATCCCCCAGGCTTCCAGCCTGGGCGCAGCATTTCCAGCAGCTGCCCGCCTCTTCCCGTTTTGCTGGAAATGGCTGCAGGATCCTGCTCTGAATTGTTTCCCTTCGCCTTTTTCGATACAAAACTTCAGGCGCTGGCACTGCACCACGAAAATGAGCAAAGCCCCGTCGCATGAAGTTTTTGTGTATCACTTCCGGTTGCCCTGCAGGGGCGAGGAAATGACACATTTCCAATTTTGCTATGCCTTTGCATAGCAAAAATCACCGCAGGCTTTTGTCCTACGGTGATGGTATCATAGTCCCTCTTCACATTCTGTCGAAGCACGGAGCGGGACTGATATTTTTATGTAAATCTGCGTCAACCGCTTTTTTCACGTTTGCAAGCAGTGAACAGATTTCTCGTCCGCTTTGCTTCCAGTCGGCATTTACAAACGGCAATCTCCTCTTATTTCCTGCTTTTCCCCCTGTTCATGTCCTTTTCTTCAGATTTCTCCGTAAAAAAGCATCTCCGGCATTTCTTGGAAATGCCGGAGATGCTTTTTCCTATTCAATACAGGGCGATCACAGCTGTGCTGAACCGCTTCGGGATCAATATTCCGCTTCGCCGGTATAGACCAGCTTGGCGTCGCCGGTGAGGGTGATCTTTTCGTCGGTGTAATTCACCACCAGGTCGCCGCCGGCAGCCCGGACGGTAACATCCCGGCCCTTTTCGCACATGCCGTTGGCTACGGCCGCCACCACGGCGGCGCAGGCACCGGTGCCGCAGGCCATGGTCTCGCCGCTGCCCCGCTCCCAGACCCGCATTTTGATGGTGCTGGGATTCACCACCCGGACAAACTCCGTGTTAATCCGCTCCGGGAAGTAAGGCGCATGCTCGAACCGGGGACCGATGAACTCCACATCCACGTCATCCACCCGGGGGCAGAACACCACGCAGTGGGGGTTGCCCACGTCCACGCAGGTGATGTTGAAGGACTGGCCGCCGATGAACACCGGATAATCCACCACCGTCTTTTCCGGGATGGTAAACCGGAGAGCCGCCGCATCCAGCGTGGCTTTGCCCATATCCACACAGGCGGAGGTCACCTTGCCGTTGGTGGTGTATACGTGCACCTCCCGGACGCCGATGCCGGTCTCGATCCGCAGATCCTCCTTGGCCGCAATGCCGCTGTCATAGAGGTACTTGCCCATGCACCGCAGTGCATTGCCCGCCATGGCGCCTTCGCTGCCGTCGGCGTTGAACATCCGCATCTTTGCATCCGCAATATCGGAGTGCTCCATGAGGATGATGCCGTCGGCGCCGATGCCGTAGTGCCGGTCGCAGAAGGTGACGCACAGGGACTCCGGACAGGTGATCTCGCCATGGAAATTCTCCAGGAAGATATAGTCGTTGCCGCAGGTCTGCATCTTGGCGAACTTCAGCTTCTGGCGATCGCTGCGCAGATGGCAGATGTCGATGAGCTCTGTGTTGTGCTGATTGTAGCGGCTGGCCAGAATGTCCGTCAGGGCGTTGGCGGTGTCCAGTGAGGTCAGGCAGGGGATGCCCAGCTGGACACAGCGGTGGTTCAGATGAATGAAGTCCTTGATATAGCTGGGCTCCGTGGAGCCGGTGAGGATCACGTAGTCGATGCGGCCGTTTTCCAGCAGCTGGAAGACCCGGTTGTCCTTCCCCAGCTTGCCCACGATCTCCACATCGGTGCCCAGGCGGGAGATCTCATTGGCGGTGCCGTCGGTGGCATAGAGCTTGTAGCCCATCTCGTCCAGCTTCCGGGCAATGTTGACGATCTCCGGCTGATCCCGGTGGTTCACGGAGATCAGCACGCCGCCCCGGGTCTCCTTCTCCACCTTGTATCCGGCGGAGACCAGGCCCTTGAACAGGGCCTCCTGCATATTCTTGCCCAGGCCCAGCACCTCGCCGGTGGATTTCATCTCCGGGGAGAGGGCGGCGTTGGCATCGGTGATCTTTTCAAAGGAGAACACCGGCACCTTGACGGCCACATAGGGAGGCTGGCGGTACAGTCCGGTGCCGTAGCCCAGGGAGGCCAAGGGCTGGCCCACCATGACGCGGGTCGCCAAGTCCACCATGGGTACGCCGGTGACCTTGGAAATGTAAGGCACCGTGCGGCTGGCCCGAGGATTCACCTCGATGACGTACAGCTCATTCTGGTAAATCAGGTACTGGATGTTGATAAGGCCGTGGGTGCCCAGGGACAGGGCCAGCTTTTCAGAGCAGTCCACAATGGTTTTCAGCATTTTATCGCCGATGGAGAAGGGCGGATAGACGGCGATGGAGTCGCCGGAATGGACGCCGGTGCGCTCGATGTGCTGCATGATGCCGGGGATCAGAACGTCCTTGCCGTCGGAGATGACGTCCACCTCCAGCTCCTTGCCCATGAGGTACTGGTCCACCAGCACCGGGTTTTCGATCTTGCCGGAAAGAATGACCTCCATATAGGTCCGCACGTCCTCGTCATTGTGGGCAATGACCATGTTCTGGCCGCCGATAACGTAGGAAGGCCGCAGCAAAACGGGATAGCCCAGCTCGTGGGCGGCATCCAGCGCCTCCTGCATGCCGGTGATGCCCCGGCCCTGGGGCCGCTTGATGGAGAACCGCTCCAGCAGCTCGTCGAACCGCTCCCGGTCCTCCGCCATGTCGATAGACTCGGCGCTGGTGCCCAGGATGGGGATACCGTGGCTGTCCAGGAACTTGGTCAGCTTGATGGCCGTCTGGCCGCCGAAGGCCACCACCACGCCCACCGGCTTTTCCACCTCGATGATGTGCATGACATCCTCGGGGAACAGGGGCTCGAAGTACAGGCGGTCGGCGGTGTCGTAGTCCGTGGAGACGGTCTCCGGGTTGTTGTTGACGATGACTACCTCATAGCCCAGCTCCTTCAGGGTCCAGACGCAGTGGACGGAGGAGTAGTCGAACTCAATGCCCTGGCCGATGCGGATGGGGCCGGAGCCCAGCACCATGATGACGGGCTTGCCGCTGCGGGGGAAGGTCCGGGATTCGCAGAACTGGTCAAAGGAAGAATAGAAATAGGGGGTCTCGGCGTCAAACTCCGCGCCGCAGGTATCCACCATCTTGTAAACGGCAGTTTTGCTCTCGACGGGCAGCTCCGACGCGCCGGACAGGCGCTTGAGGGTATCATCGGGATAGCCCAGGCGCTTGCCGGTCTCGTAGTGCTCCGCGGTAAGGCCGTCTGCTTCCAGGGCCTTTTCAAAGTCCGCCATTTTTTTCAGCTTTGCCAGGAACCAGCGGTCGATGCGGGTAATGCTGAAGATCTCGTCGATGGAGGTGCCGGATTTCAGGGCCTCAAAGATGGTGAACAGCCGGTGGTCATCCACCCGGCGGAGCCGCTCCCAGATGGGGGCATGGTCCTCGGGATCGTTTTTGCGGTTCAGGCTGTCCAGGCCCACCTCCGCCCCCCGGACGGCCTTCATCAGCGCCATCTCAAAGCTGGGGGCGATGGCCATGACCTCGCCGGTGGCCTTCATCTGGGTACCCAGCTTGCGGCTGGCGTCAGCAAACTTATCGAAGGGCCACTTGGGCATCTTCACCACAATGTAGTCCAGCGTGGGCTCAAAGCAGGCACAGGTCTTGCCGGTGATGTCGTTTTTGATCTCGTCCAGGGTGTAGCCCAGGGCGATCTTGGTGGTGATCTTGGCAATGGGATAGCCGGTGGCCTTGGAGGCCAGGGCGGAGGAGCGGCTGACACGGGGGTTCACCTCGATGACCGCATACTCAAAGCTGTCCGGGTTCAGAGCCAGCTGCACGTTGCAGCCGCCCACGATGCCCAGATGAGTGATGATGTCCAGAGAGGCCTTCCGCAGCATCTGGAACTCCTTGTCCGCCAGGGTCTGGGTGGGAGCCACCACGATGGAATCACCGGTGTGGACGCCCACGGGGTCGAAGTTCTCCATGGAGCAGACGGCGATCACATTGCCCACGCTGTCCCGCATGGTCTCGAACTCGATCTCCTTCCAGCCGAAGATGGCCCGCTCCACCAGGATCTGGGTGATGGGGGACGCGTCCAGGCCGGTCTGGGCGATGATGCGCAGCTCCGCCTCATTGGCGGCGGCACCGCCGCCTGCGCCGCCCAAGGTAAAGGCGGGACGGACGATGACGGGATAGCCGATGCGGTCCGCCACCTTCAGGGCGTCCTCCACCGTCTCGGCAATGTCAGAGGCGATGACCGGCTGGCCGATCTCCGCCATGGCTTCCTTGAAAAGTTCCCGGTCCTCAGCCCGGGAAATGACCTTGGCGTCGGTGCCCAGCAGACGGACCCCCTGCTCCTGGAGGAAGCCCTCCTTGTCCAGCTGCATGGCCAGGGTCAGGCCGGTCTGGCCGCCCAGGCCCGCCAGGATGCTGTCGGGGCGCTCCTTTT
>OBLF01002759.1_pt1 | contig 11372 bp, 7 predicted proteins | sample 1519231 | NCBI WGS metagenome assembly OBLF01 (sample SAMEA2602895, study PRJEB22501) | metagenome | reverse complement strand
AACGCGGATTTTCCGTTCCCGCAGGCTGTCCTTATATTCCTGTGCTGTCTTCATGGCGTCTCCTTTATTCTTTCTTAATTGCGATCTTACTTCCGTTCCTTTAGTGCGACGTAGGACTCATAGCGCTTCTCAGCGTCATGCTCCGCACCGGCAAAGAGCTTTTCGGCCTCCTCGGGGAATTTCGCCTCCATGGAAGCGAACCGGCGCTCGCTGCGCAGGAAGTCCAGATAATTGCCGGTAGGCGCGGCGGAATCCATCTGGAAGGGGTTCTTGCCTTCCTCTTCCAGCCGGGGATCGAAGCGGTACAGGTGCCAGTAGCCGCACTCGACCGCACGCTTCATCTCTGCCTGGGTGTTGCTCATGCCGCCGGCAATGCCGTGCGCCGTGCAGGGTGCATAGGCGATCACCACAGAGGGACCATTATAAGACTCCGCTTCCCGGATGGCCCGCAGAGTCTGGGCCGGATTGGCGCCCATGGCCACCTGAGCCACATAGATGTAGCCATAGCTCATGAGCATCATGCCCAGGTCCTTCTTCTTGGTGCGCTTGCCTGCTGCGGCAAACTGAGCAGTGGCGCCCATGGTCGTTGCCTTGGAGGCCTGTCCGCCGGTATTGGAATACACCTCGGTATCCAGCACCAGCACGTTGATATCCTTGCCGGAGGCCAGCACGTGATCCAGGCCGCCGAAGCCGATATCATAGGCCCAGCCGTCGCCGCCGAAGGCCCACACGGACTTTTTGCTCAGGAACTCCTTGTTCTTCAGGATAAATGCCACCGTTGCCTTGTTCTCCGTGTCGCAATCCAGGGATTTCAGGGTTTCCACCAGATCGTCCGTCACCTTGCGGGTGATCTCGGAGTTATTTCTGCCGTCCAGATAGGCCTGGCAGGTGTCCGCAGCCACACCGGCATCCTTCAGGGTCTTCACGGCAGTTACCAACTCACTGTTGACAGTGTCGTGCGCTTCCAGGAAACCGTAGGCAAACTCGGCGGTGTCCTCGAACAGAGACTGCTCCCAGGGAGCACCGAAGCCGCGCTCATCCTTGCAGTAAGGCGTGGAGGGCAGGCAGCCGCCATGGGCCGCCGTACAGCCGGAGGCGTTTGCAATGTACATGCGGTCGCCGAACAGCTGGGTCACCATCTTCACATAGGCCGTCTCGCCGCAGCCTGCGCAGGCAGGCGGGAACTCATAGTAATGACGGGCAAACTGCAGGCCCTTGATGGTCTTTTTGTTTACAGCGTCATCCTTGCAGGAAACATGCTCCACAAGGTAATCCCAGTTGGGCATCTCATGCCGCTGGCTCTCCGCCGGGACCATGGTCAGCGCAGTGTCCTTCGCCAGGCAGCTCTTGGCGCACTGGCCGCAGCCCAAGCAATCATAGGGAGAGACCTGGATGCGGTAAGCGTATTTCTCAAGGCCGGGACCCTTTGCCTGGATCGTCTCGAAGCCGGCAGGCGCCGCAGCCTTCTCCGTCTCATCCAGCAGAACTGCACGGATGGCAGCATGGGGGCAGACCAAGGAGCACTGGTTGCACTGAACGCACTTGGAGGCATCCCACTTGGGCAGCAGCACCGCATCTGTACGCTTGTCGTACTTGGAAGTGCCGCTGGGCCAGGTGCCGTCCACCGTGTGGTACTTCTGGAAGATGGACACGGGCAGATCGTCGCCCTTGAGCTGGTTCATGGGAATGATGATATCATGGAGGAAGTCATGGACGGCTTCTCCGGCATCATCGTCCGCCAGATCCTTCCAGCTGTCAGGCACTTCGATCTTGTGCAGTGCGCGAACGCCCTCGTCCACTGCCGCGCAGTTCATATCCACGACCTTTTGACCGGCCTTTACCAGATAGGTCTTTTCGATGGCGCTCTTCATGGCCTCGACGGCAACATCCATGGGGATGATGTTCGTCAGCTTGAAGAACGCGGACTGCAGAACCGTATTGGTCCGGCTTCCCAGACCCAGCTTCAAAGCGATGTCAGAAGCATCGATGGTATAGAACTGCGCATGCTTCTCAGCCAGCTGGCGCTTGAGCAGCGTGGGGAGATGCTTCTCCAACTCCTCATCGCTCCACTGGCAGTTCAGCAGGAATGTACCGCCGTCCTTCAGGTCCTTGCCGACGTCAAACTTCTCCAGATATGCTGCGTTGTGGACGGCCACGAAGTCCGCACTGCGCACCAGATAGGTGGAGTGGATGGGCTCGTCGGAGAAGCGCAGGTGGCTCTGGGTCACGCCGCCGGTCTTTTTGGCATCATAATAGAAATATGCCTGGGTGTACTTATCGGTCTTGCTGCCGATGATCTTCACGGAGTTCTTGTTGGCGCCAACAGTACCGTCACCGCCGACACCCCACAGCTTGCAGGTGACCAGGCCAGCCTTGCTGGTATCGATCTCCTCATAAGGCAGGGAGGTGAAGGTCACGTCATCGATGATGCCCACGGTAAAGCCGTTCTTCGGCTCGTCCTGAACCAGATTGTCGTAAACGCCCTTCAGCATGCCGGGGGTGGTGTCCTTGCCGGACAGGCCGAAGCGGCCGCCGATCACAGCATCAAACTTCCGGCCGGAATCTGCCAGCACAGACTTCACGTCCAGGTACAGCGGTTCGCCTGCGGAGCCGGATTCCTTGGTGCGGTCCAGAACGGCCACGCGCTTCACGGTTTCCGGAAGTGCCTTCAGGAAATACTCTGCGGAGAACGGACGATACAGGTGGACAGAGATCATACCAACCTTGCGGCCATGGGCATTCAGGTAGTCCACGGTCTCCCGCAGGGTCTCCGTACCGGAGCCCATGGCGATCACGCACTCCGTTGCATCCGCTGCGCCGTAATACTCATAGGGAGCATAATGCCGGCCGGTGAGCTTGTTGATCTCGTCCATATAGTGCGCCACGATCGCCGGGATAGCGGCAATGTGGCTGTTGGAAGCCTCGCGGCCCTGGAAAAACACTTCCTGGCCCGCCGTTGTACCGCGGGTGCAGGGGTGCTCCGGGTTCAGGCTGTTGCGGCGGAATGCCTCCAGCTGCTCCATGTCCACCAGGGGACGCAGGTCTTCATAATCCAGCGCATCGATCTTCTGCATCTCATGGGAGGTGCGGAAGCCGTCGAAGAAATGCATGAAGGCATGCCGCGCCTTGATGGCGGACAGGTGGGCCACCACGCCCAGATCCATCGCTTCCTGGGGGGAAGCGGATGCCAGCATGGCGAAGCCGATGGAACGGCAGGTCATTACGTCGGAATGGTCGCCCAGGATGGACCACATATTCTGTGCCACCGTCCGGGCCGCCACATGAAACACGCCGGGCAAATTCTCACCGGCGATACGGAACATGGGCGGGATCATCAGCATCAGGCCCTGTGCTGCCGTATAGGTCGTCGTCAAAGCGCCTGCCTGCAGGGAGCCGTGGCATGTTCCTGCCGCGCCGGCCTCAGACTGCATCTCCAGGACCTTCACCGGCTGGCCGAACAGATTTTTCTTTCCCTGAGAGGCCCATTCATCCACGACCTCTGCCATTTGGGAAGACGGAGTAATGGGGTAAATCGCCGCCACTTCCGTAAACGCATAGGAGGCATACGCCGCCGCTGTATTGCCGTCCATTACTGCTTTGTGTCCCATTTTTTTACCTCTTTCTTTCAGTTTTCTCGTGCTTAAAGGATCCGTCCGGAGGAGTTTGAATTCCTCCAGAAAGTCCCCGCGGTGCGGTCATCCGTGTACGGTGGGGGATGGCATAGCCGGTCTCCCACTGTACACTTCAGTCCGCGTATCTTTTCTGTCTATACTTTATTAATATATCGTTTTTTTCTTCTTAGTCGATATTCTTAGCGGCGTTCTATGTTCGCAAATAAAGACAATATTTTATACCGACGCCGCCGGAAAGCTCCCCCCAAAAAAGTTGCACTGTGCACAAATAAATCCGGTTTATTTATACATATGCGCCAAATATTGATACAGAGTATATCAAAAACACGTTCACAGAGCCGGGAACTGCATATAATTATCCGACTTTTTATTATGTTTTTCAATAGTGTCACCCGTACGACGGGAGTAGCATCGGCCGGTTTGGCGGAAAAAGTCTCCTTCGGAATATAAAAAAGCACCCGATGGATCCACCAAAGCAGGACGGGGTACCTGTCGAAATGGTCTCAGGGGTGCTTAGGCGGAACAGGAAAGAAGATCAGTTTTAACGCAGGGCCAGGACGATCTCGGCCGTGACAGCCAGTTCGCCATGGTTATAGAGTTCTGCGGCGCAGGTGACAATGGCCTTTTCCGGACGTTCAGCGGCCCACTTAGAGCGGACCTCGACCGTGTCTCCCGGGAGGATCTTGCTCTTAAAGCGCACGTTGTTGATGCCCAGGAACAGAGGGGTTTTTCCGGCGTAACGCTCCGTGGAGAGTACCAGAATATCAGAGGACTGCGCCATGCACTCTACGGAATAAACACCCGGCAGCACGGGGTCGCCAGGGAAGTGGCCTTTAAAGAGCTCCATCTGCGGATCCACATAAAAGGTGGTGCGAATGGATTCTCCGGGAACCAATTCCTCTACGCTGGAAACCAGCAGCATAGGAGAACGGTGCGGAATAATCTTTTTGATTTCTTCCTGGTTCATTAGCATTGTAGTGATACCTTCTTTCTATAGTGTTCGATACTTCATGATGCTAAAGGTTCATAAGCGTTTTACCATTTTCCGGCCCATGTGTCAAGATGCACCGAAAAGGCAGAACGTCTGAAAAATAGAAGTGCAAGGTCCTTTCTCAATAAGGCATTCAGCCGCTTTCCGCAGCGTCATATACCTATATAAATTTAACTGCCGGGGCAGCCATTTCCACAAAATTCCCATGTAAGCCATGCGGCTTTGCACTCTATGTTGTGCAATAATTTATAGATTTGCGTAAGTTTTATATATTTACTTTGTTCGCCGGCAACTGGTACATTAACAATAGAACCGGCAAAAAGGTTTTTGATCCGCAAGGCAAGCGAGAGATTTTAAATCTATTATTTTAGGAGGAACATATATGGATACGATGTATCTGCCCGCATGGAGCATTGGCGGCGACTGCTACAAAGAGGTCTACGAGATCGTTCGCCCCTATGGCAAGAAGGTTGCTGTGATCGGCGGCCACACGGCCCTGTCCGTAGCTCTGCCCAAGCTGAAGGCCGCTTTGGCCGGAACCGACCTGGAGCTGTCTGAGCCGATCTGGTTCGGCGGTGAGGCTTCCTATGAAAACGCTGAGAAGCTGGCGGCCATGCCCGAGGTCCGCGACGCCGACATGATCTTCGGCATCGGCGGCGGCCGTGCGCTGGATACCTGCAAGTGCGCTGCCGGACACCTGAACAACAAGCCGATCTTCACCTTCCCCACCCTGGCTTCCAACTGCGCACCCTGCACCGCACTGTGCGTGATGTACTATCCCGACGGCTCCATGCGCGACCTCTATTTCCCCAAGCGCTGCGCCATCCATACCTTCATGGATTCTGAGATCATCGCCAATTCTCCGGCCGAATATATGTGGGCCGGCATCGGCGACTCCCTGGCCAAGGAGTTCGAGGTGGAGTATGCCGCCCGCAATGACATGGCCAACTTCAACATCCTGCATGCACCCCTGATGGGCACTGCCGTTGCCCGCTGCTGCACCCCCGCCTTTATGAATTACGGCGTCAAGGCTATGGAGCAGATCCGCAGCCATACCGACGGCTATGAGCTTCGTCAGGTGGCTCTGGGCATCATCATCACCGCCGGCATGGTCTCCAACCTGACCGTGGATACCTCTCCCAAGAACGAATACTTCTACAATGACTCCCTGGCTCATTGCTTCTATTATGGCACCACGGTCTGCCCCGGCGCCCATAAGCATCTCCATGGCGAGGTGGTCTCCCTCGGCATCCTGGTGCTGCTGACTCTGGACAAGCAGTTCGAGCGCAGAAACAGCCTGTTCCCCTTCTATCACACCATGGGTCTGCCCATGACCATGGATGCCATCGATCTGCCGGAGTCTGATCTGCCCACCCTGGTGGGGAAGTCCTCTCAGATGGCCAACTGGAACTATGTGCCCACCCCCATCACTAAGGAGCAGTTCACCCAGGCGATCCTGGACACCGACAAGGCTGCCAAGGAATGGCTGGCTGCCAACAAGTAAGCGTATCCTTTCTGGAGGACTGACAGGATCAGTCCTCCAGATCCACATACTTGAAAGGAAGGTATAAATATGCGAGGAATCAAGGGGAAGATCACTCTGATTACCGGCGGTACCCGCGGCATCGGCAAGGGCATCGCCAAGCGCTTCCTGGAGGAAGGCGCCATCGTGATCGTGGTCGGCGGCAAGAACCGTCAGGATGCAGAGAATACCGTGGCGGAGCTGAGCCCGCTGGGCCAGATCGAATACATGATGGTGGACCTCTCCGGAACGGAAGCCGTGGAGAAAATGATCGATGACGTGGTGGCAAAGTATGGCCGCATTGACATCCTGGTCAACGATGCCGGCATCCAGGTCCGCAAGTGGGCCACCGAGTTCCCCATTGAAGACTTTGACCGGGTGCTCGGCGTCAATATGCGCTCTTACTTCATCGCATCCCGCACCGCGGCCCGCTATATGCAGAAGCAGGGCGGCGGCAGCATCGTCTGCATTTCCTCCGGCAACTCCCAGTGCTATACCAGCCAGCGCTGCGCCTACAACATCTCCAAGACCGCAGTCAACGGCCTTGTTGCGACCCTGGGCGTGGAATGGGCCAGATTCAATATCCGGATCAATGGCGTCGCACCTGGTTATGTCATGACGGAGATGATCCAGAAGGGAATCAACGAGGGCATCATCGACATTGAGAACATCATGAAGGTCATTCCCATGAAGCGGCTGCTTACGCCGGAGGAGATCGGCAACAGCGTTCTCTTCCTGGCCTCTGATGAAGCCAGCGGTATCACCGGCCAGACCCTGTTCGTAGACGGCGGCTGGAGCAAGGCCGGCCTGCCTGAGGGCAAGGACGCTCCCTGACCGTTTGCTGAAAACCCAAACCGACGCGGCGCCGGAGACAGTTGTCTCCGGCGCCGCGTTCTTTGCTGCCGCCAGACATAGCCCGTCCCGCTTTCGGATGCGGTATACACGAAGTCAATTTTTTATATGCAAGAGGTATGGTTTCTCGCTGTACATTAATCGCTTGATATTGTACCCTAAACTTGAAATTGGTGGGGCCAATTAGCACGTAAGAACCCTACCCTAAAAACCTGAAAAAAGCAGGAGGTTCCGTATGAATCACCAACATTTAACACCTGAACTGATGGAACAGCTGTCCGCAGTGGCACCAGGTCGGGTCTTTACCGGCAGCGATATCAATGTGGATTACAGCCACGATGAAATGCCCATCTACGGCAAGGCCATGCCGGAAGCGGTCGTCGAGGCGCTGACCACCGAGGAGATCGCCGCAGTGATGAAGCTCTGCAACGAGAACCGTATTCCGGTAACGCCCCGCGGCGCCGGAACGGGTCTGGTCGGCGGCGCTGTGCCTATCCAGGGCGGTGTGCTGCTGGTGACGACTCGGATGAACAAGATCCTCAGCTATGACGAGGACAACTTCACCGTCACCGTCCAGCCCGGTGTGCTACTGCAGACCCTGGCTGAGGACGCGGCCACCCGCGGTCTGCTGTATCCGCCCGATCCCGGCGAGAAGCTGGCTACCCTGGGCGGAAACGTCTCCACCAACGCCGGCGGCATGCGGGCAGTGAAGTATGGCTGCACCCGGGACTATGTGAAAGCAATGACCGTGGTCCTGCCCACCGGTGAGATCATCAAGCTGGGTTCCTCCGTTTCCAAGACCAGTTCCGGATACAGCCTGCTGAACCTGATGATCGGTTCCGAGGGCACCCTGGGCATTATCACCGAGCTGACCCTGAAGCTGATCCCCGCACCCAAGGAGACCGTCAGCCTCATTATCCCTTATCCCGATATGGAATCCTGCATCAGCACGGTCCCCGCTTTCTTCCGTGAGCACCTGCAGCCTCAGGCTCTGGAGTTCATGGGCAAGGATATCGTCATCTCCTCTGAGGCCTATGTGGGCAAGCAGGTGTTCCCCCGTCAGATCGAAGGCGTGGATGCCGAGGCCTATCTGCTGGTGACCTTCGACGGTAACGATGCCGACGAACTGGACGCAATGATCGAGCGGGCGTCTGAGGTCGTTCTGGAAGCCGGTGCCATTGACGTGCTGGTAGCCGACACCCCCGCCCTGAAGCGGGATGCCTGGGCAGCCCGCAGCAGCTTCCTGGAGGCCATCATGGCTGACACCAAGCTGCTGGACGAGTGCGACGTCGTGGTGCCTGTTACCCAGATCGCCAATTTCCTGGTATATGTGGATTCCCTGGAGCAGGAAGTGGGCCTGAAGATCCGCAGCTTCGGCCATGCCGGCGACGGCAACCTGCACATCTACTGCTGCAGCAATGACCTGGCAGAGGACGAATTCAAGGCTCGTGCCGAGAAGTTCATGGAAGCTGTGTACATAAAGGCCACTGAATTGGGCGGCCAGGTGTCCGGCGAGCACGGCATCGGCAGCGGCAAGGTCGCTTTCCTGGCAGAGTCCATGGGCGATGTTAATATGCGCCTGATGGAAGAGATCAAGAAGGTCTTCGACCCCAACCTGATCCTCAACCCCGGCAAGGTTTGCTACAAGCTGTGATCCTCCAGCCATTCCCCATAAGTTATTATATTTATATAAGAGATATAGAAAGGTGTTGCTATTATGGCTTATTTGATTAATCCTGAAGATCAGGACCTGCTGGACAGCGTCCGGGAGTTCTGTGACAAAGAGATCAAGGAACAGTGCAAGGAGTATGACGTTTCCGGCGAATGGCCCGCAGAGATCTATGCAAAGATCGCTGAACTGGGCTACAACGGTCTGGAAGTCCCTGAGGAATACGGCGGACTGGGCCTGGAGCGCATTACTGTCGCTGCGATCATGGAAGAATTCGGCAAGGCGGATGCCGGTATCGTCAGCACTCTGACCGCCAGCAACCTGGCTCTGAAGGCCGTTCTTATCGGCGGAAACGAAGAGCAGAAGCAGCATTGTTGCGACCTGCTGATGGACGGCAAGCACGGTGCCTTCTGCCTGACGGAGCCCATGGCCGGTTCCGATGCCGCCAACTCCAAGACCACCGCTGTCCGTGACGGCGATTCCTATGTGCTCAACGGCCGCAAGTGCTTCATCACCAACGGTGCCGTGGCTTCCTTCTATGTGATCCCCGCCATGACCGACAAGAGCCAGGGCGTCAAGGGCATGACCGCCTTCCTGGTGGATGCCGGCACGCCGGGCCTGTCCACCGGCAACCACGAAAATAAGATGGGCATCCGCACGTCCAACACCTGCGACGTGGTGTTGGAGGACTGCCGCATCCCCGCTTCCGCCATCATGGGCGCCGAGGGCGAAGGCTTCAAGATCGCCATGAAGACGCTGGATATGTCCCGTACTTGGGTCGGCTGCGGCGCCGTGGGCATCGCACAGCGCGCGATCGATGAGGCCGTGGCTTACGGCAAGCAGCGCGTTACTTTCGGCAAGCCCATTCTGAAGAACCAGGCCCTGCAGTTCATGATCGCCGATATGGAGATCCGCGTGGAGACTGCCCGTCAGATGGTGGCCCATGCTCTGAAGCTGATGGATGCCGGCCTGCCCTATGCCCGTGAGTCCGCCATCGCAAAGTGCTATGCCGGTGATATCGCCGTGCAGAACGCTCTGGACGCTATCCAGATCCTGGGCGGCTACGGCTACAGCCGTGAGTATCCCGTGGAAAAGCTGCTGCGTGATGCCAAGATCTTCCAGATCTATGAGGGCACCAACCAGATCCAGCGCATGGTCATCGGCAAAAGCGTCATCGGCAAGCTGTAAGAGACGCGAATTCTGAGAAAGGGAGTAACGACACATGGAACTTTTAGTTTGTGCAAAGCAGGTGCCGGATGACTCCGTCGCTGTCACGCTGGACGCGAACGGAGCCCCCAAGGTGGCTGAGATCACGCCAGTGGTCAATGCCTTCGACACCTACGCATTAGAGATGGCTGCCCGTTTCAAAGAAGCCAACGGCGGTTCCGTTACGGTGCTGTCTGTAGGCGGGGAAGAGGTAGTTCCCTCTCTGCGCAGCTGCCTGGCAGTGGGCGCTGACCACGCCAGCAGACTCTCCGGCACCGCGCCTTCCGACTGCGGCGGCATCGCCTATCTGCTGGCGCAGGCTGCCGGCAAGGCTGGCGAGCAGCCCTTTGACATTATTTTCTGCGGCAGCGAGTCCACTGACAGCGCCGATTGCCAGGTGGGGGCCCGCCTGTCTGAAGCATTGGGCCTGCCTCTGGTATCCAATGTGCTGGCCCTGGAGCCCAAGGACGGCGGTCTTTCCGTCAAGCAGGAAACCGAAGACGGCTACCGCATGGTAGAGGTTTCTCTCCCCTGCGTCGTCACTGTGGTGAAGCCGGATTATGAGCCGCGCTATCCCTCCATCAAGAATAAGATGGCTGCCCGCAAAATGCCCATCGCTGAATTGACGGCCGGTGACGTGGGCGCGGATGCCGCTGCATACGGCCCGGAGGCCGCTATGGTCCGGCGCGTGTCTGTTGCGGCGCCCGCTCAGCGCCAGAGCGGTGTCAAGATCAAGGAGAAGGTCGCAGCTGACGCAGTACAAAAGGCGCTGGACATGATGGCGCAGCAGAAGCTGATCTGAGGAGGAAGCGGAAATGGAAAAGCAATCGATCCTGGTTTATCTGGAGGCCTCTGAGGGCCAGATCCTCAAGGTTTCCTTGGAAGCCCTGCATGCAGCACAGCAGCTTGCAAGCCAAACTGCAAAGCCTGTGGCCGCTATCCTGACCGACAAAGCGGCGGCTTCTGCCGCTGCCGCCTATGGCGCTGATGAGGTGCTGACTGTAGAGTTGGGCGAATATCAGCCGGAGGCCTATGCCTCCATGCTGGCAGAGCTGTTCCAGCGGTATGACGCCTCCGCACTGCTGTTGGGCGCTACCCGGGACGGCAAGGAACTGGCTGCTCGGACAGCCGCTGCGGTAAAGGCCGGCTGTGTAACGGACGCTATGTCTTTGACCTCCGACGGCTGGGTGCGTTCTATTTACGGCGGCTCCCTGCAGGAGACTGTGGCAGTAAACGGCAAGGCCGTGGTGTCCGTTCGCTCCGGAACCTTCGGCAAGCCGGAGGAACAGCCCGGACGCACTGCGCCTGTCACTGCTGAGAGCGTGGAGCTTCCCGCTCTGCGGTCCGTGGTGAAGGAAGCGGTGAAGGAGCTCAGCGAGAGCGTAAACCTGGAGGACGCCGAAGTCATCGTAGCTGGCGGACGCGGTATGGGAAGCGCAGAGAATTTCCAGTTGGTGTGCGAATTGGCACAGCTTCTGGGCGGTGTGGTCGGCGCCAGCC
>OBLF01002757.1_pt1 | contig 11386 bp, 7 predicted proteins | sample 1519231 | NCBI WGS metagenome assembly OBLF01 (sample SAMEA2602895, study PRJEB22501) | metagenome | reverse complement strand
AGGAACTGCTGAAGCAGTTCGATGCACTGACCGGAGATTCCCTGAATGCAGTGAAGAAAGCAACGGAAAGCGGAGAGGGAGAGACCAGGGAGAATGACTCCAGGGACGGCAAGAAGAAAAAGTTTTGGAAGTAAAAGTTAATAAATAAAATTCCCCGTAGCCTCGGCTGGGGTAAGAAACGCGGCACGCTCGCACTCTATCGCAGAGCGTAGCGGCACTGCTTATTCTTACACCCAGCCGGGGCTACTGGTTTGTTGGGAAAAAGTGAAAGGTATCTTTGAAGGTCAATGATATAGAATACAGTTTGGTTTTTTTGTCAAAAGGCAGGGTGAACGGTTTGACAGAATGGGCAGAAACGCTTACAATTCAAGTAGTTATGCTGTCTGTGACACGAAGGAGCCTGCAGGATGGAGAACCGGAAAGAGGAATTTCTGAAAATTGTATGTCAGAGTTATCTGATCGTTATTCTGGCAGTGCTGCCTCTTTATTATATTCCCTGGAATGGATATTATAAACTGGGTGATACCAAATATTACCTGTATCGCAATGTTTCACTGCTTTGCCAGGGGATCGCATTGCTGGCAATGTGTGTCTTTGCTGTAAGCAGCCGGTGGACAGGGGAACATCGGATTTTTGCCAGATCTCTGGCTGAAGTAGTGAAAAAATCGGTCGATAAATGCAGAACACATGTGGTAACGACGGCGGTCTGCCTGTATGGAATCTGTGCGTTACTCTCTGCAATCTGCAGCCCCTATGGCAGTATCGCGTGGAACGGAGAGCGGGAATGGTACATGGGAGCTGTCACGATCTGTTTGATGATCGGAGGTTTTTTACTGACGGCGAAGTACGGAGGTAGTTGTAAAACGGCGATATGGTTAGGAGAGGCGGCTTTTGTGGCGGTCACCCTGATCGGTCTGTTGCAGAAGCTGGGCTATGATCCTCTGGGACTTCTCAAGGGTTACGTTGTGGGGGACTGGGAGTTTACCCATATGTTGACCACGCTGGGGAACAGCAACTGGCTCAGCGGGTATTACAGTGTGATGTTTCCCTTTTCCATGACGCTGTTTCACCGGGCAGTGGAAGCGGGGAAAAAAGGTCCCACACTGCTGGCAGGAACGTGTAATATGTTGGCCATGATGCTTCTGCTTTTACAGGGAAGTGACAGCGGTGTGATCGTGGCATGCACAGTCATGGGGGTGTGCTTTTGGCTCGACCGGAAGCAAACCGGACATTGGGAAGTATATTTCCTTTTTCTTGCAGCGGTGGCGCTGGGAATGTGCCGTTGGGGTAAATGGATGTTATATCTGGGAACGTTTGACATTCTCCTGCAGGATGGCATCGCCAAAAAACTGGCAGCCTGGCAGGGATGGATTCCGGTTGCAGCAGGGTGTCTGCTGCTTTGGGGAGCCTGTCGCAGGATTCCGGAGAATAAGAAAAAAATATTGCAAGAGGGAGTATTGTGTTGTGCACTGGCAGGAATAGCGGTAGTGCTGGCATGGTATCTGCATCGGTTGTTGGTAATCGATTTTGCGGAATGGGGCAATCGCCGGGGAAGATTGTGGCAGATGGCATGGATGGGTTTCCGGAAAGGAAATCTGCATCAGAAGCTGTTGGGAGCAGGCCCGGATTGTTTTGCATCGTATCTGGGAGAACTGTTGCCGGGAGGCACGGTGCTTTTTGATAAAGGATATTTTGAAGGTTCTGTTTTTACCAATGCACATAATGAGTGGCTCACCACACTGGTCAATATGGGACTGCTGGGTGTGGCTGCCTATGCAGCTGTTTTTATCACGGCGCTGCAGACATACAGGAAGAATTTTCTCGCAGTATTGTTACTGCTTACCTACGGGATACATTCCCTGATCAGCTTTCAGCAGGTGCTGAATGCGCCGCTTTTCTTCCTGATACTGGGATTGTGTGAAGCGGCGGCCCGGGGAGAAAAGACCAAAACCAATCAAATGGATACGGATGAGGAGTTGCTAGAAGCTATATGAAAAATATTTGGAAGATTTTTACCGGAGATCTGAAAAAACTGGTGAAGCAGCCTTTTGCGCTGGTTATTATTATCGGGTTGTGCGTGATACCGTCGCTGTATGCGTGGTTTAATATATTTGCCAACTGGGATCCCTATGCCAATACCGGAGGAATTCCTGTGGCGGTAGTATCCCTGGATCAGGACTATACGCTGAAAGACGGATCGGTGGTAAATATGGGAGAATCCGTACTGGAAAGCCTGCATTCCAACACCAGTGTAAAATGGATCTTTCTGGATACCGAGGAAGAGGCAAAAGAGGGCATGGAAGCCGGAAAATATTATGCAGCCATCGTCATTACCGATAAATTTACTTATAGTATGTACAATGTATTTTCGGATGATTTTGAGAATCCGGCGCTGATCTATTATCAGAATCAGAAGAGCAATGCCATTGCCACCAAAATCACGGATACGGTGGCAGGAACTCTGCAGAATACCATCAATGAGACCTTTATCAAGGTGGCGGCTACCACGGTATTTGAAGAGGGCAATACGGTGTCGGATCAGGTACAGGGGGACAGTTATGTAGAGGAATTCTGTTCCAAACTGGAGGAACTGAATGACAATCTGAAGGAATACAGTGCCATGATCGACTCCTTTCAGGCAGGCAATGCGCGGCTGGAGTCTGCCATCACCCATGTCAACTATGAGATTCCCGCAATGCAGAAGAAACTGGACAGCACCACAGCCAGTCTGAACCAGAGCAGTCAGGATCTGTCTTCTACCAGAGACACCCTGGGCAATTTCAGCAACAACATCGATACTTCCATGAGCAATATCAATAACTCTCTGGAAAGTATCAAAAAGGCTCTGGATGAAAGCAAACTGGCGGAGGATACCGCCCAGATGACGAGAGATCTGAACCGGGTGGCAAGAGATACCAATACGCTGAACGGACAAGTAAATACACTGCTGGCGGCACTGATCCAACAAAAGCTGGAAAGCGTCTCTGACGGTAATGCTGCGAACGGCGGCACCGGCAGCAATATCAACGCAGCGGCAACTGATGCGGCTATGGAAGCATTGAAAGCCATGAAGAAGGAACTGGATCTGATGAATACCGTAGTGGGCAGCGTTCTGGAATCCACGGACGACAAGGCTGCGGAGAATGCAAAGGTCAATGTCAACAATGCCATGAATAATTTAAGGAGCGCCATTGACAGCTGCGAGACTTCTGTAAGTAATATGCAGGGAATCTATAAGAATAATCTAGTGCCCCAGATGCAGAAGGTTCTGACAAATATGTCAGATTCTCTGAATCAGGTGACCAATCTGGTAAATACCCTGAGCAATACGGTGAAAAATGTCGGAGTTGTCATGGAAGGTGTCGGTGACACTGTGTCCGGAACCAGTGAGAGTCTGGGACAGATCAAAGATGTGGTAGATAATATCAGCGCCAAACTTACAGATCTGACAGAGAAGCTGGACGGTGCATCCGAAGAGGAAATGATGGATATTCTGGTGCGTTTCCTTGGAGGAGATCCGGATAGTCTGGGGGCATATTTTGCATCTCCCGTAACCATGGAGACCATAGCCATGTATCCGGTGGCTACGTATGGTTCTGCCATGACACCGTTCTATTCCACACTGGCGATCTGGGTAGGTTCTACGATCCTGGTGGCACTGGTGAAAGTAAAAGCCTCTCCGAAAGGGCTTGAAAATGTGCAGAGCTATCAATTGTATTTCGGCAGATATTTGCTGTTCTTCTTATTGGCACAGATTCAGGCAGCCATCATTGTGGCCGGAGATCTGTGGCTGTTAAAAGTAAACATTGTGGAACCGGGGCTGTTTTTCCTGGCGGCAAGCTTTACGGCTACGGCATTTTCCCTGTTGATCTATTCTCTGACACTGGCATTCGGAGATGTGGGCAAGGCCGTCTGCGTTATTGTTATGGTATTGCAGATCGCTGGTTCCAGCGGTACCTTCCCGATCGAACTGCTACCGGACACCTACCAGAAGATTTATATTTTCTTTCCCTTCCCCTATGCCATCCGGGCCATGCGTGAGGCACTGGCGGGTATGTACGGTACTGCCTATATGGAAGCACTGGCAAAATTGAGCCTGTTTATGATCGAGGGACTGTTGATCGGCCTGGTGATCCGGATCCCGTTCGTAAAACTGAACCATTTTGTGGAAGAGCGTATGGAAGACACTGAGTTAATGTGACACCTGTTCAGAACCATGAAAACGAAAACTCCGCAGGAGTGGGTTTGTGAATGAAGTTCCGAACAGGCAGAAAGGTAAAATCATGGAGAGAAATTACGAAGAAATTTTTCAGAAGGTTCTGGATTACGAGCAGGCCCTTCATGAGAAGAATAGAAAAAGAATAAAGATCGGTCTGAAATGTATCTGGATCGTCCCCTTGTTTTTTCTGGCACTGTTGTTCCTGACTGGCAGCAACAAGGTCATCTTCCTGATCCTGTGGATCGTGTCGCTGTTTGCCCTGTCAATCTATCTGATCGTTGTGGAATATATGGATTATAATCTGCAGGAGAAGATCATGGAGCTCAAAGGAGAAGAAGGCGATCTCAAAGCGGTGACTCCGACAGACTTTGACCGGGCGGCGCAGATCATCCGGGAGACCCGGAAACTGATTGGTGAAGGCCTGAATTCCCCGGCCGAGACCGGGACCGAAGAGGATCCGGAAGATGAAACCGAAGAGAATCCGGAAGACGAAACCGAAGAGGAAAACGAAGACGAGACCGAAGACTGGGAGGATGGTGAATAGTATGTATAATATCTGGAAAATATTTACCACCGACATCCGTCGGATCAGCAATAATGTGGTGGCGGTCGTTATTATCATGGGACTCAGCATCCTCCCGGCACTGTATGCCTGGTTCAACATTTTCTCCAACTGGGATCCTTACGAGCCCGCAGCTACCAGTCAGCTGAAAGTAGCCGTGGCTTCCGATGATGCCGGGGCGGAGATCATGGGGCTGTCTCTGAACGTGGGAGACAGTGTGCTGGAGGCTCTGGGAGCCAATACCACTATCGGCTGGGTGTTCCCGGAGACCACGGAGGAAGCACTGGAAGGCGTGAAGAACAGTGATTACTATGCGGCATTGATTATTCCGGAGACTTTTACTCAGGAAATGCTGGGATTTATCGATGGTGAAGTGGATCATCCCACCATTTACTACTATGAAAATGAGAAAAAGAACGGTATTGCCCCCAAAATCACGGGCAAAGCGAAAAATGCTGTGCAGGAACAGGTAAATGCCACCTTTATCAGTACTGTGGCAGAAGCGGTGATGAAAGCGGGAAATGCCCTTTCGATGGTGAATGCCGGCGGGCAGACCAGTGTGGAAGAATCTCTGGATACCATGCAGGCACAGTTGCAGGATTATGTGGTTATGTTACAGTCCTTCCAGAGTATTATGACCTCCGCGGAGATGATCATGGAGACCAGCCAGAATATGCTTCCGGATATGGATAATATGCTGGAGAATGGACGAAATACCATGATCGGTATGCAGACCATGATCAATTCCAGCGTCGATGCGGTTGACGTTATGGGAGATATGGTGAGCAGCAGTATGGATATGGTCACGGAAGCGTTGCAGTATCTGTCGGTCTTTTCTGATGGATTGCTGGAGCAGATGGGCAGCAACAATGTGGGAAGCACCACGGACACCGGATTGGGCACGGCCATCGGACTGGTACAGGGCATGCAGGCCAATATGGATGTGCTGGGAAGCCTGATCACCGGACAGGATGCTCAGATTCAGGAGATCAACCAGTCTCTGAAAACGATCGAAGCGGATCTGAAACAGCTGCAAGACAGCAAGGGAGATGTGGATCATGATATCAATACTCTGCGGGCACAGATCCGGGAACAGATTCAGATCTGCAACAAACAGCTGAATAATCTGATGAGTGATTACAATAACAATGTCAGACCTTCTTTCCGGGCTACCGGCAAATCCATGCAGCAGGCTTTCCTGAATGCCGCAGCGATGATGAACGGTACGGATGTGAATATGGATGAAATTTCCGATATTCTGAAAGAGTATCAGCAGACTTTGCAGGAAGGTAATGTCAGCCTGCAGGATTCCCTGGTGATCGCACAGGAACTGCTGGACAAGGTCAGCAAAATAGCAGATAATATAAAACGGATCACCGGTGCGGAGACCTATGAGGATATTTTAAGCGCTATGGCTGCCGATCCGACGGCGGTGGCAGACTTCGTATCTTCTCCGGTCAGACTGGAGACGGTACCTGTTTATCCGGTGGATCATTACGGCTCTGCGGCATCGCCGTTCTATACGATCCTGGCAATCTGGGTGGGAGCGCTGTTCCTGGTGGCTATTATTCACGTGGGTGTGAAACCCATTGAACCGGGGGATCATTATAAGGCGCATGAGAGATATTTTGGCAGATATCTGCTGTTTTTCCTGATCGGACAGGCACAGACACTGCTTATTGTTCTTGGGAACCTTTATTATATTGAGATACAGTGTCAGCACAGGTTTTTATACTGGCTGGCGGCAGCCGTGGCCAGTGCGGCATTCAGCTGCTTTATGTATTCTGTGACTTTCGCTTTTGGAAACGTGGGTGAGGCACTGGCTATTGTAGTCATGGTCATCCAGGTGGCGGGAAGCGGCGGAACGTTCCCTATCGAGGCTCTTCCGCAGGTATTCCAGTGGATCTATCCTTTCCTGCCGTTCCAGTTTGGCATGAAAGCGTTTAAAGAATGTATTGCAGGAATGTACGGCGTGGATTATTGGATCAATGTAGGAAAAATGACACTGTTCCTGATCGTAGCATTGCTGCTGGGACTGGCACTGGAGCCGCCGTTCCGCAAGCTGAATCATATGATAGAGAAGAGTAAAGAGAAGACAGGATTAATGATCTGATGAAGATGAAAAAAATGACTTCGGAAAAGAAACATAAAATTACAACCATTGGCTTATGGCTGATCCTCATTCTGTGCACGGCGGTATTGTTCTCCCTGTGTCTCAGTGAGGGGATCGACTATGATGAAGCATACAGTTATCGCACCGCCCATGACAATACGATGATGGGAATCATTCGCGTGGTACTGGCGGCCCATGATACGGATGTGCCGGTATGGTATATGGGATTGCGGCTGTGGTCGTTTCTGGTAGGAGACGGCATTATTGCCTACAAAATGTTTGCATTGCTGGGAACGGTATTGTCCATGCTGCTGGGGCCTGTTGTGATCCGCAGGCAGTGGGGAGCGAAGACAGCAGCCCTTTATATGATCATGGTAAGCCTGACACCTGCAATGATGAAGATCAGTGTGAACAACAGAATGTATTCCTGGACGGTGTTTGGAGTTACCGTCTGCGGACTGACCGCTTATTTCCTGCGGGAGCGGCTGAACAGTAAGGCCCTGTGGACGATATTGTTTCTGACGACCTTCTGCGGTATTTTCAGTCATTACTTTACCGCGTTCAGTTACCTGTTTATCTACCTGTATCTGGTGGCGGTGATTTGGCAGCAGGACAGAAAACAGATCTGGAAGCCGTTTGTCTGTGGTGGTTCCGTTGTATTGCTTTTTGTGGCATGGCTGATAAAATCCGATTTCTTTCATCTGCTGGTTTCTGATGGAAACCCGACGAACCGGTCCAAATTCGGTATTTACGAATTTTTTGATTTCATTTTCGGAACCGGAGTGAAGTATGCGACCAAAATGGGAGAACTTCTTTTTGTACTGACACTGGTCTGCGCGATCCTCTTTTGGAAGCGGCTGGGGAGAAGAAACGGTGTTTTTGCGGTTCTGTGTACCTGTATTTTCCCAGTAAGCTATTTGATGGCGGCGCTGCTGGCATTACACGCGTCCCACTTTTTTACCTACCGCCATGTTATGCATAGCATGGGATTGTTCTGGCTGGGAATGGCTATCATTTTATCCAGGATCAATTTACAGGAATGGATCGCCTGTCTGTCCTTCACTGTGTGGATGGGAGTGTCGGCCTACGGAATCTCTTATCATGAAGAATATGGTACAATCTCATATCTGGAAGAGACGAAGGCATTTATAGCGGAGAATATGGAGCCGGGAGATGTGGTCGTCTACGATACGGATTCCCGCTTCGGACAGCTATTCGGATGCTATATGCCGGACCAGATCTTTTATACCATGGAAGAGGTGCCGGATCTGGAAGAACTGGTGGGGAAAAGAGTCTGGTATTTCCAGTGTTTCGGACATCTGCTGGAGGAATCGGATAAATATACCGTAACCTATGAAAATATGGGACATTATGGATTTCAGTATATGGATGGGAATACGGATTTTGATATTTTAAAGGTGAACATAACGGAGGAAACGGGAAATGATTAAATGGGTGGAAAGAGGAGTCCTGCTGGCAGCGATACTTTCCATGTTGTTTGTATGGCCGTATGGAGGAATCCGTGAAGATAAAAAGGACAGTTCCTTAAGTGAGGATTATGGATATACAGAGCCCCTGCAGGTGGGAGAATATGCTTCGCAGTATTTTGTTGCGGAGACAGATTTTCTGAAAACACTGGAAATCGCGGTGAACTATAATCAGGAGGAAGAACGGAACGGACTTCTGGGTCTGGAGATATGGAAAGAGGATCAGAAGATATATGAAGGTGTGATTCCTTATGATGCCATGGAACCGGTGACTTTTTTCCCGGCGGTCATTGAGACCCGATTGAAAAAAGGTGCCCTGTATGAATACCGGATCGTGAATCAAAGTATTTCCGAGAATCTGCCGCAGGTAGTATATACTACTACGGAAAAGGCGCATGTACCGGAAAATCAGCAACTGGTGGTACATGAAGCAACTGTGGACGGACAGGCATTGAACCGGTACACCTGGAGAGAGAAGCTGGATGCGGTCAGCGTATTGGAAATCGACAGTTTTATTGCAATAGTGGCTGCAATGATATATGCTGTGTTGGAACAATGGAAAAGAAAGGAAAAAAAGAACAATGAAGTGGGTTAAATTCAGAATAAAGACGGTAACGGAAGCGGAAGATATTATTATCAGCACCCTGTACGATCTCGGACTGGAAGGGGCACAGATCGAAGACAAGGTGCCCCTGACCGCCATGGAGAAGGAGCAGATGTTTGTAGATATCCTGCCGGACGGACCGGAGGATGACGGCATTGCCTATTTAAGTTTTTTTGTAGAGGAAAAAGAGGACGGCAGTCTGGAAGTGGCCGGGGAGAAGACCACGACCGAAGCTGTACTTGCGGATGTAAAGCGGGAACTGGAAGACTTACGCCAGTTTATGGATATCGGCGAGGCTTCTGTTGTGGTAGATGAGACGGAGGACATTGACTGGATCAACAACTGGAAACAGTATTTCCACCAGTTCTATATCGATGATATCCTGGTGATCCCTTCCTGGGAAAATATCAAACCGGAAGATACTGACAAGATGGTGCTTCATATCGATCCCGGTACGGCATTTGGCACCGGTATGCATGAGACCACACAGCTGTGTATCCGTCAGCTGCGTAAGTTCATCACTCCTGAGACAGAGCTTTTGGATGTCGGCACCGGCAGCGGTATTCTGGCAATTTTATCCCTCATGTTCGGGGCAAAACATGCCGTGGGAACCGATCTGGATATCTGTGCTGTGGAAGCTGTGGCACAGAACTGCGAAGTGAATGGAATCGATCCGGCACAGTTTGACATGATGATCGGCAATATCATTACAGACAAAGAAGTGCAGGACAAGGTAGGCTATGAGTGTTATGATATCGTGGTGGCTAATATTCTGGCAGATGTACTGGTACCGTTGACTCCTGTCATCGTACATCAGCTGAAGAAGGGCGGTATCTACATCACCTCTGGCATCATTGATGACAAGGAGCAGACCGTGGTGGAGGCTGTGAAGGCCGCTGGATTGGAAGTACTGGAAGTGACCTACCAGGGAGAATGGGTCAGCGTTACCGCAAGAAAGAATTAAGTGCTTAAAATAGGAGTTTCTATGTATCAGTTTTTTGTAGAACCGGAACAGATCGACGTGGCAGCGAAGAGCGTTATCATCCGGGGAACCGATGTGAATCATATCAAAAATGTACTGCGGATGCGCCCCGGCGAAGAAGTGGCTGTCAGCAATGGAATCGACGGGAAGGAATATCGCTGTGGGATCCTTGCACTGGAAGAGGACTGTGTCCGCCTGGAGCTTCGTTTTATCAAGGAAGACGGAGTAGAGCTTCCGGCGAAGATCTACCTGTTCCAGGGACTGCCCAAGGCGGACAAGATGGAGCTCATCATCCAGAAGGCCGTGGAACTGGGAGCCTTTCAGGTGATCCCGGTGTCCATGAAGCGCTGCGTGGTCAAGCTGGATGAGAAAAAAGCGGATGCAAAAATCAAACGCTGGCAGGGAATTGCGGAGGCAGCAGCCAAGCAGAGTAAGCGTGGCGTGATCCCCACGGTGGCACCGGTTATGAGTTATGTGCAGGCGGTGAAAACGGCTTCTGAAATGGATCTGAAACTGGTGCCCTACGAGCTGGCGGAAGGAATGCCACAGACGAAACAGCTCATCGAAAGCGCAAGACCCGGACAGCAGATCGCTATTTTCATCGGCCCGGAGGGCGGATTTGATCCGGAGGAGATAAGACTTGCCACGGAGGCGGGAATTCAACCGATCACTTTGGGAAAACGGATCCTGCGGACGGAGACGGCCGGATTTACGACTATCGCATGGCTGATGTATCAGTTGGAAAATTAGACAGCGGACGGCACGGATCGCCTGCCTGCGGCATATTTTAATCATAAGAAGAATATAGTAATTATTCAGAGCAAAAGGAAAGCCCGGAAGAGTCGATTTGGCGAATAGGGCGCTGAATAGTTACTGAAGAGATAGATAGCAAGGAGAAGAAGAGAATGGAAGTCTATATGGACAATTCCGCTACCACAAGGACATTCCCGGAAGTGGCAGAGTTGATGACGAAGATCATGTGTGAAGATTACGGTAATCCCTCCAGCTTGCATATGAAGGGAGTGGAGGCAGAGAAATACCTCCGCTATGCCAAGGAGACTCTGGCAAGGATTCTGAAGGTGGAGGAGAGGGAACTGTTATTTACCTCCGGAGGAACGGAATCGGACAATATGGCACTGATCGGCTGTGCACTGGCGAACTGCCGCAGAGGTAATCACCTGATCACGACACAGGTGGAACATCCCGCAATCTTACAGACGATGCGCTATCTGGAAAGCCAGGGATACCGTGTCACGTATCTGCCGGTGGATCCCTGCGGACGTATCCGGCTGGAAGACTTACGCAGAGCCATGACACCGGAGACCATTCTGGTATCTATCATGCACACGAATAACGAGATCGGAGCCCTGCAGCCCATTGAGGAAGCCGGAGCTCTGATCAAACAGATGAACCCGGATA
>OBLF01002743.1_pt1 | contig 11439 bp, 9 predicted proteins | sample 1519231 | NCBI WGS metagenome assembly OBLF01 (sample SAMEA2602895, study PRJEB22501) | metagenome | reverse complement strand
ACAATCCTTGCCGACTGGTATCGAGGACGGCTGAATGCGGTTAACAGCAATATACCCTATGTTGCGGTACTCAAGAAGAATGCGTCAACACTATCCAAATTCAATAAATGGCTGGATAGCCCTGAATTCAGCAAAGATCTGCCTGTACTCATTATCGATGACGAAAGCGACTACGCATCCGTTAATTCGTCGAAATCGGATGACTCCCCTACGCGCATCAATCAGCTGCTGAGGGATCTCTGCGAACTCAGCAAACGCACCTCATATGTTGCTGTTACAGCCACTCCTTTCGCCAATATCTTCATAGATGACACCATTGAGAAAGATCTGTTTCCCAAGGACTTCATTCATATTCTCCAGTCGCCCTCGGCCTATATCGGTGTTAAGGAATTGTTTGGCGATATGGATGGCTGCCCTGAAAACAACATGCGAGTCCACGAACTTGACGAAGACGAATTGGAAGATTGGCTCCCACTCGGTCATAAGAAAACATATGAGATATTTGATCCTTCGCTTGATCCTCAAGTCCAATATGCCATTAATTGTTTCGTCATCGCCTGCTGCCTCAGGCCTAATTCGCAGGATAAACAGCAATCCATGCTTATCCACATGTCGCGCTTTACCGAGGTGCAACGCCAGATAGCAGATAGGGTATATCACTATCTACGAGATATCGTCAACGCAGCGCGTTTCCATTGCGAGGATGCAGAAGATCCCTATATCGAATCGCTGCGTAATGCCTTCGAAAACGAATATCAGAAATATGATCCGACCAATGGACTCACTTGGGAAGAGATGTTGTCGAAGATACATCAATTTGCTCTTTCCGGAAGGCTACGCGTCCGACTCGTTAACTCCGACTCATTGGAATGGAATTCCAATCACGGAGCTTCCGGGCCACTCGCATCCAATGAATGCACGATTTTTGTGGGAGGCAATCAGCTCTCACGCGGCATGACTCTGGAAGGACTTATCTGCAGCGTTTTCTACCGCCGTGTTACCGCTTCGGATACACTCCTCCAAATGGGCCGATGGTTCGGATACCGTCCCAACTATGAGAATCTGCAACGAATCTGGATGCTTCCACAATCAGTTATGGATTACCGTTATTCCTGCACGATCGTGGAAGAACTTAAAGATTCAGCACGAAAAATGAAAGAGCAAGGCATGACTCCAAAAGAATTTGGACTTGCCATCCGCAAGAACCCGAATACAGGAGTTCGCATAACCAATCCCGGGAAAATGCGCAACGCGACGGAAGATTCGACCTATCAGGAATTTGATCTGGCCGGTGAAATCATTGAATCCGTCAGACTCGGCATTGAGCCGACACGTCTGCACTCAAACAACGCTGCATTAACTCAATTGGTCAAGGATTGCCAAACGAGCGCGATCCCCTCCCTGAGCAAAAAAGCAAACACTCAGGTATTCCAAAATGTTCCCAGCAGCTCAGTAGTGGAGTTCCTCTCACAGTATCGCTCTGGCTACGGAGACAAGCCATTCGGCCTTGCTCTGATGACCTATAAAGACCGATCAACCGAACTTGATACATCTCTTGTCGAGCGTTACGCAAAAACGCAGCAAGAAAATTACCCCGATCTTACTTGGAATGTCGCATTTATAAATGGCGTAGGTAAGGAGAATGTTCGCGACACCCATCCTGAACTTGGACTACCATTCGATTGGTATCCGGTAGAACGCACCAGCTCTTGCATAAAAATAAAAGAAGCAAATCGCTTAGTATATCAGGTCAATGGCAGTAAAATGCGTCTTGGCTCCAAAACAGATGTTCTGAAGGTCGCAGCAGCTACCTATTCAGGAGATATTCCCAAGCAGAATGGTTCTGAGCGCGATTCCTATCTAACCAAATATTTCGGGGACACCCCGAGCCTATTGCTATACATGGTGACGCTCAAGGACAAGGACGGCAAAGAAACCCATGCCACTGATTTGAATGATGCAAATAGCATCGGTGTGATTGCCGCAAAGCTGATTGTACCCAAGGACGAGGCAAATTCGACTCGTCACCATGGATATACGGTTTTCAAGAATTCGGTTGCCGTGCGTAACGATTTTGAACGTCTTGAAAATGAAGTCGCATCAGCAGGGGACGAGGAAGACTGATAATGTACAACATCGACAGCATTATCGCCCTCTGGCAGACTGAAGCGCAGCATCCCGGAGAAATTAACCAAGAACTGGATACGGCTTTGACCCTTCCCATCATTCTTGGTTGCACCCCCGATGGATTGCCCTACATCATGCTTCTAACCGAGCAACGTCCCAAGCCGCTGCAACGGCTAGAAGCTATCGATATACAGGTCGGCCGACGGGAAAATGCCCGGCTGAACGAAAAATGGTCACTCGTATTCGTGCTTCAAGATTGGACTCTTGTCCATGCATTCGCTGAAATATGCATGGCCTTTGCCGATCGCATAGCTGATGCCTCTTCCAAAGAGGCTGCTCTGCACCAAGTATATATAACAGTCGACCAATGGCAACGCTTGCTCAAAACCTCACGTGACGCAAATCTGATGAAGATCTTACGTGGCACTTTTGGTGAACTCACGACTGCATTGGAAATCACAAAGATAACAGGGAAAACAATTGAAGAAGTCTGCCAAGCTTGGGCAGGGCCTTATGAAAGCCCACAAGATTTTGTGTTCTCTGTGGAAAACAACGCATGGGAGGTAAAGACAACCCGGCATTCTGCGAAAAGGATTACAATCTCATCACCAGAGCAACTGGACACTGTCAACAAAGAAATCAATCTTGTTACTGTGGAACTTGAGGATACGACAAGCACCGAAAAAGGACTGTCTCTTCCAGATCTTATTGATTTGCTGCGTGGACAGGCCGATAATCCAGCTGTCGTCTCAGAATATATCGAGAATGGATTGTCTGCCCTCGGATTGTCCCTCTATGCTTCTTCCGTTTTCCAATCATTGTTTACAGTCGGAACGATCACCATATATAAAATCACCGATGACTTCCCCCGTATTCGTGAGGACAAGATACCTAATGGCGTCGTAAACCTCACATATCAACTCGACAAGAAGGCACTATCCCCCTTTGCATGTCATCAAAGCCGCTTTGCCTTTAATGAACTTACGGAGTTCTAATGAATAACTTGGAAGCATATAAACGAAAACTCGTCGCTGACGTTAGGGAAAGAGCCGACGATAAAGGAATCCTTGAGCAAGACGCCTTCTTTGAAGAGGCCTGCGAGATTCTGCGTGAAAGCAATGCGATAACAGGATACGAGCATGCTTATTGTCACTACGGACGAAGAACTCCGAAATTCATTGCTTGTGATGGTTATGACCCGGATGCGCTTGATCTCGACGAGTCAATCGTCTTAATTGCCTGTGACGATGATTATTCATTACGTGCCGACAGCAAGGTCATCACTATCCAATCTGCTAATGCTCAAACTTATTTCAAAGCGATGCGCCGTTTTGTAATCCAAGCTTGCAGAGGAATATTCAGTGAGGCAGATGAAAGCGATCCCGTTTACGCACTTGCAGACTATATCCATGAGCATGCCAATGAAGTAAGTCGCTTCCGCCTGTACTTCATTACTGACCGACAATACAACGGACGGGACACTTCTCTTCGGAATTTGCCAGAAGTGGAGCTCAGCAATGGAACAGGCATTCCCGTTGAAAGCTACATTCTAGATATCCAGAAACTGATGGAGGCTTCCAATCCCTCCGGAATGGCAGAGCATTCCCCCATCATTCTCAAGTCTCCATTGCGTGCCGTCAAGGCTCTTGATAGCAACCCCGATGTGGATACCTATCTTCTGTTCGTTTCAGGAGAAACACTTGCCGATTGGTATCAAGAACGAGGATCCAAGCTAATGGAATCAAACGTCAGGTCTTTCCTTTCCATGCGAGGCAAGGTTAACGATGGTATACGTAAAACAATCAGCACCCAACCTGAATATTTCGTTGCCTACAACAATGGGCTTACCGCCACAGCTTCCTCTGTTATCACAGATAATTTTGGCTGCATCTCGAGACTAGACGATTTGCAAATCGTCAATGGCGGGCAGACTACAGCATCCCTTTTCTACACTCGGAAAAAGGACAAGACCGATTTGAGCAAAGTATTTGTTCCAATGAAATTGGTCGTAGTCGGTAACGAGGCTAAAGAAGATCTAGTTCCTGATATTTCACGATATACGAATAGTCAAAACAAGGTGGCAGAAGCAGACTTCTCTTCTAATAGCGACTACCAAGTCAAGCTGCAGCAACTCTCTCAGCAGATATTCACGCCTATGATTAATGGAGCCGAACGAACTCATTGGTATTATGAGCGAACCCGCGGGCAATATGACAATGAGAGAAATCGCTTCACATCTGTGGCAGAGAGAAAAAGGTTCGAAAAGCTGAACCCTCGTAAACAGCGCATCAAGATGGTAGATGCCCCCAAATATTTAGTTTGTTGGGATCAGAAACCATACGTCGCCAGTCTTGGCGCTCAGAAATGTTTCGCAATTTTCGCAAAGGAACAATCCAAAAACGAGCATATTGACGAAGAACTTAACCAAGAATACTTCGAGCAATTAGTTTGCAAGCGCATTATTTTCGATACGTTGTATAAGCATATAAAACAAGCTAATTGGTATCGCGGGGCATATCAGGCTAACATCACCGAATACGCTATCGCAAAATATTCCTATGATCTGTCAAAGGCCGACCAAAAATGCAACTTTGCGTTCATCTGGCATAACCAGAGTATCGCTGAAAGTATGCTTGTGCCTCTTCTTCGAGCGGGAAAACAAGCCAGCGATATCCTTAATGGGGAAGAACGTCCGACACAGAATGTGAGCGAATGGGCTAAAAAAGAGGAATGCTGGAAACAGCTCAAGCATTTACCATCTTGCTTATCCAACGATGCTTATGACGATAATGCTGCTTATGACGATAATGCTGATGGCACTTCTTCTAATTCCGCGACAACCGTTATGCCATCTCCTATCGAAATAGCCTCGTCTCCTTCGCATATGATAGGCGAAACGGCATCCCCAAAAACCGAAGAGCATAAGACTACTTATAGTTTCGGTCCACGCCACAAGCATGCCAGCACTCAAGCAGATACTTGCAATCTCAGCGTATCAGAATGGCAATCGTTCCCAATCAGCACGTGCCGCAATCTACTCACTTTTGCCATTAGGAACAGACTACTCAGCAGTAAGAGCCAGGAATCCTTGCACGCTTTAATCAATCAGGAAGATGACGAACAAATTAATACCAATGCTCTGAATTACTTACTCGAACGTGCTGTATCTAGGGGATTCCAACTTAACTCAGCCAATCCCGAGAAGGAAAACACCGTAACCGAGATAGAGGAACATCGCATATTCCTTGAAAACATACCCGACCAGACATGGCAAACCATTCTTCAATGGGCTGAGAAACATGGTCGGATGAGCACTGAAATACTCGGCTGTATAGCAAGACTCAGCGAAAAGACTAATCGACTAACCGATGATCAAACTGACCTGCTATGGAATTTCCGATCTCAGATGCTGTTGGCAGGTTTCCCGAAGTCGCAGTTCGCCCCAATGCCAAATAGACCGCTATTCTGATACCGTTTTGTTAGCCCCAATATCGTGAACGTAGAAAACGGCCAAGGTAAGTTGACCGCCCGGCACATGGTATTCGGCCCGGCACTCAACACGTACGTTGGGCAACAGTTCGAAAGCGTCTGCATGCAATGGCTCTGGCGAGTCAACGGCAGCAACCAGCTTCCTTTTGTCGCCCTACGATTCGGAAAGTGGTGGGGAGGGAGTCCCCTGACCAGGCAGCAGACGGATATCGATGTGATTGCAGCGAATGAATCCGAAAAGCGCATTCTGCTTGGCGAATGCAAATGGAAGAACGATCTGAACATTGCAGGCACCATCGCCACACTTCGTTCCCGCGCCGATCTCATACCCGGATATTCTGAGCGGCATTACGCCTTGTTCGTCAAGACGGACGAACTGGCCGCCACTGCACGCGAGCGCCACGAATCCGATCCGACCGTCATCTGCGCAAAAGATATGTTCCAGGATGCGCGGTGATCGGTTTTCCGGGCAAGCCGTTAACCTCTGAAAATCGCTAAGTGGCTTATTGGTGGCATTCAGAACGCGATACCCCGAGTATGAACCGTGGAATTGCAACACCCATACTCGGGATACCGCGAAAAAGATGCCACAAACAAGCGAGATAACGTCACGCTCCAGCCTGATCACAGATCAAAAACCTGTTTCTCTGGGCGAAATAGCACCCACATGGGGATAAACCCTATAACCGGATGAAGGATTCCATCAAAAAGCGGAACGCCTATTCGTTACTTCATAGTCTGCACGTTGGCATGAAAATACTAGCAGATGACCGGCTGGTACGACTCCGATAACTGAACTTTCATATCAGCCGACGCAACGACAAAAAGCGTCCCCTACTTCACCACGTCGTAGTTACTGACCGATACCTTGACCTGTGCGGCGTTCACATCAGTACCAGCCTCGAACCGAACCTTCTCACCTGCCGCCCATGAACTGGTGTTGGCAAAAGTCTCCTCGACCTTCACACCGTCAGCATCATAGAGCGCCAACAGCAGCGAGACATTGCCAAAATTGATTTTACTGGTGTTCTCGATGACTGCGGAATACGTGTAGTAACCACCATATTCCGCTTCTGTTCTGTCAAATTGAGCCGATGAAACCAGATTATTGATCACCTGATCCGTCTCGTTCTTCTCCTGAACGGAATTGCCGTTACGAACCAGATCGTCAAGGGTGTCCTGGTATTTCGAATCGACCTTAAGCCCATACTTATCCACGAATGTCTTCAGAATCGTGGACCGTTTGTCATATGCTTCGCTCCACGCAGTAGTGTATTCAGCACTGGTATTCGAGTATTTCTTGACCACGGACAGTTGATCATCCAGCGAATTCAAATAGGCGATGATCTGCTCCTGGAGCTTCGAATCCTTGAATTGACGAGCCTTCAACGGCTTATCATTATCGATCTCAGCCTGAACGATCTGCTGAAGATTCTTTGATTCGCTTGTATCCTTGCCCTGTCCCTTGAGCTTATCGATAAGAGAGGAACGCTTGCTGAAACCCTCCGCGATAATGGACATCGCCTCGTCATCAGCATAGTCTGGCCCCTCGGCCTTCTTCTCGCCGCATGCGGATACACCAGCAATCAATGCAATGCTCAGTATCGCAGCAAAGACCTTTTTCATCATGTTGTCCTCCTTATAAATCTATAGACCAAGAATCTGTTTCTTCTTGGAATCGAACTCGTCCTTGGTCAAGATCCCCGCGTCAAGCAACTCCTTGAGCTTCTTGACCGCGTCCAACTGTTCACCGACCGACATGGAAGGCACAGCCACGGTCGAAGCCGACTGTTGCGCCGCCATAGGCTGCTCCGCAACTACAGCATTGGTCTGCGCCCCGGTCACAGGATTCACGCCCTGCGCGAAGGCCGCGCCGAACATCATCGCGCCCGCATCACCGAACCCATGTGCCTCAACACCATGCGCAATCTTCTGCTGCGCCGCCACATTCGAAGCGTGCTGCGACACATCCTCATACGCCTTCAGATCCATCTTGTTGGCGGAGAACTTCTGTACAAGTTCACGCGAAGCATCCGAAAACTCGATGTTCTCGATACCGATCTTGACGATATTGAACCCGAACCGGGCAGGCCACGTCCCCGCGTTCTGCCCATCATTCGCCACCTTGAGCGCAATATCATTCGCCTGCGCTGGCAACTGCGAGATTCTGTACTGCGTTGACAGCGCATTCAGTGCCACCGTGAACGACTGCAGAAACTCAGCCAGAATCTGCGAACGTGCTCGCTGATCATCAAACGAGTAGTAGGTAACGTTCGCCGGAACGAAATTACGAATGAAACGCACCGGGTCACCGATTTGGATGGTGAACGAACCATAGGCGAAAATCTCAAGATCCGTCCCATAGAACAGATCGTTATACATGAGCGGGCCGCGCGTGCCAAACTTGATGTCACGAATCTCACGCAGATTCACAAAGGCAATCTGCTTGTAATCGGACGTGATGCCGCCGTAACCGATGCGCTCGCCGATCTGTTTGAAGATCGATTTCTTTACTCCGTCGCCATTGAAAACACTGTCCTGCCCGTTATGATATTCGTAGCCGCCCGGCTGGGAGATGATGTTCTCAATGCCGGACTGGCTGAAGATGAACGCCGCCGTATTCTCCGGCACATAGATCTTCGACCCGTTGGTGATGACGCCCTCGGAACCGTGTCCGTTGGAGCCGCGGCCGTTGTCTGTATTACGCCGTTCGCCAGGAGCCAATGCCGTGTGCTCATCGAAATGCCCCGCGGTGATGATGTCTTTCCATTGATCACCGAAGGTTCCGCCGACCGCCCCACCTATTGCCTGCAGAATGCCCATGTCATATGCCTTTCGCCTGTTAGCGCGACTATTTCAACGTCTGTGTGGTGTCACAGTAGCGGCATTGGATCGTCATGCCAGAACGCCCGGAGATAGGCGCCCTACATCCGATGCATTTGACCGTGACCTGTTCTTCTGTGTTTTCCTGCGAATCCATCGTCTTTCCGGTAAACGTTTTGGCGAAAACATCAAGGGTCCCCTTGATGGCCCCCGCCAGCATCTCCACACTGGGTATGGTCTTGCGCAATTCCGCAGCCTGGCTGGACGGAAGTCCTGTGGTGACTTGGCTGATGGCATCCAGCCATTGGGCTACCAGTTTCCGACTGGAGTACTTGTCACCGGTCTCAAACACGAATGACACCTCATCCGTGGCGAAGAACAAATCCAATACCGCAAGGTCGTTCTTTTCCGCATATTTCGCCTGCACAACCCCATCCAGCACCTTAAGCCGGGATAGCGGATACACATCCTCATGCTCCGTCCCTTTACCGAACATCTTTCTGATCTGCCATACATATATCAGATTCCTATTGGTCAGAGTCAATTCCACGCATGCCTGCTCACGGTCGTCGCCGCAGCGTCGGGCCTGCGTGCAGGTCAGGATTTTCGTTTCGTCCGATCGCAACTTGTATCTGCTCATCGTCACTCTCTCTTCTCCCCTTTGTTTCCTTTGCGCTGTTTAAAGAACCAGATCGCCGCAATGATAATGATGAGCTCAATCAGGCCGAGAAAGCTTTCTCCCCAGATCATGTACGCGATGGCAATGATGACGAACAGCACCACACAGGCGACGATACCGATAAGCAGCATCTGCTTGTTCTGCTCAAGCTTGGCAGCTTCGCTCTTCTGCGTGACGGTGCGAATGCTCAGCTGGGCGTCAATATCTTGGAAGAATTGCTTGACGTGCTGCATGTACTGTGTCTCGTCATCGTTCTCACTGCTCACCTTGATGAGAGCCCCATTTTCGCGGGGAGATACCACAGCCGTAAATGTGCCGCCGTTGTATGCGCTGAACAGCACTGTCATACTCGTATCGTTCGCACCGGTAAGCATGAATGTCGCGCTCGTTGCCAGCATCGTACGAATGGACTGATAAACCATCGACGGCGATGATGAGAAACTGCCTTGTTGAACTGCCAAAACCATGTATCCGTATATCCTCTCTATTCACACACAAGAGAGCTCCGGGGCACCGCTAAGATGCCCCGGAGCCTCTTAACTCCTTATGCGACGGATGCCAGCTTCTGCGTGATGCGCCCCATTACCTCGAGGTAGTACGCCTCATCGGCAGCACTCAACGAATTCTGATCGATCGCATTCAACTTGTTCATGGTGTCGGTATATTGCTGCATCATCTTCGTGTAGTCCGCGAGCATGCTGATGGAGTTCCCCGAGTCCTTGTACTTCTTCATGAATTCGACGTACTGGTCGAAGAACTTCTCGTAGCTGTCCATCGAAGCCTTGAAGTCGGCACTGACCTGCGATGGGTCGTATTGCTGGCTTTGCTGGCTCTGCTGCGACTGCTGTTCCTGCTGCGTATTCTGCGACTGCTGTTGACTCTGCGATTTCTGAGTCGGCTGACTGTCTGTCGAATCCTGGTCTTTTGAATCATCTTCGGATTTCGGGGCGCCCAAGGTAATATCCATGGTGTTTCCATCCTCCTCATCCTCCATGAAGAAGACCTTAATCTCATTGCCCTCAGCATCTTTCGCAGTATAGATATCCGCGGATTTGTCATAGTCAACGGTGAACCCCATTTTCTTCGCATCCTTTACATAGGAATCGAAAGAGGATCGCGTCGCATTACACAACCTAATGGAAACATGGTCCGATGAATCGCTATAAACCTCACCTTTCTGATTAGCTAGCGCCGGCAGTTTCTTGGCGAAGTCCCCATCCGGCCAAGTAATCGACTGGCATGATGTCTCAATCGCAGCCTTATGCTCGGCCTTCGCATGCACGGTGTAAGCGATCATTCTGCCGCCCATGACCACTACGGCAGCCACAGTGACACCGATGGCGACATATGCCCCGATACGGCCTCCGACCTTGCCATTCTTCCGCGTGAATATCACCCCCAGAACGGACAACAGTGCAGGTATGAATGCCAATACCGCAATGAGCGGCACGGTAATATCGGAAGCGGCTCCCACCGACGCAAGCAGCATGAACACTGCGGCGGCGATAACAGCGAACACTACGATTTTCGATAGTTTTTTATGCTTCTTCGGCTGGGCTTCCTCCACAGGGGGAACCGTCGAAATATAGGTTTGAGAGCTATCAGTCTGCTGCTCCTGCAACTGTGCGGCACTCGGCATCTGCCGCGTAGAGTCCTGAAACGAATTCCACTGCGCATAATCGTTCGGAGTGAACATCTGCGTCGCTTCGGAATCCGCTTGCCGAGCATTGTGCCCCAACTGCACCGCTGCTTCTTTGGCATCCGTCTCTTCTAAGCCACCGGCATTCGCCCCAACTGCACCACTCTGCGGTTCAACTTCATCGCCCGATGCCTGCGGCACCTGAGTGTTCGGAATATCCTGCGACTTTGGCTTGTTTTCGTCATCGAACGTCATTGTCGTTTCCTTTCTTGTGGGAGTTCTCACCGCGATGATGTCCGCTCCGTGCCTCGTTGCAATCATCGGGGCGATTCATCTCGGTCGGCGTGGTGTTCTTTGCCGCCTCATCGAATATGCGTACGCCATGCAGAATCGTGTTTGCCAGTTGCGCGAACATGACCTTGCTTCCTTCCTGACGGCGTTCCCTATGAGAAACGACTGACCTTCAGCCATTCCAAGACCATGAATCGGCCTTGTTCCGGAACCCGTCATCAGGGGGCATGTTTTTTTCGCGAGCGGTTTCTCCTTTCTTTCACAAGACGCGAAAATGCGGCGTTGAACCCCGCAGCAGATGAGTTCTCTCCTTTTGGTGTCTATCCTCTTTCATCCCTGCTATGGCGTCAATGACGTAACATGTTATAATTCACTCGTATTTTGAAGGGGG
>OBLF01002741.1_pt1 | contig 11447 bp, 11 predicted proteins | sample 1519231 | NCBI WGS metagenome assembly OBLF01 (sample SAMEA2602895, study PRJEB22501) | metagenome | reverse complement strand
TTGCTGAGGGAACCGGCGTCCGCCGCAGACAAGTAGTAGCTGGGGGTGCGGGGCGTGCCGTTGTTGGAGGACACCTGCTGCATGAACCAGTTGCAGGCGCTGTTCATGGACTTGCTGTTCTGATCGAGGTCGCCGCTTGGCTCGGTGCCGGCACTTGTGGCGTCGGCTCCGGCGAAGATGCCGATGGTGTAGACGGTGGCTCCGGTGGTCTTGATGGTGCCGGCATAGGTGATGGCGTTGTCGGCGACATCCTTCTCAAAGCCGTTGAAGCTGGTGGGGGCGCCGTCCGTAAAGACGATGACCACACGGCTGCGCTTTTCGGTAGCCTGCACGGGGTTGGCGGAGAGGATGCGCTGGGCCATGTCCAGACCCAGATCCGTCCGGGTGGCGCCGCTGGCGGCCAGAGCGCCGATGGCGGTGGAGACCATAGTCTGACCGGCGGAGGTGTCCACGTCCTGAAGAACGTCCTTGAGGTTCTGGTCGGTGATGCTGTGATAGGCCACGCCAACGTTGCCGCTGTTGCTTCCGGCGATGGACAGCAGCTCCGTGTTGTCGCCGTAGCCGGACTTGCTGGCGAAGCCCACCACGGCGATGCGGTGGGAGATGTCGTCCTCGGTGCCGAGGGTGCCGTCAGCGCCCTTGGCCTTCTCCTCCACGGAATTTGCAAAGGTGGCGGCGGCATTTTTCAGGGCTTCCAGACGGGTGATGCCGCTATCTGTAGTGCTGCGGCTGTAAAGCGTGGCAGCCGTGAAGTTGGTGCTGTCGCCTGTGGAGGTGCCGATGGTCTGCACCGTGCCGTTGGCATCGGTATAGGTGTAGGTATAGACGGTCTGAGTAGTATCGATGGATGCGAGATAGAGATAGCCATCGTCTGTGCTGCTGATGGCAGGTGCTGCATCATCGCCTCGACTGGATGCGATCTGCGTGCCATCCGGGAGGGTATAGGTGTAGGTGCGGTTGTTTCCGTAACCGGAACGACTCACGGTGACCTTCTGGTATTCGCCATTGATCTTGGCGTAAAGGTCGTCTTTGTTATCCCAGAGATTTGTGTACGTTGAGCCGGACCACCAATCATGATCCTCGTTATTTCTTCCGTTGGTGATGGGGGTGTATTGGATGCTGTCGTTCCGGGAGGTGACGGTAACGGCGACATAGCTGCCATCGGAGAGCTTATACCAGAGGTTATCCTGCTTCTCATAGAGATCGCTGTTCTGACGGGTATTGCCGGAGTAGGCCGTGTAGACCAGCTGCCCCATATCATCCTCCATAGAGCCGGACTGATCCAGGACCAGAATGACGTCCGTGGGAACGTCGCTGGTGACGGTACGGATGATCTTGCTGCCGGTGGCGTAGGCCTCCAGCGTGATGTCATAGGCACCGGTATCCTCGTTATAAACGGAGGTCTTGTTGACTGCCATGCCGTTATTGCCGTTATCGCTGCCGGTATTGGCATCACCGGCGGCACGGGCCGGGGAGCGCCGGGGGGCGGCACCGCTGACCGGGGGCAGGAAGGGGGCCACGTCGGTGAAATTCACGGTGGGGTAGTCGATGGAGGAGCTGACGGTGTCCGGGGAACTCTGGGCATCGGAGACACCAAAGACCAGACCGGGCATCAGGGTCAGCAGCATGGTGACAGACAGCACCAGCGCCACAAGGGCTTTTCTCTTCATATGCCGCATTTTTTTCATGTGCCGCACCTCCTTAACCCTGCGTTGGCCAGCCCAGCGCCTCCAGAGCGGTGACGCCGTTGTTGGCAGTCTGGACAGCCTCGGCGGCCACATGGACTGTGGCGGTGGCGTTCTGATACTCGTTGCCCATGCCGGCGTCAAAGGTGACGCAGGTGAACAGAGGGGCGGTGGTCTCGCCGGGGCGGATGGCCTTGTTGCAGTAGAGGTAGCCGTCGGCGGCCAGCGTCCAGTCGGTGGTGTTGAGGTCAGGCTTTACCAGCGAGGGATCCGGCGTGCCGTCGCCGGTGAGGCGGATGCCGCCGGTGAGGCGGACACGGATCCATGCGTCGGCTTCGCCGGTGTTGCGGACCTCGGCAATTTTGGTGACGGTGGTGCCGGGCATGATGCCGGTAAGGTCCTCGAAGGGCTGGGTCTTATCCGCATCCGCCCACTCCTCCACAGCAATGGAGACATTGCCGGTGGTGATGACATTGCGTGCCGTTCCGTCGGCGCTGAAATACGCCAGCGTTCCGGCTGCCAGCGTGGCCACGCAGATGGCCAGCACCGACAGTAATAACAGCTTTCGTTTCATGTGGTTGCTCCTTTCCTGTCTATGGTCAGCCTCCATAGGGAGGACAGAGAGGGTGGTTGACCGCAGCGGTCAAACCGGTGCAGCTGCCGGTAACAGCTGCACTGGTTTGGCCGGGCCTCCGGAGAGGCCACGGCCGCCGGTGTTTCCGCTGGTAACAGGTTCACCGGGGTGGCAGGGGGCTCACAGGGGACTCCCCGCCCCCGACACGACCCGCTGGTAACAGGCGTGCCGGGATCAGCCGGGTCACAGGACCCGTGCCGCAAAAAAATAGGGAGGAGATAACGAAGTCAGGGAAGCCGATCTGCTTCTTGTTGGGAAATTACTGCCAGTTGGTGGCATCGCCGCCCCAAGGATCGTAGTTGGCGCCGAAGGCGGCATCCATAGCCTCGGCAGCGCTGTCAAAGCCCTCGGCCTGACAGGCCACGGCGAACACGGGGCAGGAGACGCTGCTCCAATCCCAGCCCTCGTCCAGAGTGACTTCCTCGCCAAAGGCGTAGCACTTGCCATCCTTGCCGAAATCGACGGACTTGTCGAGATACACGCCCTGAACGAGCTGCTCGGTGGTGGCACCGGCCTCAACGGCCTGATAGTAGTCGGCGAAGTAGACATTGTACTTGATGCCGTCCATGGTGGTCTCGAAGTAGTTCCACTTGTTGCCATGCGTCCAGATCCACTCAACGCCCTCAGTGGAGGTGATATTGCCGTCAACGACCTTGTTGCCGAAGTTGAAGTGCAGGACGTTCATACCGGCGTTGAAGGTCTCATAGCCGTCGTCCAGAGCGGCGGGGATGGCGAAGTAGGCACGGATATAGGCCTTCTCGGAGCCGGTGTTCCGGACGGTGACCATCTTGTCCACGTAGTTCTTGGCGGTGGGCATACCCAGCTCATCCTTCTCGCCCTGTGCAGAGCCGACGATGGGGGACAGCTTCTTGTTCTGCGTGAAGGGCTGAAGGCCATTCTCGCCACGCTCCTGCTCGATCAGGTCGATCTTGACGTTGCCCACGGCAAAGGTGTTGGTTTCGTTGTCGGTGTCGGTGAAGTAGGCCAGAGAGGCACCGACGATGGCGATGGCGGCCAGCGCCACGCATAGGAACAGAGCAGTGATCTTCTTTTTCATGTAATTGCGCTCCTTTTTGTTTGTTTTTTGGGTATCAGAATGTGCAAGGGATCACTTGGTTACTTGCTGACCTCGGCCCAAGCGGCATCAGCCGTGGCGAAGTGATCCTTCTGGATGGCGTAGGCCTTAAAGGTCAGGGTGGGGGCATCCGTCTTGGCGGTTTCGAGCATAGTCCTGGTAACATCGCTCTTCACGGTGACGGCATCGTCTGCCAGCACGGAGAAGGTCTGGTCGGCGGCGGAGGCGGGAACCTCACGGTAGTAGACACCAGCTTCCAGCTCCGTCCAGCCCTCAGCAATGGCATAGGTGATGAAGTCCTTCAGGTCAGTAGACTCCGTGACCTTCACGAACAGCCAGCAGGCTTCGGAATTGGCCTTGACGGTGACGGTGGGGTCCTTGGCGATGGTGTTGCCGGGAACCATCTTGTAGTCTGTGGTGGTCTCGGTGAGGCCGATGTTGATATCGCCCACGGTGAAGGTGTTCTTCACCTCGGCGGTCTGATCGGTCAGCCAAGCCAGCGTGCCGCCGACGACACCGGCCACCAACAGGGTCAGAGCCAGAACCAGCGCCAGAGTTTTCTTTTTCATACTCGCTTCTTCCTTTCTTACAAACTATGATTTATTTCCACGGCGTGGGGCGCAGCCCATGTGCCGTCGAAATCGGGGGGGAATCAGCCATGGAAGGCGGCCCAAGCGGCGCCGGCATTGGCGAAGCCGTCGGCCTGAATGGCCTCGGCCAACACGGTGATCTGGAAATCCTCCAGAGTGGCCAGCTGGTCGTTGGTGACCCACTCGGGCAGGGTCACTTTGTCAAACAGGACAGGCAGGACCACATCACCGTCGGGGGCGGCAACGGTCTCGTTGTAATAGAAATAGTAGGTCAGAGTGTCAGTGGGCTTGTCGTAGACGAAGTACTTGGCATTGGCCAGCATTTCCTCGGTGTCCACCATGTTATCGGGGATGATGCCGTCCCACTTGGCGGCGTTGGCTTCCACGAAGTTTACCATGCGGATCAGGGGATAGGCGTTCTCCACACCGGTGGGGCCGTCCTCGGCAAACTCGGGGTCAGTACACAGGGCGATGATAGCCTTGGCGTTGTTGAAGGTGACCTTCATGCGGACGTAGCTCAGGTCGCTGCCCTCCTCAACGGTGACGGTGGGGTCCTTGGTGTAAGTGTGGCCGGGGAGCAGATGGTACTCGTTGGCCTTCACACGGTCAGCGCCCTCTACAGGCGTGCCGTCGGTGGTCACCTTGGCCTCGTCCAGCGTGATCTTCACGTTGCCGACGGTGAAGGTGTTGTTGACCGTGTCTGTGCCGGTGAGGTAGGCCAGCGTGCCGAACACACCGGCGGCTACCAGCAGCAGGGCGCAGCACAGGGTCAACAGGGGTTTGATGCGGTTCCTTGCTTTCATGGTTTTTCCTCCTGCATAAAATGATAACAAATGATATGGTGAGCCTTGCGGCAGGACCGACGGATCTATGCCTTTTGACTGTCCTGACGGATGCGCTTGCCCTGCTCCTTGTCGGAGCCGCCGGAGAGCAGGTCCGGCAGGAAGGTCAGCAGCAGCAGGACGGCCCCGGCGGAGATGGCCACGTACAGGCCGGGGGGGTGCTGGATGTAATTGGCTGCGTAGCCCAGCTTGGGAATGGTAAACACCGGGGTGCCGATGACGTTTTTATAATGGACGAGGCTGGCGTCCTCGGCGTCGTTGGCGTCGCCCTTGGTACGGAAGCGCAGAGTGGAGGGATCGTCCTCGTCGGGGACCACCTCCACCACCCGGTGGGTGGCCACGGTGTTCTCATCCAGCATGAAGGTGATGACCTGCCCCGGTCGGATGGTGGCTGGGTCCACCTTTTTTACGTAGATGAGGGAGCCCACATGGTAAGTGGGTTCCATGGATCCAGACAGAACGGTGAAGGTGCGGATGCCGGCCAGTCGGACGCCGACCAGCGCCACGGCCAGAAGTACTGCCAGCGCCACCAGAATGGTGCTGATGATCTGTAAGAGCTTTTTTGCGGTCATAGGGGGTTCCTCCCGGAGATAGCTTGGAGCACTTGGTGGGTGCAGGACTATTAAAGCATCTTTTGCTTGTGAAGAACGTCGAAACAGAGCAACTGTCCTGAAATTTCCAGTCATATTGCGTGGGGAATGTCAAACAATGACGGTGATGGGGCAGAGAGGATAAGTGGACAGGTGGAGACATATATGTCTATACACATTATAAACGACATATATGTCCAAAGTCAAGACGAACGTGCCATTATGCGTGTAAAATTCCCGACATGATTCGACAAAAATCGCCGATGGAGCATAGTAAGGAACCATAGGGAGGTCGCGCATGAAGCAATATCCAAACATTGATGCCATTATCGAGGACAGCGACACCAAGGTGCAGGATCTGGCGAAGGTCATCGGCGTCAGCACCAAGCAGATCCGGCGCTGGCGGGACGGCACCAGCGAAATGGGTATTGAGAAGCTGGAGAAGCTGTGCCGGTATTATCACGTCAGCGCCGACTACATTCTGGGGCTGCCCAGAGATCTGGACTGGCCCAGGGGCTGACGAGGATCCGGGACAGCTCTCCATCCTGTGAGGATGGGGGGTTCTCCCGCAGCCTTGGCGAGTAGGTGAGGCGTCAAAAAACAGGACAGGGTCCGGTTCCCAAGGGAACCGGACCCTGTCCTGTTTATAAAAGAGGGAAGAAGTCAGGCTTTTTTCTGCTTCCGCAGGACCACGGTGACCATGGCGGCGGCTGCACCCAGCACCGCCACGGCGCCCAGTGCGATATACAGGGCGGCGTGGCTGTCGGAGGTCTGGGGGGTGTCCGCTGTGTCGGCGGAGGTGTCAGGGGTGGTGACGGCGGCAGTACCGGTGCCGCCTGCGGTGGCGGTAGCCAGCTCCGTGCCGCCGGAGGTGAGGGCGTAGGTCTCGCCGGAGGTCATGGCCGCCGAGGAGAAGAACACGAACCGGGCGTCGTACACGGCTTCGCCGGTGTAGACGGCGGTACCGTCGGAGGACTGGATGGTGAAGGTGCTGCCCTTGGAAATGCTGATGCTGCTGCCGGATTGGCCATCCATCTGACCGGGCATCTGGCCGCCGGGTTGGCGGGAGTCTTGGCTGGGTGTCTGGCCGTCAGGGAGCTCCGGAGGCGTGGTGCCGTCGCCGTCGGGAGGCGTAGGCTGGCTGCCGTTACTGCCGCTGGGGGGCGTGGGACGGGAGTCACTGCTGCTGTCGGAGCTGCTGGGCAGCTGGGGAGGCGTGGTGCCGTCGGAGGAGCCGTCGGGCTTTTCCAGGGGCGTGGCGCCGTCAGAGGAGCCGCCGGGCTGACCGCCTATGCTGCCGGGCCGGCCGCCGCCCATGCCGCCCATGCCGGTGGAGCCGAACATGACGTAGGGCTGGGAGTCGCCGGAGAGGGTGATGCCCATGCCGACGCTGCCGCCGGCGGCCAGCACGGTGCCGCCTGTGATGGAGAGGGTGCCGTCGGCGTCCAGCGGCTGGTTATCGGCGGTGCTGTTGGTCCAGACCACCACAGTGCTGCCGGAGATGGAGAGGGTGCCGTTGGAGTCGATGCCGTCGCCGGAGGTGGTGTCCATCACCAGCGTACCGCCGGAGATGGAGAGGGTGAAGGCGTAGCCGGTGAGGTCGGAGTTGGCGGCATTGAGGCAGTCGTCACCGGCGTGGATGGTGATATTGCCGCCGGCGATGCTGAGGTCTGCCGCCTCCAGTCCCTCGCTGCAGCTGTTGACGGTGATGGTGGGGCCGTCGGTGCCGGCGGCGCCTACGGTGAGGTAGTAGTCGCTGTGGACGGCGTCATCCCCGGCGTCAATGGTCAGGTCACCGCTGAGAATGGTCAGGGAGGCCTCGGCGTTGATGGCGTCGTTGACGGGGGCGCTGATGGTGAGGGTCAGGTCACGGATCACCAGCCACGCCTCCCCCTCCTCATCGGTGGTGGCGCCGGACTTGATGCCGTTTTTGCCGTTGGCGTTCACCGTCAGGCTGCCGCTGCCGCACAGGGTCACCTGAGAGCCGTCCTTGCACTTGATGACGGCGTTTTCGGCGTCGGTGTTATCGGGATAGCTGTCGTTGTTGTTGGTCTCGGTGTCGCTGAGAATATTGGTGGTGCCGTCCTGGGCCACGATGGTGACGCCGGAGGACTTATTGCAGGCGATGGCAGCGGTGCCGTCGGCGGTGAGGGGCAGGCCGCTGAGCACCAGCGTGACGCCGGTGACGCCCTTCTTCACGGTGATGGAGCCGCTTTGGCAGCTGCCGGATACGATATAGGTACCGGCGGCTTCAATGGTCAGGGCCGTGCCGTCGATGTCGTAGCCGGTGTAGTCGCCGTCCTTGGCGGTGATGGCGATGTCGGTGAAGGTGAAGGCGGTGGCCCCGTCGGTATCATATGCGGTACTCTCCGCCGCCCACACACGGGCGGGCAGCAGGGCCAGCAGCATCAGCGCCGCCATGGCGGCCGCCAACCAACGGGAGAGAGAATTTGCTTTGGCCATACAGATCATCCTTTCTTCAAAAGCGTTCCCGCCGGTTCCCCCGGCGGATGAGCAGAGTATAGCCGCCGTGGCTAAAGCCCGGCTAAAGGAAAAGAGGAAATTTTCTTTAGGTAGGCTTTAGCGTCCCGCGCTATCGTAGGGCCATCCAACAAAAAGGAGGTGCCGGTATGGGGATCCAATATAGCTTCCGGCGGTACGAGAAGAAGTATTTCCTGTCGCCCCGCCAGCAGGAGCAGCTGCTGCAGCGCATCGCCCCCTACATGAAAGAGGATGTCTTCGGCAGCTATACCATATGCAACATCTATTATGACACGCCGGACTGGCGGCTGATCCGGGCCTCGCTGGAAAAGCCCGCCTATAAAGAGAAGCTCCGGGTCCGCAGCTACGGCGTTCCCACGGAGACGGATCGGGTGTTCGTGGAGCTGAAGAAGAAGTTCGATGGCGTGGTGTATAAGCGCCGCATCACCACGGAGATGCCGCAGGTGGAGCCGCTGCTGTGCGGATCGACGGAGGCCAAGTGCCAGATCGGCCGGGAGATCCAGTGGTTCCAGCGGCAGAACCGCACCCGGCCCCGTGTGTTCATCGGCTATGACCGGCTGGCCTTTGCCGGGCAGGAGGATCCGCAGCTGCGGCTGACCTTCGACACGAATCTCCGCTGGCGGGACACGCAGCTGGATCTGTGCATGGGGGACTGGGGCGCACCCATCCTGCAGGGGGAGGATATCCTCATGGAGCTGAAGCTGCCGGAGGCGTGCCCCCTGTGGCTGACCCACGCACTGACGGAGGTGGGGGCATTCCCCACGTCCTTCTCCAAATACGGGACCTGCTACAAAGAACATATTTTGAAAAAGGAGGCGCTTTTCAGTGCTTGATTCTATCCTCACTTCGGGCTTGACCCTTCCGACCTTCCTCATTTGTACGGCGGCTTCGCTGATTTTGGGCCTGCTGACGGCGCTGGTGTGTATGTACCGCCAGCGGTGCAGCCGGGGCTTTGCGGTGACGCTGGCCATCCTGCCGGCGATGGTGCAGATGGTGATCCTGCTGGTCAACGGCAACATCGGCGCCGGTGTGGCGGTGGCGGGAGCCTTCAGTCTGGTGCGGTTCCGCTCCGTTCCCGGCACGGCCCGTGAGATCGGGGCCATCTTCCTGGCCATGGCCATCGGCCTTGCCACAGGCATGGGCTATGTGGCGCTGGCGGCCATCTTCTTCGTCATCGTGGCGGCGGCGCTGCTGGCGCTGACGGCCATGAGCTTCGGAGACCGCAGTCCCCGTGAGCGGCTGCTGAAGATCACCATTCCGGAGAATCTGGACTACGACGGATTGTTTGACGACATCTTCCGGCAGTACACCTCCAGCCACACGCTGGAGCGGGTGAAAACCACCAATATGGGGACCCTCTATGAGCTGCAGTACCACATCATCCTGAAGGAGGCGCAGGTACCCAAGGCGTTTCTGGATGCCCTGCGGTGCCGCAACGGGAACCTGAACATTCTTTGCTCCCGTGAAATGCAGAAGGAGACGCTTTGACGGCGGGGCGCAGATATTGTATAATCAGGCTGGGTGATCTATATGCGCTTATTGATCGCAGAGGACGAGCTGGATCTGGCGGAGGCCCTCACGGTATTTTTTGAAAAGAATCAGTTTTCCGTGGACACCGTTCACGACGGCTTTGCCGCCTATGACTACGCCTCCACGGGGGAATACGACGCTATTGTGCTGGACGTGATGATGCCTAAGATGGACGGCGTGCAGGTTTTGCAGCGGCTGCGGGAGGAGGGCGTGCGGACGCCGGTGATGATGCTGACGGCCAAGAGCGGCAAGGACGACCGCATCACCGGCTTCAACGCCGGGGCGGACGATTATCTGCCCAAGCCCTTTGAACCGGATGAGCTCATCTGCCGGGTACGGGCCATGCTCCGGCGGGGCGGGACGTACCAGCCCACGGTGCTGGCCTTCGGGGATGTGACGCTGGACCCCGGTTCAGGGCTGCTGACCTGCTGCGGCCAGTCCGTGCGGCTCAGCGGACGGGAGTTTCAGGTGATGGAGCTGTTCCTGCGCTCGCCGCAGGTGGTGCTGCCGGCGGACCGCATCATGGAGCGGGTCTGGGGCTGGGACAGTGAGGCGGAGATCAACGTGGTGTGGGTCCACATCTCCAACCTGCGGAAGAAGCTGCGCTCCATCGGCTCCTGTGTGACCATCCGGGCCAGCCGGGGGCTGGGGTATCTGCTGGAGGTAGAGGTATGATCCGGCGGCTGCGGGGCGAGTTCATCCGCATCGCCATGCTGGCGGTGACGCTGGTGCTTCTGCTGCTGACGGTAAGCGTCAATGCGGTGAACTATATCTCCGTCAGCAGACAGCAGGACAGAACGCTGGAGATGATCGTCTCCCATCAGGGGACCATCCCGGCTATGCCCAAGGAGACCAAGAGCGGCCCACGGCCGAACGGTCACTTCAGCCCGGAGACTCCCTATGACACCCGGTTTTTCGTCCTCCGCTATACCGACAGCGGGGATCTGACGCAGTCAGACCTGACCCACATCGCCTCCGTCACCGAGGCGGATACGGAGCCGTATTTGCAGGCGGCACTCTCCCATGGGGAGGGGAGCGGCTGGCAGAGCGGCTATCGGTTCCGGGTGGTGCAGACCGGGGAGAACCGCTGGATGGCGGTGTTTCTGGACTGTCGGAAGGAGGTGCGCTCCCTGTACCGGCTGGCGGGGGTCAGCGTGGCGGCCATGGCGGTGTGCGTGGCGCTGGTGTATCTGATCGTGGTGCGGCTGAGCCGACGGGCCATGGAGCCGGTGGTGCAGTCCGTCCGGCGGCAGAAGCAGTTCATCACCGATGCCGGGCATGAGCTCAAGACCCCCATCACCGTCATTGCCACCAGCCTGCGGCTGCTGGAGATGGAGGTGGGGCAGCAGAAGTGGCTGGAGAAGGCACAGAACCAGACGGAACGGCTGAAGGAACTGGTAAATTCGCTGGTGACGCTCTCCCGCATGGACGAGGAGGAATCGCCGCTGAAGCTGTCGGACTTCGCCGTCAGCGAGGCGGTGGAGGAGACGGCGGAGTCCTTCCGGGATTTTGCCCGGTCTCAGGGCCATCCGCTGGAGCTTGCTATCGTGCCGGGGCTTACCTACTGCGGCGACGAGTATGCCGTGCGGCAGCTGGTGTCTATCCTGCTGGATAACGCCGTGAAGTATGCCCTGCCGGAGACACCCATCCGGTTTGTGCTGGAGAAGGGAAAACGGGGCGTCGTCCTGCGGTGCAGCAATGCCTGTACACCGCTGGCCGAGGGGGAGACAGAGAAGCTCTTTGACCGGTTCTATCGGTCGGATCAGGCCCGCTCCGCCGACGGCAGCTTCGGTGTGGGGCTCTCCATTGCCCGGAGCATTGCCGAGGGACACCACGGCTTCATCCGGGCCCAATGCCCTCAGCCGGGGGAGATCGTGTTCACGGCGCAGCTGCGGTAATGGCAGCGAAGTTCCCGGAAAAATAAGGGCCTTGCGGCGAGGAGCAAGGCCCTTTTGTCGTGCCGGGGAGTGGGATGCAGAAAATTCCAGAAAAAATGACA
>OBLF01002736.1_pt1 | contig 11458 bp, 7 predicted proteins | sample 1519231 | NCBI WGS metagenome assembly OBLF01 (sample SAMEA2602895, study PRJEB22501) | metagenome | reverse complement strand
TCGTTCATGTGGAAGGCGAGCAGCGCTTCCTGGACGCGCTGAAAGGCGAGAACGATCCGGAAGCCAAGCGTAAAATCATCGGCCGCGTATTCGTGGAAGTGTTCGACGAAGAAGCGCTGAAGCTGGAAGACGTTAAATGGCTGGCACAGGGCACTATCTATCCTGACGTGATTGAATCAGCTGCTTCAGCAACCGGTAAAGCACACGTCATCAAATCTCACCACAACGTGGGCGGCCTGCCGAAAGAGATGAAGATGGGTCTGGTTGAACCGCTGCGCGAGCTGTTCAAAGATGAAGTACGCAAGATCGGTCTGGAACTGGGTCTGCCGTACGACATGCTCTACCGTCACCCGTTCCCGGGCCCGGGTCTCGGCGTGCGCGTACTGGGTGAAGTGAAGAAAGAGTACTGCGACCTGCTGCGTCGCGCAGACGCGATCTTCATCGAAGAGCTGCACAAAGCTGACCTGTACAACAAAGTAAGCCAGGCGTTCACCGTATTCCTGCCGGTTCGCTCCGTCGGCGTGATGGGCGATGGCCGTAAGTACGACTGGGTTGTTTCCCTGCGTGCGGTAGAAACCATCGACTTTATGACCGCGCACTGGGCACACCTGCCGTATGACTTCTTAGGCCGCGTGTCTAACCGCATCATCAACGAAGTGAACGGTATTTCCCGCGTGGTGTATGACATCAGCGGTAAGCCACCGGCTACGATTGAGTGGGAGTAATCCCGCGTCCGGTATTAACCGGCACTCGATAGTACGATGTCTAAGCCCGCGTAATTGCGGGCTTTTTTATCTATTAACGATGTACGTTTATTTCTTAATTTGTTCGTCCGAAAGTGATTTATAGCGTTTAAGTGAGCTCTTATCGAGTTGTTTAAAAAAGAGTCAAACCTGTTGCGAATTGCCTGGATGCTTGCTAGCTTGTGTAAGGTGTTACCTTACACAATACACTTTTCATTGAGGTGACCTGCCATGGCTGATGATTCATCCCCCGTTCATCCGGGCTCATATGTTCGGAAAAATGTTCTCAAGTCTCGGAATCTTACAGTTACAGAAGTAGCGAAGTTGATCGGCGTTAGCCGACCTGGGGTATCAAATTTCCTTAATGGAAAGGTATCTGCAACGCCCGATATGGCAGCACGTTTTGAGCGAGCTTTCGGGATTTCCGCCAAAGCTATCCTCGATTTGCAGACAGCATATGACGCGCAAGCTGACAAAACGGCTGATGCAGCTCAAAAGGCGCGTACTTACGTGCCTCCTTTTCTAAACATCCAAGCCAACGATCTTGTAAGTTGGTTCACAACGACAATTCTTGCACGCACTAAACTCTCAGTACTGCTAAGAACGCTCATTCACTCCACAGGACGCGACCTTCAGAAAGTGGACTTCCCCGGCAACGACGATGCCGAACGTGCTGGCTGGGACGGCTTTATTGAGGCCAGTTCCGGCACACCTTGGATACCTTCTGGTATTTCTGGGTGGGAGTTCGGTGTCACCGCGGACATTAAGGTCAAGGCAGACGGGGATTTTGCAAAAAGCATACGGGCGCTTAATAGCGCTGAAAGGGCAAATATTACGTATGTCTTTGTCACTCCAAGACGATGGCTGGGTAAGGTTGCTTGGGTCGCGGAAATGAAGGCCAAGAATCTCTGGAAAGACATTCGTGCATATGATGCCAGCGATCTTGAGCAGTGGATGGAGCAATCACTCGCGGCCCAGACCTGGTTTGCGAACCAGACGGATCGTCCCTCTAATGGTGTCAGAACACTGGATCGTTGTTGGAGCGATTGGGCAAACGTAGCAGCCCCCGCGCTTCATCCTTCTCTTTTTGCTACGGCGAACGAGGCGTGGAACGGCAGGATCAAATCCTTCTTGTCGAAAGACGATGCACACCCCTTAGTGGTAGCGGCTGACTCCGTGGAAGAGGTGCTTGCGTTTTTAAGTCAGGTCCTGGCAACCTCCGAGCTTGAACAGTATAGGGATCGGGTGTTGGTTTTTGACAAGGCAGGAGTACTGCCGAAACTCGCCCAAGGTACTACCGATTTCATTGCAGTAGCCCATACACGGGAAGTGGAACGCGAGCTTGGGCCCTACAGCTCATCGCTGCGAACCATTGTTGTTTATCCCCGCAATGCTACTAGCGTGGAACCGCATGTCGTATTGGAGCCACTCGGGTTCGAGCCATTCACTAGAGCTCTGGAAACGATGGGCAAATCGCGCGATGACATAGCGAAACTAACTAACGCTTCGGGGCGTTCGTTGACAGTTCTTCGACGTCAACTTTCGAATATACCTGCAATCCATACACCTGCTTGGGCTGAGGACCCAAAAATCGCATCGGGGCTTGTTCCGCTTGTATTTATTGGCGCATGGGACACACAGAACAAGGCGGACCGAACTATCCTGTCCCATCTGGCTGAGGCTCCTTTTGAGGTGCTGGAAAAGCGCATTCTTGATTTGTTGCGGCTCAACGACTCTCCCGTTTGGTCAATTGGAGGGTTCCGGGGGGTGATTTCGAAAATCGACTCCCTCTTTGCAATTTCCGGCACGGTTTCCAAGACCGATCTTGACCGCTTTCTTGATGTTGCGAGGACTGTACTGGGTGAAGATGATCCTGCTCTCGACTTGCCAGAAGAAGATCGCTGGGCGGCGGCCATGCATGACAAAAGACGGGAGTACTCCGGTGCTGTACGAGAAGGTATTTCCGAGACTTTGGTTTTGCTAGCTGTGTACGGCAAGAATCTCTTCGGGAAGCACCTTGGCTTTGATGGGGAACTTGAAGCTGCGAAAATTGTGCGTGATCTTCTTGTACCTGTAACGACTAGAAAGTTAGAGGCTAACGGGCGTGACCTTCCACTTTATGCAGAAGCGGCTCCTGCCGAGTTCCTTGATATCATCGAGCGTGATCTGCGATCAGAAAAGTCAGAAGTCATGGGCTTGCTGAGACCTGTCGATACGGGGCTATTTGGTTCATGTCCTCGCACTGGACTGCTTTGGGCGCTCGAAGGGCTTGCTTGGAATCCGACTACCTTCCCACGGGTAGTGAAAATTTTGGGTCAGCTTTCTGAGGTAGAGATTAGCGATAACTGGGTTAATAAACCTATCGAATCGCTTGGTTCCATACTGCGTGCATGGATGCCGCAGACGGCTGCTAGCCACGAGATGCGCCTCAAGGCGGTCAGTATGCTTTTGGATAAGCATCCGATGGTCGGGTGGAGGGTTTGTCTCCAGCAGTTTGGTGATTACGGGAGTCGGGTCGGCGACTATACTCATAAGCCGAAGTGGCGTCCGGACGGGTACGGGTTTGGGGAGCCCTTCAATACATGGGGACCGATCCATGCTTTCGTCAGAGAGATGGTGAAAGTCGCGCTAAGCAGGCCGTCCTATACGGTCGAGATGTTATGTGATCTTGTGTCAAGGCTACATGCACTCGCGTCGGAGGACCAGGTGCGCGTATGGGAGATCATCGACGAGTGGCGCAATGCAGGTGCTCTTGACGAGGATGTTGCAATGATACGCGAGAAAATTCGTGTAATTGTCCTCTCTCGTCGGGGGCGTAAAAAGGTCAATGAGGAAGGTCAAGCGAGGCTTACGGAAAAAGCCAAAGCAGTCTATGCCGAGTTGCAGCCCAAGGACATTGTGAATAAGTATGAGTGGCTATTTCGCCAGGGATGGGTTGAGGAGTCGGCGGACGAACTCGCAGGAGACGAGATGGACTTCCGTGCTCGTGAACAACGCATAGAAAAACTCCGCGTGGCAGCCTTGACAGACATTGCGCAAGAACGAGGTATTCCGGGCATTCTTGCGCTCTCAGAAAAAGGAAATTCCCAACGCCAAATTGGCGCTCACCTAGTGTCAGGCATATTTGACAACGAGCAGATTGAAGATTTGATCTTACAATGCCTGCGTCGGGCAGAAAAAGATTCGAGTCGTGACGGCATCGTCGCTGGTGCGCTATGGTCGTTGGACGAGGGGAGAAGAAAGGCCATGTATGCGAGCCTGCAGCGCAAAGTTTCCGAAGAAGAAGCGCTCCATCTACTGCTTCTTTCACCATACCTAGCTTCTACCTGGGAACTAGTGGATCAACTTTCGGCTGAATCTCGCAATCGGTACTGGGTTGAAGTGGTTCCGCAATATATATTTGACTCGCCTGAGGAAAACAACGAAAGCGTTCTCCGCCTGCTTGAAGTCGAACGCCCTAGGGCAGCCTTCGCATCGATGCATTTCAAGCTTGAAGAAATAAACCCGTCCCTTCTTGTGCGGATGTTATCTGGCATGGCGAAAAATAGTAAGGATAAAGCTGGAGAGTACCAGCTGCACGACTACGATGTGCAGCAAGCCTTTCAACTGCTTAATCTCAACTCAGACCTCACTCTAGAGGAAAAGGCTGGACTGGAGTTCGCATATTTAGAGGTTCTGTCTCGCACTTTCCGAGAGGAGGGTCAGCATCAGATTCCAAACCTTGAGCGTTATATTGAGGAACATCCTGAACTGTTTGTACAGGCTTTAGTATGGGTTTATATGCGCAAGGACCGTGGCGAAGATCCACCCGAGTTTCGTATTACGGATGAACGCGAGCATCTGGCAAAGCGCGGATATCGCCTCCTTGATGCCATTACGCGCATCCCTGGTCAAGATAAGGCAACTAAAGAGGAACAGCATGAAAAACTCGCGGAATGGGTTGCAACGATAAGGAGATCTAGTGCTGAACTCGACCGTGCGGAGGTTGCGGATGTGTGCCTTGGAAAGTTATTTTCTCACGCTCCGGCTGGAGAGGATGGCGTGTGGCCGAACGAAGCCGTTCGCGATGTGATGGAGGACTTGCGGTCTGAGGATATTAGCAGCGGGGCACATACGGGGTTGTACAACGCGCGCGGTGCCCATTGGCGTGGGGAAGGTGGTGGTCAAGAGCGAGAGCTAGCAGACAAGTATCGCGCCTGGGCCGACGCCCTGCAATTCACGCACCCTTTTGTGTCGTCATCGTTGTTGATGTCGATGGTCAAAACGTATGAGCGGGAAGCTGAACAACAGGATACTGAAGCAGGTATCCGACGTCGGTTAAGGCATTAAAGGTGAGAATATCGCCAAAATTTACCCTTCATGGAATGATTTTACAGCTGGCAACAGCCTGTGCGTAAAACAATAAAACACCCTAAGCCCGCGTAATTGCGGGCGTTTTTTGTTTATCTGGTACTTTCTGGCAGCTATTAGCAACGAAATGTATAGTTTCTACAATGCAATGTGGCACAGAACGAGACTGAAATTTATGCTGTTGGCCTCTCGTACCACGAATCAGAGAATTGGATATTTCCATCTACAATACGCCATGTAATCTTTTCATATTGCATAGAGACGGATTCCATATGATTTAACTTATCATTACCTGATAATTTAACATTGGGCACACCACAATTAACACCCGTTATTTTTACATTTTCCATTAATACGGTGTAGTAACACACCTCCTGTCCAGCATCACTGATATGGTAAAACCTCACTTCGGCACTTTTTAATGTTTGTCCTGTGGCAGCAGCCTTGTAGAGATAAGGGCTAGAGCTGTCAATTTCTTTTTCAAAATTAAATGATGAATGTTGACGTGTTCCGGTGATCTTTCCATTGGCCGTATCGACGGGAAGATTAACACCATGACCCATACTGATTACTTCGATAGAGCCTTCTCGATCCTGGACATCTACAGAACCTTTGATATCTGCGCCGCCATCATCTTTTAGCCACAGATAGGGAGGGATAGGCATTTTATTTACTCCTTGTTAATTTAATTAACTTCATTGTTACAACGTATAAAAAGAGAGAGATAAGAACGTTGGACGCAATCAATGCATAATCATAACTATAGTAAATATCTTCGGGTGCTGGGTTGTCGCTAAACAAATAGGAAATTTTAATGGCTGTTTCATTACTTATTAATGGATGCTCAGTTAAGTAACCAACATCTAACCATGACACAATAGCGAATATCGCGATGAGAAGAAGCATTCTAAGGGAACTAAGGGCAAGTTTTTTGATAACCACCAATAATGACCTCAATTGTTCCATACGATTCTAAATCATGACCTTTTATTTTCTCTTTCTTCGTTCTTAACAGGGCATCTCTTAGCCTGCTGTAATCTGATTGGCTAGATAGTGTTATACACCCCTCTGATATCTGACCCGGATGTAACCTAAATCCACCTCTGGCTACGCTTTCGTAAAATGTTGAATCATCTAAATTTCCATCATCGCGAAACAAAGCAAACCATTCTGAATGATCAACATGATAACTAAAAATGCTTTTATATGTATCGACACCCCAGGCTCTAAACCTGTTAGCCATACTTCCTTTAGGCCTGTCTACGATATAATATTTACCCTTTGGTAGTGGCCCAACGTTTGGGATAATTCCACATGCTCCTTTGTTCCTGTATGCACCGTTACCAGAAAATGCCATAAAGACACCAATACCATCAAATGCAAGTGGTGAGTAGTCAGCATCATTTATTGTAAACTTTCCATGTAAAGTCATGTGTCATCCTTTCTTGTATAGATATTTATCAATCTTATCTGCAAACAGGGCATGTATCAAAAATTAAACCATACAAAAAGTGCGCATTTAAAGATGTTAGTTCAGAAAGTGATTGTGATGTTTTAGAAAGTAGATCTACATCAAATAAATAGGTACACCTAATAATTGAACCTTTTAAGGTATCCTGTACGGAATGTGCGAGCAGCGCAAATTAAAATGTGAAAGCCCTATACCTTCAGAAAAACACAGTCGTCGAAAAATGAAGCGTTCGTTAAAAAATCCGGGGAATAATCAAATGTCGATATGCCATGGGTAAGCCATATTGAACGAGTGTCGCTAATATGGCATTAAACATTCACGTGTAAGTATCGGCGAAGACTTTATGGCGACTAAATTGTTATTTTTCTCCTTCACCCAACCGATACGCCAGCGCCACCACCAGTGACTGCACCAGGCACAGCGTTGCCGACTGGGACCGAAACGCGTCCACCTGTGCCTCTTTCACCACAAAGCAAAGATCGCTGAACGTCGCCAGCGGGCTGATCTGGCTGTCCGTAATCACAATCTGCCGCGCGCCGACGCTGGCGGCGGTTTCGCTGACCATCACCGTCTCTTCCGCGTACGGCGAGAAGCTGATCGACACTACGATGTCGCGCGCCTTAATGCGGCTGATCTGCTCGCGCAGCATGCCACCCATACCGTCGAGCAGAATAGGGCGACACTCCAGGTGGCTCAGGGCATAGGTGAGGTAGGCCGCGACGCTAAAGGAGCGGCGCAGTCCGGCGATGTAGATGGTGTCGGCGTCGGCCAGCAGCTGTACCGCGCGCTCCAGCATTTCCGGTTCGGCGCGGGCGGCCAGCTGCTGTAGCGCCTGGGCGTTAGAACGGGCGAACTCCTGCAGGATATCGAGCGGGGTTTCGGGCACGGCCTCGCTCTCCATTTCGCGGAAAAGCCGGGCACGGTCGCTGTAGCTGGCGGTCTCCTCCACCAGGTTCATGCGAAACAGCTGTTTCATTTCGTTGAAGCCGGTGAAGTCAAAGGCGTTGGCGAAGCGGATCAGCGTCGAGGGCGGCACGTCGGCGCGCTCGGCAATCACGGCAACCGTATCAAAGGCCACGCTGTTCGTATTATCCAGCACGTAGCGGGAGACCTGCTGCAGCCTCTTGCTCAGGCTATCGTAGCGATCGCGGATTTGCTGCTGCAGTTCGTTCAGGCTGGTTGCTGTCGTCATGTTATCCCCCAAATACAGTCCTGTGATTCTAAACGCAAAACCGCGTCTTTTAAATGTCGGCCATCCATCTGGCAGCAAAAATGAAACAGAAGCTTCAGTCATTCCCACGCCCGAAATGCCTTAATAGCGCACGCTGCGTCAGTATTGTTGGCTGTTAACATAAAAATCCATCCTTGATCACAATAATCATCATTTATTTTATTTCAACTTAAAATGGAATATTTGTTTCATATATAGTGTTCGGTACACAGTGTTCAGGTAACAGTCACGTATCAACAGCGAGAGGTTAAGGATGGAGACGGTAGCGAATTTTATTCACGGCGAATGTGTCACCGGTTCAGGCCAGCGCGTTCAGGCGATCTTCAACCCGGTCACCGGCAAGCAGATCCGCCAGGTGGTGATGAGTACGGCACAGGAAACGGAGCAGGCAATTGCCGCCGCGCAGCAGGCGTTTCCTGCGTGGGCGCGTCATGCTCCGCTTAAGCGCGCGCGCGTGATGTTCCGCTTCAAGGCGCTGCTGGAAGAGAACATGGATCGCCTGGCCCGTCTCATCAGCGAAGAGCACGGCAAGGTCTTCTCCGACGCGGTGGGCGAACTCACCCGTGGTCTGGAAGTGGTGGAATTTGCCTGCGGTATCCCGCATCTGCAAAAAGGTGAGCACTCAGCCAACGTCGGCACCGGCGTTGACAGCCACTCGCTGATGCAGCCGCTCGGGGTCTGCGTTGGGATCACGCCGTTTAACTTCCCGGCGATGGTGCCTATGTGGATGTTCCCGATTGCGCTGGCGACCGGAAACACCTTCGTGCTGAAACCGTCAGAAAAAGATCCCTCCCTGGCGCTCGCGCTGGCGCAGCTGCTGAAAGAGGCTGGCCTGCCGGACGGCGTGTTCAACGTGGTGCAGGGTGACAAAGAGTCCGTTGACGTGCTCCTGACCGACCCGCGCGTGCAGGCGGTGAGCTTTGTCGGCTCGACGCCGATTGCCGAATACATTTACCAGACCGCGTCCGCCCACGGAAAGCGCTGTCAGGCATTGGGTGGCGCGAAAAACCACTGTATTCTCATGCCGGATGCCGACATGGAAATGGCCGCCAACGCCATTATGGGCGCAGGCTTCGGTGCGGCGGGGGAGCGCTGCATGGCGCTCTCGGTGGTGCTGGCAGTGGGGGATAAAACCGCCGATGACCTCTGCGCCCGGCTGGAAAAACAGATTGCCGCCCTGCGCGTCGGGCCGGGTCTGGACCAGACGCCGGAAAACGAAATGGGGCCGCTCATCTCCTCGGCGCACCGCAGCAAGGTGCTGGGCTACATCGACAGCGGGGAAGCGCAGGGCGCGACACTTCGCGTGGACGGTCGCGGCTTCAGCGTGCAGGGGCACGAGCAGGGCTATTTCGTCGGGCCGACGCTGTTTGATAACGTCACCCCGGAGATGACCATCTATAAAGAAGAGATTTTCGGCCCGGTGCTTTCTGTGGTGCGCGTAGCAGATTACGCCAGCGCGGTGGACCTGATTAACCGCCATGAATATGGTAATGGTTCGGCAATCTTCACCCGTGACGGCGGCTGCGCGCGTCGCTTCTGCGAAGAAGTGCAGGCGGGCATGGTGGGCGTAAACGTTCCAATTCCGGTGCCGATGGCGTTCCACAGTTTTGGCGGCTGGAAGCGGTCTATTTTTGGTGCGCTGAACGTTCATGGTAACGATGGCGTGCGCTTCTACACCCGGATGAAAACCGTCACCGCACGCTGGCCGGAGATGCTGCAGGACACAGGGGCCGCGTTCTCCATGCCAACGCTGGGCTGACAGGAGGGTTTATGCAAACCGAACGTATGACCATGGCTCAGGCGCTGGTCAAATTCCTTAATCAACAATATATCTGTGTCGATGGCGTGGAAACGCCCTTTGTCGAGGGCGTCGCCACCATCTTTGGTCACGGTAACGTGCTTGGCATTGGCCAGGCGCTGGAGCAGGCACCCGGTCATTTGCAGGTGATGCAGGGATGTAATGAGCAGGGAATTGCGCACATGGCGACCGGATTCGCCAAACAGCATCGGCGCCAGCGTATTTTTGCCGTGACGTCATCGGTTGGGCCGGGAGCGGCAAACATGGTCACCGCCGCGGCAACCGCGACGGCGAACCGTATTCCGCTGCTGCTGTTGCCTGGCGATGTCTACGCCAGTCGTCAGCCGGACCCGGTATTGCAGCAAATTGAGCAATACCATGACCTTGGCATCAGTACCAACGACTGCTTCCGCCCGGTCTCGCGTTACTGGGACCGGATTAACCGACCGGAGCAGTTAATGAGCGCGATGCTAAACGCGATGCGAACGCTTACTGACCCCGCAGATACTGGTGCCGTAACTATTTGCCTGCCACAGGATGTGCAGGGGGAAGCCTGGGACTATCCGCAGAGCTTCTTTGCGCGCCGCGTTCATTTGATCGAACGTCGACCGCCCGACCCGCAGCGTCTGGCGATGGCGCGGGCGCTGATTGCCCGCAAACGCCGTCCGCTGGTGGTATGCGGCGGCGGGGGACGATATTCCGGCGCGCATGAGGCGTTTCGTACGTTTGTTGAAACGCTGCAACTGCCATTTGCCGAAACTCAGGCCGGAAAGGGAGCGCTGGTTAGTGACCACCCACTTAACCTCGGAGGTATTGGGGTAACTGGCGGGATGGCAGCGAATCAGCTCGCACCGCAAGCCGATCTGGTGATCGGCATCGGTACGCGCCTCACCGACTTTACCACCGGTTCGAAAGCGCTGTTTTCTCATCCGGAGGTTGAGTTCCTGCTGCTGAACGTGGCGGAGTTTGACGCACTGAAGCTTGATGCCACTGCGCTTATCGCCGACGCCCGTACCGGGCTTACGGCATTAACTGAAACACTGAAAGACTACCGCAGCGATTGGGGGAAGGAGGTCGCGCAGGCGCAAGAGGCCTGGCGCGATGAGTGCCAACGTTTATGGGAGCGCGACTGGCGTCCCGACGACGAACCCGAAGTGGCTGGGCATCTTGACGCTCAGCTGGCGGAATATGGCAACACGCTAAACACCCGGTTGACCCAGACGAAGGTGCTGGGGCTTATCAATCAGCACATTGAAGATAACGCTATCGTCGTAGGGGCCGCCGGATCGCTACCTGGCGATTTACAGCGTATCTGGCAGGTCAAAACCCCGGACAGCTATCACCTGGAATACGGTTACTCCTGTATGGGCTATGAGATTGCGGCTGCTATTGGAGCCAGGCTGGCGAAGCCGCAGCAGCCGGTATATGCCATGGTGGGGGATGGCTCGTACATGATGCTGCATTCCGAACTACAAACCGCCGTCCAGGAGGGGATAAAAGTCACTATCCTGCTGTTTGATAACGCCAGCTTCGGGTGTATTAACAACCTGCAGATGGGGCATGGGATGGGGAGCTTCGGTACGGAAAACCGTCACCGTAATCCGCAAACCGGACGGTTGGATGGGCCGTTGGTGAAGGTCGATTTTGCTAAAAACGCGGAAAGCTACGGCTGTCGGGCATGGCGTGTACATGACGAGCAAAGCCTGCTGGCGGCGCTGGGAAGCCCGCGTGCGCATTTGGGGACCTGGGTGCCGGGAATCAAAATCCTGCCCGAAAACATGAACCACGGCCATGCCCCCTGGGGGGCGCACTGGCTGAGTACGCGGGGCAGACTCTCGCTCGGTGCGAAACGGGTCTGTTGAGAG
>OBLF01002732.1_pt1 | contig 11471 bp, 10 predicted proteins | sample 1519231 | NCBI WGS metagenome assembly OBLF01 (sample SAMEA2602895, study PRJEB22501) | metagenome | reverse complement strand
CTAACCCAGGGTAGCCTGCACTATCGTTTGGCAACCCTGGGCTATCAAAAGCACAACACCTACGGCGTTGAAACGTTTATTCCATAAAATGATTAATATTAATATACAAATTAATAAACGCCAAAATGTACTAATATTTCAATAAATATATCCACCATTATAAATGCTCTCACCACGTAACACCGTAGGTGTCGCGCTAATATTCCAATAAATACATCTGTTACCATGAATGTTCTCACTATGCAACGCTGTAAGCGTTGTACTTCTGATAGCCCAGGGTTGACAAGCGAAAGCGAAGTCTACCCTGGGGCATTTGCAATTAGAGGCAACAACGCTGTAGGCGTTGTACCTTTTATTCTTTGGTGTTTTATTGCGGCATTCTACGCAGAAGACGTACAACACCTACGGCGTTGACCTCCTCACTACACACATAACCCAGGGTAGGCTGACGCCAACCCTGGGCTATCAAAAGTACAACGCCTTCAGCGTTGAACTGAAGTGGCATTCTAAATATCATCATTTCATGCACTAATCTGCGTCAAATGGTCGTGTGTTTTGCCGTATTTTACATGATGAAATGACGCAAATCGTTTTACCTTTAATTATCAGCAATATCGCCACTCCTAATTAACCCTCAAACAATCTCCTCCATTTTTATGGCTAACTACTCCCTCTCTCTTCGGAGAGGGGCTGGGGGTGAGGCTTCGTTAGCCTTACACTATTTCACCTTTAATAATCAACCACGCCACCCTCACAATTGTTTCATCTCGCAACTGTGTTGGTATTGCGCTATTATCCCAATGAATGAATTTCGCAATATAAATGCTCTCATGGTGCAACTCGGTACGAGTTGTTCCTTTGATAGCCCGGGGTTGGCGAGGAACGAGCCTACCCCGGGTGAGCATCCACAAGGAGATTCAACGCCGTAGGTGTTGAGCTTTTTCTATGAAGGCACGCCTACTATGAAACCTTTTATGGCGGATTACGCCGAAAAAGCACAACACCTACGGCGTTGTTCCCCACAAACCATACGTTAACCCAGGGTAGCCTACACTATCGTTTGGCAACCCTGGGCTATCAAAAACACAACACCTACGGCGTTGATACGTTTATTTTATAATACAATTAATGCCAACATACAAATAAAAGAATCGCAAAATGTGTCAATATCCCAATGGATATATCCACCATTATAAATGTTATAATGATGCAACACCATAGGTGTCGCGCTAATATTCCAATAAATACATCTGTTACCATGAATGTTCTCACTATGCAACGCTGTAAGCGTTGTACGTTTGACAGCCCAGGGTTGACGAGCGAAAGCGAAGTCTACCCTGGGCTATTTGCCATTAGCGAGAACAACGCTGTAGGCGTTGTACCTTTTATTTATTGGTATTTTATCGAAGCATTCCACGCAGAAAACGTACAACACCTACGGCGTTGACCTCCTCACTACACGTATAACCCAGGGTAGGCTGATGCCAACCCTGGGCTATCAAACGTACAACGCCTTCAGCGTTGAACTGCAAATGCATTATAAAACACGTCGAATGACCATACAATCTGCGCCATTTCATCGCGTGAAATGAGGCTAATTGTGCGGTCGTTTAACGCAAATTACATTACGATAATTAATGAAACGTTACATCAGTAAGCAGGGAGGACGAAAAAAAGGAAGGCCCGTTAAGACCTTCCTTTTTAGGTATATCATGACTTTTAATGTCGAATGTGAATATAAACTGAATCGAACATTCATCTACTTCAAATTGAATCCAAGGTATGATTGAAGGGAATGACAATCAAGTTTGAATCAAAGGTGCGTCAAGATTGCACCAAATGTAGAACAGAAATAGTTCAGATGCAATGCTGTTTACTTTGAAACTTCATCATTTGGAGCCTCAAACCTTTAGCCCACTTGACTTCCAGCTTTTACCTCTCCGAGTGTTGTTGTGACGCTAAGACTACCATCAAAGTTCACCGCGCTTAGGATCATACCTTGACTTTCGATGCCCATCATCTTGCGAGGAGCAAAGTTTGCCACGAAGAGTACATCCTTTCCTATCAGTTGTTCTGGCTCATAATAGGCTGCAATTCCACTGAGAATGGTGCGGTCTTCGCCACTACCATCGTCGATAGTAAACTGCAACAGCTTCTTACTTTTCTTCACTTTTTGACAGTCTTTGATATGTCCCACGCGAATATCTAACTTTTCAAAGTCTTCGAAAGCCACCTCTTTTTTAATTGGTTCGGCTTTGAATGCAGCGGCTTCATTAGCTTTTTTGGTCGCCGCAAGCTTGTCGAGTTGATACTGAATGACGTCATCTTCAATCTTATCAAATAGTAACTCGGGCTCAGCGAGTTGGTGTCCAGCCTTCAAAAGGTTTGTACTGCCAAGCTCGTTCCAGTCAAACGACTCCATGTTGATAAGCTTTCTGAGCTTCTCTGAAGAGAAAGGAAGGAATGGTTCGAATGCAATGGCGAGGTTAGCAACTAATTGTAGCGATATATATAGAATCGTTTCAACGCGCTTTGGGTCTGTTTTCCAGACCTTCCAAGGCTCACATTCGGTGATATATTTATTGCCAATGCGTGCCAAGTTCATGGCTTCTTTCTGGGCTTCTCTAAACTTAAAGGCATCCAAATAGGCTTCTAACTTGTCCTTAACTCCCTCAAACTCTTCGAGGGTTGCATGGTCAACGTCTTGCAATTCGCCACAAGCCGGAACCACACCTGCCCAATATTTCTTTGTCAACTGCAAGGCACGGTTAACGAAGTTGCCATAAATGGCGACAAGTTCTGAGTTATTGCGCTCTTGAAAGTCTTTCCAAGTGAAGTTATTATCCTTAGTTTCTGGCGCATTGGCAGTAAGTACATAGCGCAACACATCTTGCTTTCCAGGAAGTTCTTTCAGGTATTCGTGGAGCCATACTGCCCAGTTTCGGCTCGTCGATATCTTGTCGTCTTCAAGGTTTAAGAACTCATTTGCGGGTACATTGTCTGGAAGTATGTAACCACCATGGGCTTTTAACATCGTCGGGAAAATGATACAATGGAACACAATGTTATCTTTTCCGATGAAATGTACTAAGCGTGTGTCGGGTTCTTTCCACCATTTCTCCCACGAACCAAACTTATTTGGTTCTTTGTCGCATAGCTCTTTGGTATTACTTATGTATCCAATTGGGGCGTCAAACCAAACATAAAGCACTTTGCCTTCAGCCCCTTTAACTGGTACTGGGATTCCCCAGTCGAGGTCACGGGTCATTGCTCGTGGCTGAAGATCCATGTCAAGCCAGCTCTTACACTGCCCATATACATTGGGACGCCACTCTTTATGCTCGTCAAGTATCCACTTTTTGAGCCAGGTTTGATATTCGTTGAGAGGTAAATACCAATTCTTTGTCTTGCGAATCACAGGCTTTGACCCAGAGATTGTAGAGTGGGGATTAATCAATTCCATTGGACTAAGGTCGCTTCCACACTTTTCACACTGGTCGCCATAAGCGTTTTGATTGTGACAATGCGGGCATTCGCCCATGATATATCGGTCAGCAAGGAACTGTTTTGCTTCCTCATCATAATATTGTTCGCTTTCTTTCTCAACGAGTTTCCCGTCATCATAGAGCTTCTTAAAGAAGTCGCTGGCCATCAAACTGTGGGTTTTGCTCGTTGTACGGCTATAGACATCAAAGCTGATTCCAAACTCTTTGAAAGATTCTTTGATGAGTTTATGATAGCGGTCACAAACATCCTGTGGCGTGATTCCTTCTTTCTTGGCACGCAAAGTGATTGGCACGCCGTGCTCATCACTACCGCCAATGAAGACCACCTCTTGCTTTTTAAGTCGCAAATAGCGTACATAGATGTCGGCAGGAACGTATACTCCCGCGAGATGTCCTATGTGAACACCTCCATTTGCATAAGGCAATGCCGCGGTAACTGTTGTGCGTTTGAATTTCTTTTGTTCCATCTCAATCGTTGGTTATGATTTCTTTGCTTGCAAAATTACAATAAATCATGCGTAAATCAAAGAAATTAAACGAAATTATCAAAGGCTCTTGACAAGGTCAGACCTATGTTATTTTCAACTTTTTGAGATGTTTTCGTGCGATAAAAAGGCTTTATGCAAGCTGTGAACCCATGCGAACGGCCTGACGAATGCGGTCGGCCATGCCGATACCATCACGCAGATTACCTCCGATAATGAGGCCTTTGTGTGCCTGTTCTATACGATTTACCGCCTCAAATCGTGCCCCACTTGACAACTCATACTGTGGAATAGCACGCTCATGGCGGAAGATTCGTATCATATCGGGGTGCACATTAGCTGGCAAACCAAGCATTGTTGTCAAACCTTTACAAACCATTTGCTGGAGTTCGGCATCGGTTTTATCGAGCATTTCGGTGTGATTCGTGCCACCGATAAAGAAAGAATAGAGTGCGCCTGCAGTTGGACAACGTTGTGAAAAGCAAGCCGAAGGGAAGAGAATCCCCAAAAATGGTTGTTTCTCACACGTCGGAATGAGTCCTCCAAAGGCTTTATTCTCCACCCCATGTGCGTCAGAAAGGCCGACACTTACCTGTATAATTGGGGCATAACGCAAGGCAGATATCGCTGCCATATCAGCCTCTTCAACAAATGGAAGCATTGTTTTCAGCGCATAAGCTCCTACAGTAGTGATGACGTGTTGGCTGCAAAGACTGATCGTTTCTCCCGTAGCTGTCTTATAACTTACCTGCCATTGGCCGTCCATTGGCGTCACAACAACCTCTTTTGCGCCCAAGATGATGTTTGATTCTCCTACTGATTGTGCCAATGCTTCAGTCAAACGGCTCAGTCCTCCCACTGCAGAAAAGACCTTCTTTGTAGCTAACCGCTCGCGTTCTGACTTCTTTTCCTTGCTCTTTGCTATCCCTCCACGGATAAAACTGCCATAGTTTTGCTCTAAGTTATATAGCTTTGGCAATGCAAAACGCGTGATAAGTGTGTGTGGATTGCCTGCATATACGCCCGAAACAAAGGGATCTACGGCATAGTCTAAATAGCTTTTGCCGAGTCTTCTGACTACCATTGAGGCTACATCTTCATCAGGATTCGTCCCCTTTCGACGGAAAGGCTCTCCCAAGATGCCGAATTTGTCGCGCCAAGTAAATAGTGGAGTGCGCACGGCCCCTATCAAAGAAGAAGGTATAGCGTGGAACTTTGTGCCCTTCCATATCCATCTTTGCCGTGCCTCTTCATGCGCTTCTTCGAGTGAACAGCCCCATTGGGCAAGGTCATGGAATAGTTCTGCCACCTCAGGATAACTCACAACACCCGTATTTGGGCCGCTTTCGAACGTGTAATCTCCTTGTTGGTAGGTGTGAATCTGACCGCCAACACGTTGCTCTTTCTCAATAACAACGACACGTTTTCCACGTTTTTTCAACGTGTGTGCAGTCGTTAAGCCCGTCAATCCAGCACCAATGACAATGGCATCAAGCTCTGTTTGTATTTCGTTTTGCATGTAAACTTTGGATAAATTCATTAAACTGGAGTTGAGAATTGTTTGTGATTGTCTCGCATCATGGGGTCAAACGCAGCGGCAACATTGCGTACAAACGGCATGCCTTCTGGCAAAACGTGCAATGACTCATCATCAAACACAATCAAGCCATCGTCTTGAAGCGTTGTCAATTGTTGCTCATCATAATGAATTGCCTGTTTAATCGTCTCAACACTACACTGCAATCGCGTTGCCATGTCACGCCAGTTGATGCTGTTGTTACACATGATACATTCGATGACTTCACGCGTTATGCGCTGCCATTCCATTAAAGCATAACCACGATGAATAGGCAATTGTCCTGCATTGACACGCGAAACATATTCTGAAATGTCTTTCGTGTTTTGTGCATAAGCTTCATCCAACTGGCTGATTCCCGACACTCCAAAAGCATATACCTGTGCCGTGATGCGGCGAGGGCAGTATCCTTGGAAGTTACGATGAAGCGAATGGTGCTGTAAAGCCACACTCAAGTCGTCGTCGGGCAACACAAAGTGGTCCATGCCGATAGGCACATAACCCGCTGCCTGCAATGTTTTTGAGGCCTCTTCAAACATCTTTAACTTCTCGTTTTGACTCGGAAGACCTGCCTTTTCCAATATCATTTGTCGTTTAAAAAGGCTTGGAAGATGTGCATAACTAAAAGTAACCAAGCGGTCGGGACGAAGAGATATCGCCTTCTTTATTGTCGAAACAAACGCTGATACGGATTGTTTTGGCAAACCATAGATAAAGTCAAAGTTCACCTTTGCACCGCCTTCACGCAGTATTCTCATGATGGTTTCAACAGGAAGTAAGGCCGGTTGTCGATTCACACAACGCAAAACCTCGTCATTAAAGTCTTGAATTCCAAGACTAAAGCGGTTAAATCCGCTGTCAAGTAGATAGTGCCAATCTTCTTCTTTCAGGTATCCTGGGTGACATTCTATGGCTATTTCTGGCCTATCTATTGTCTCAAAAGCCGACAATAAATGTTCGTTGATGCTACGAATGAAATGCAACGGCATTGAAGAGGGACTGCCTCCACCATAATGTATCTGACTAATTCGGCGGTCTTTTCTTAGATGTGGCAACAGCAAATCAATCTCTTTGTGCAGTGTTTCAAAATATTCTGTGATGCGATCTGGCTTTGCCATGGCCACGGAATTACACCCACAATAATGACAAAGATGCCTACAGAACGGCACATGGATATAGAATGAGATGTTGTCTGCAGTGGCATCATTAGATGTTTCAACAGCCTTCAAATAGTCAGTCTCATCAAACGGGCCGAAAGAATTGGCCGTTGGATAACTCGTATAGCGTGGAACGGGAACGTTATATTTCTTGAATAGTGTTTCGCTCATTGTCTTTTGATTGTTCATTCATGTACATTGTATAAAAGAAAGAGGCCAAAGCGATGGCGCCTTGTAGGGCAAACATGCCGGTGTAGCCTATGCTATTGGCGATGATTCCGCATATAATGGAGATGAGAATCCCCATGAGATGTGTGATAACGGTTTGCACAGTGAAGTCTGTTCCCTCCCTTCCTGCACGCACATGTTGCATAGATGACGTGTAAACGACTACTGTTCCCATGCCATAACTGCCCCAAAGCACGACAATGGCAAGCGTTAACAGCAAGGTCGTTGGATGGGATAAGGACAGCAATACAAAGGATATTGTTGCGAGAAACATAATGAAAGCAAAGATCACTCGCATGCGTTTATACCCCCAACGACGCACAAAGAGTCCTGCCGGATAGGCCATTACAAAGGCCGAACCAATGCCAACGATGCCGCAGAGAAAGCCTATCTCCTTCATCGAATAACCCAAATCGACCATAAAAGGCTTTAACATTGACATGACACCGATAATCCCTGTGTAATAAAGTACTAAGAAAATGACTTGTCGAGAGATTCCTTTCTGACGGAAAAACAGCCCAAAATCCTTCCACGTAGCACGCTGCTTGACCTTGCTTTCCGGCTGAAATGCAAGCTTCTTATGCAGTAACAACGGAATCAGGGCTATGAGAACAAACACACTTAAGCATTGCGCCACACGACTCCAACCATACTTATGGAGTACCATGAGCAACACTCCACTTCCTAAAAGGCTACCCCCGAAGCTGCCCATTGACTGCATGCTGTTCAACAATCCACGCTGATTATGCGACGAAGTGCGTATGGCCAAGGCGTCAGTAGCAATGTCTTGCGTTGCAGAAGCCATTAAAGCGAGCAGAATAATGACAATTAAGAAGTGGAAAGATGACGGCACTATAGCTCCCAAATTGAAGATACTTGTCAGTAAAACCAATAGGGCATAGACAATCTCTACACCGACAATAGTGCGCTTGTAGTCACGAATCGTGTTGCAATGGCGGTCTACTGCTGGTGCCCAGAACACCTTTAATATCCACGGAAGCTTAATAACTTGCAGCAAACCAATAATAGAAAGCGGCACAGCTTGCTCGCGCAGGATGACTTGAAGGGCTGTAGTGAAGAAGCTCATCGGCACAGCTTGCGCGATATATAGACTAAAGAAGACAGTCAAATAGGCTGTCTTCTTGACGTTTTCTTGATGCATGTATTGAATGATTTGAAGCTTATGGGTGGAGTTTGAAGATTAAAGAAGTTCCCAACATGAATGGTTTTCCACGCTGAGCATACGTTGCTGAAGAGGCAAAAGCATAGCTCATGTAGTGCGTGTTTGTGGTGTTTTTACTCCAAATCTCCCATGTAAAACATCCCTTAGTGGCTGCAACCTTGAGATGAAGTAGGGCATAAGAGGGTTGCATCAGATGGTTATCTTCGGTCCAATAAATCTTACCTGTGCCGAGAAGTGTTGCATTCAGCATGAGTTTGTCTAAGCCAATGATGTGCGGAATGGTATAGTTGGCCACCAAAGCCATGGTTTGTCGTGGCACCATGGGCAACATCTTGCCTGTAAAACTAATGGTGTTGCTCTTTTCATAACGTAGGAACTTTGCATAGGTATACCCGTAGTTGGCTTGCAGTTCGAATTGTGTTGTCGGGCGCCATGTGGCAGAAAGCTCCACACCTTTACTGTTAGAGTGGCCTGCATTGTTGATAATGTTGCCCAAACCCGGTACAGTTGAGGTCACCTGTTGATGCTTCCAATCAATATAGAAGAGCGCCATTTCGGTTTGAAGTGTACCATTCAAGAAAGCCATCTTTGTCCCAATCTCATAGTTCCAGTTATATTCGGGGTCATAAGCTGGTAGTTCATTCGTTGTCGAAGTAAGGTTATAACCTCCTGCTTTATATCCTCTTGCGATTGAAGCATACACCATTTTGTCGGCCGAAAGCTGCTGACTGAGTGTAAATTTCGGTGTAAACTGCCTGAAATATTTATGTGCTTCGAACGTCGCTGTTTGTACTTTACTCGATGGTCCGGCAGTCAATGTATATTTGTTTGCTTCATAGTTTTCGCCGACACGCTCATAGTCATAACGCAATCCCACTGCAATGTGCGTGCTCTTTGTTAGGTCATACGTTGACTGATGATATAAAGCAGCTGCCCAAGTGGGGTTGTTATAGTACTTAGGTGTAGCTAAACTGCGTGTAATGAATTGCGTTTCTACCGAGTTATTCGCCTTTTGATAGAAGCCAAATGCGCCCACAATCCAGTGATATCTGCCTTTAATGTCGGCCGAACGCAACGTAAATTCCTGGCTCACGAGCGTTTGTTTCAGTTGTGTTGTGACGAAAAAGAGGTCCTGAGGAGTAAAGTCTTGGTCGATGTGTTGCTTGTCGTTGCTGTGTTGAAACGATGTCTGCGCATTGAAACGGAAGGCATTTCCGCGATAAAGCCAGTTCATTCCAGCCGACAACACATTGCGTCTGTAGTCGCTGTTGCGGTTATAATTCACGGCATCGGCAGTGTTATCATTGGCATGATAGACGCCATATGGGTAGCCACCTTGGGTAGAATGGTCGAAAAGCACATTCAAACGCATCGTCCAAAGCGGTGCCGCCTGCCAGGCAAGTCCTATCTTTGCGTTTGCATCTTGCAAGTTGTCAGCCTTCTTTCCCATATAAAGGTTGCGAAAGAATCCATCGTTGTGGTGGTAGTTTCCAGCCACATGAAGTCCTAAACGCGGTGCAATCTTTTGATAATGTGCCACACCCAAGCGCACATCATTACGCGAACCATAACTGATTTTGGCTATAGTGTTCTGGTAATCTAAAGGCGAATAGGTGTAGATATTAATGAGTCCACCTGTTGAATTGCGTCCATAGAGCGTGCCTTGTGGGCCTCTCAACACTTCAATTCCACTGATTCCAGCGAGTTCTAAGTCGACAACTGACCGGTCGAAATAAGGCATACCATCGACATATAAGCCTACAGATGGCGCGTTAGTCTTTGAACCTATGCCACGAATATAAATCGGAGTGTTCTGTCGAGCGCCATAATCGGCGATGAAAAGATTAGGAAAAACACAGCTCATGTCACGCAAACCATTCAGCTCATTGTGTTGAAGAAAGTTACTTCCTGCCACAGAAACCGACATGGGAGCATTGTTCAGATTGTCTTGCTTGAATCCCTTTACAACCACTTCTGATAGCGTGTGGTGTTGAGCTATAGTCGAATCAGCTGTTTCTGCCAGCGCATTTAAGGGAAGAAATGCCGCACATAGGAAAAGAAATGACTTCATGTTTTTGTTTTATATGAAATATTTTGCAAAGTTACAAGCTTTTAACAAATTTCACAATCATCATTTATTAGGAAATGAAAACATGCATATCATCGCATGAAACACGGCGAATAACAGCCAAGTTTATTATAAATGGCATTATGAAATGCATGTTTCAACGCCGTAGATGTTGCGCTTTCCCTTGAAAATCATCATAAAATCATGGTGTGAAATGATGGAAATGGTATTACAAAATACATGTTTCAACGCCGTAGGTGTTGCGTTTTTGATAGCCCAGGGTTGCCAAACGATAGTGCAGGCTACCCTGGGTTAACGTATGGTTTGCGTGGAACAACGCCGTAGGTGTTGCGCTTTTTTTGATTAATCCGCTATAAAAGGTTTTATGGTAAGCATGCCTTCATAGAAAAAGCTCAACACCTACGGCGTTAAATCTCCTTGCAAACGTTTACCCGGGGTAGGCTCGTCCCTCGCCAACCCCGGGCTATCAAAGGAACAACTCGTACCGAGTTGCGAGGTGAAACAATTATCATGGTGGCGTTGTTGATAATTAAAGGTAAAATAGTGTAAGGCAAACAAAGCCCCACCCCCAGCCCCTCCCCGAAGAGGGAGGGGAGTAGTTAGCCATGAAAATGGAGGAGGTTATTTTGGGATTATTTAGGGATGGTGACGTTGTTGAGAATGAAAGGTAAAATGATTTGCGTCATTTCATCGTGTAAAACACGGCAAAACACACGACCATTTGATGCAAATTAGTGCATGAAATGACGCAGATTATAACACTATTTAAGTTCAACGCTGAAGGCGTTGTACCTATAATAGCCCAGGGTTGGCGTCAGCCTACCCTGGGTTATGTATGTAGTGTGGAGGTCAACGCCGTAGGTGTTGTACGTTTTCTGCGTGGAATGCTTCGATAAAATACCAATAAATAAAAGGTACAACGCCTACAGCGTTGTTGCCACGCACGGCAAATGACCCAGGGTAGCCTTCGCTTTCGCTCGCCAACCCTGGGCTATCAGAAGTACAACACCTACGGCGTTGCATGGTAAGCGTATTTGTTATGGCGGATACATTCATTTGGATATTGGCATAATACCCACGGCGTTACGTGGTTAGAGCATTCATAATGGTGGATATATTCATTGAAATATTAGTACATTTTGCTATTTATTAATTTATATATTAATATTAATCATTTTATGGAATAAACGTTTCAACGCCGTAGGTGTTGCGCTTTTGATAGCCCAGGGTTGCCAAACGATAGTGCA
>OBLF01002731.1_pt1 | contig 11473 bp, 10 predicted proteins | sample 1519231 | NCBI WGS metagenome assembly OBLF01 (sample SAMEA2602895, study PRJEB22501) | metagenome | reverse complement strand
CGTAACCGTGAGACGCAGGGAACGTGGGCGGTGCACGGGGAGATGGCCCTGAGTTTCGGCGCCCGTACCGGCGAAATGCGGGAACGGCGGGCCCTCCGGGGCAATCGGGTGGTGCTCAAGCGCCGCACCGGCACCATTTACGCCGCCGAGACCCTCAGTGGGATCTATTCGCTGGATGAGGAGACTCTGCGTCAGAATTTCAACCTGATCGTCCACTCTTGGGACGCCAACTAACGACATAGAAGGAGTAGCTTATGAAAAAAGTTCTGGTTCTGGAGGATGAATCCAGCATCCGCAGCTTTATCGTCATCAATCTGCGCCGTGCCGGTTATGAGGTCATCGAGGCAGGCACCGGCGAGGAGGCGCTGGAGATGCTGCAGCAGCACAGCGATATCCGTGTGGCGCTGCTGGATGTGATGCTCCCCGGCATCGACGGCTTCGAGGTATGCCGCCGCATCCGGGCCACCAACTCCCGCATCGGCATCATCATGCTCACCGCCCGCTCACAGGAGATGGACAAGGTCACGGGCCTGATGACCGGAGCCGACGACTACGTCACTAAGCCCTTCTCCCCCGCCGAGCTGACGGCACGGGTGGACGCCCTCATGCGCCGCAGCGGCGGCAGCATGGAGGAGCACTCCGGCGAGATCAGCCAGCCCCCCTTCCTGCTGAACACCCGCAACCGCACGCTGGAAAAGAACGGCAAGCCCGTGAAGCTGACGCAGGTGGAGTACTCCATCATGCGGATGTTCATGGAGAATCCCGGCAAGGCCCTGTCCCGTGAGGAGATCTTGGATCTGGTGTGGGGCCGGGATTACTTCGGTGAGCTGAAGATCGTGGACGTGAACATCCGCCGCCTGCGACTGAAGATCGAGGACAACGCCACCAACCCCACCTTCATCAGCACCGTATGGGGCTACGGCTACAAGTGGGACGCCTGATGGTCCCGCAGCAAGGAGGTGACGGTCCATGAAGGAGCGTCTGCGGATACAGGGCCTGCGCAAGCGCTGGATCCTCAACAGCGTGGGGCCTGTGATCCTGATACTGGTGCTGGCGGCCATTCTGGCCTCGGCCACCGTGGCCAACAACTACTACGGCTCCGCCCGCTCCACGCTGGAGGCCAAGGCCAAGGCCGGCGCCGACTACTTCAACTCCTACAGCATGAGCAGCTACAGCGAGTACTACCGCAACGCCTCGCTGTACGCCGCCAGCTTCGACAGCACCCGCATTGAGCTGCAATTCCTGAATCTCTACGGCCGGGTGGATAACTCCACTCAGGGCGTGGCCGCAGGCACGGCTCCTCAGACCCCGGAGATCGTGCGGGCGCTGGAGAGCGGCAGCATCGAGGTATTCAGCGGCAAGGACCCCGTCACCGGCGAGTCGGTGATGGCCGTCACTACACCCCTGAAGTTCAACGGCTCCACGGTGGCCCTTATGCGCTATGTCACCGCCACCCGGCAGATCGACCATCAGATCCTTCTGACCATCCTCATCATCAGCGCCATCATCGCCGGGGTCATCTGTCTGGTGCTGATCTCCAGTCTGCTGTTCATCAACAGCGTGGTGGCCCCGGTGGCTGAGGTGACGGACGCCGCCAAGCGCATCTCCAGCGGCAGCTACGGCATCCAGCTGCCCAACCCCTACACCGATGAGATGGGGGAGCTGGTGGACAACATCAACGATATGTCCCTGAAAATCAGCCAGAGTGAGAAGATCCAGACGGAGTTCATCTCCTCCGTGTCCCACGAGCTCCGCACCCCCCTGACGGCCATCAATGGTTGGAGCGAGACACTGCTGGAGGACGACGATCCCGCTCAGCTGCGCCGGGGTCTGCACATTATCCTCAAGGAATCCCGCCGACTCACCAACATGGTGGAGGAGCTGCTGGAGTTCTCCAAGATGCAGGACGGTCGTTTTACCCTCCGCATCGAGGACGTGGACCTGCAGACGGAGTTTGAGGACGCCGTTTACACCTATCAGGAGCTGTTCCGACAGGACGGCATCCGTCTGGAGTATGACGACGACGGCGAACTGTACACCGATCCTATCCCCGGCGATCCGGAACGGCTGAAGCAGGTGCTGTGCAACGTACTGGACAACGCCGCCAAGCACGGTGGCTCCGGCAAGCGCATCATCGCCTCTCTGCGGCGGGAGGCGGACAACTATGTCATCCGCATCCGGGACTTCGGGCCCGGCATCCCCCCGGCAGAGCTGCCCTATGTGAAGCAGAAATTCTACAAGGGCTCCTCCAAGGCCCGTGGCAGCGGCATCGGTCTGGCGGTGTGCGATGAGATCATCACCCGCCACGGCGGCACCTTCGAGATCGGCAACGCCGACGGCGGCGGCGCTCTGGTGACCATTACCCTGCCCATTCCGCCCCACACGGAGCATCGATAGAAATAGAACAGTTGTTGCATTTCATTCGAGCAAGTGCTATACTTACGGAAAGGAACTTACATCGTCTATGGAACACAAACCCGGTACATTCCGCACCTCCATCGGCGGACAGGCTCTCATTGAGGGCATCCTCATGCGTGGCCCGGAAAAGCAGGCCATTGTGGTGCGCTCCCCGGAGGGCCTTGTGACCAAGGTGGAGGAGCTGACGCTTATCAAGGACAAATACCCCATTCTGGGCCTTCCCATCCTGCGGGGGGCCGTGACCTTTCTGGACTCCATGATCCGGGGCGTCAAGGCCCTGATGTTCTCGGCGGACTACTTCCCCGACGACGAGGCCGCCCAGCCCTCTAAGCTGGACCTGTGGCTGGAAAAGCACGTTCCGGCAGAAAAGCTCCAAAACGTGCTGGTATGGGTGTCGGTGCTGCTGTCGCTGGGCATGACGCTGGCGCTGTTCATGCTGCTGCCCACCTTCGTGGCCGGGCTGTTCCGCGCTCAGAACGCCGCCCTCCACAATCTCATTGAGGGCGTCATCAAGGTGGCCATCTTTCTGGCCTATCTGATCCTCTGCTCCAAGCAGAAGGATGTGCGCCGGGTGTTCTGCTACCACGGTGCCGAACACAAGACCATTTTCTGCTATGAGGCGGGCCTGCCCCTGACGGTGGAAAACGCCCGCATCCAGCCCAAGCATCATCCCCGCTGCGGCACCAGCTTCCTCTTTGTGGTCATCATCGTGTCCATCCTGTGCAGCAGCATCGTTTTCAGCTACGTCAACTGGCAGAACATCTGGGTCCGTATCGGGATGCATCTGCTGCTGCTGATCCCGGTGGTGGGCATCACCTATGAATTCAACCGGCTGGTGGGGCGGCATGACAATGCCCTCACACGGGTGCTGTCCGCCCCCGGTATGTGGCTCCAGAATTTCACCGTCAACGAGCCGGACGACTCCATGCTGGAGGTGGCCATTGAGGCCTTGAAGCTGGTGCTGCCGGAGGAGAAAGACAAGGACCGCTGGTGAGAAATTCCCGGCCGTTCTCCCCTGAAAAGCTCAAAATATGACAACGGAGCGTATTATGGCGACTACTTACAACAATTTGTATATGGATATCCGGCAGACTCTCCGCCGGGCAGGCATCGAGGCCGCCACGCTGGAGGCCCGTGAGCTGATGTGCTTCGCCTCCGGCAAGACCCGCAGCCAGCTGGTGCGGGATGGGCAGCTGTATGTCCCCCCGGCCATCGAGGAGCGGGCGAGGGGGCTGGTATGCCGCCATCTGGCGGGGGAGCCGGTGGCCTACCTCATCGGGGAGTGGGAGTTCTACGGGCTGCCGCTGGACATCTCCGAAAGCGTGCTGATCCCCCGTCCGGACACGGAGACGCTGGTGGACCACGTGGTAGCGTGGCTGCGGCCCCTGCCGGAGTGCCGGGTGCTGGATCTGTGCGCCGGCTCCGGCTGCATCGGTCTGGCCATCGCCAGTCAGGTCCCCGGCGCACGGGTGGTGCTGGGGGAACTGGACGAGGGGGCCTTGCGGATCTGCCGCCAGAATATCCGCCGCAACAGTCTCAGCGGGCAGGTGGTGTCCCTGCAGATGGATGCCCTGTCCGATCCGCCTCCCCGGCTGGGGGATTTTGACTGTCTGGTGTGCAACCCCCCCTACATTCCCTCCGGGGACATCGCCGGACTGGACGTCTCCGTCCGGGACTATGAGCCCCATCTGGCGCTGGACGGCGGGACCGACGGGCTGGACTTCTACCGCAGCGTCTGCCGCCGCTGGCGGGACGTGCTGCACACAGGGAGCCGTCTGGCCTTCGAGGTGGGCATCGGGCAGGCCGACGACGTCCTGCGGCTCATGCGAGGCGAGGGCTTCGGTGAGCTGGAGATCCTGCCGGATCCGGCGGGCATCCCCCGTGTGGTTACGGGCCTGCGCTATCGGGAGGTCTATGCCGACGCCTGATGACCGGCGAAACGACTTTGTAAATCGATGGGCCTCTGCCCATTTACCACGAAAATTTTCATTGATACAGGAGGAAGAAACATGGCAGCGAAGAAAGACAGCTCTATAGCTGCTCCCGTGGTCTCCGACAAGAAAAAGGCGCTGGAGACCGCCATGCAGCAAATCGAAAAAACCTACGGCAAGGGCTCTATCATGCGCTATGGCGACAATGTGCAGCCCAATGTGGAGGCCATCCCCACCGGCTCTCTGGCGCTGGATCTGGCGCTGGGCATCGGCGGCGTACCCCGTGGCCGCATCATCGAGATCTATGGGCCTGAGTCCTCCGGTAAGACCACGCTGGCTCTGCACGTTCTGGCGCAGGCCCAGAAAATGGGCGGCGAGGTGGCCTTCGTGGATGCCGAGCACGCTCTGGATCCCACCTATGCCCGTGCGCTGGGGGTGAAGATCGAGGATATGCTCATCTCCCAGCCGGACACCGGTGAGCAGGCGCTGGAGATCACCGAGGCGCTGGTGCGCTCCGGGGCCATCGACGTGGTGGTGGTGGACTCCGTGGCCGCTCTGGTCCCCCGTGCCGAGATCGAGGGAGAGATGGGCGACAGCTTCGTGGGGCTCCATGCCCGGCTCATGAGTCAGGCGCTGCGGAAGCTGACGGGCATCATCGCCAAGACCAATACCGTGGTCATCTTCATCAACCAGCTGCGGGAAAAGGTGGGCGTCATGTACGGTAACCCGGAGGTCACCACCGGCGGTCGGGCGCTGAAGTTCTACGCCTCCGTCCGCATCGACGTGCGCCGCATCGAGACGCTGAAGTCCGGCGGCGAGATGATCGGCAACCGCACCCGCGCCAAGGTGGTCAAGAACAAGGTGGCGCCCCCCTTCCGGGAGGCGGAGTTCGATATCATGTATGGCGAGGGCATCAGCAAGCTGGGCGAGATGCTGGATCTGGGCGTGAAGCTGGATCTGGTACAGAAGAGCGGCTCCTGGTTCAACATGGGCGAGGTGCGCCTGGGTCAGGGTCGTGATGCCGCCAAGCAATATCTGCGGGATCATCCCGACGAGGCCGACGCGCTGGAGGCCAACATCCGCCGTGACTTCCACAAGCTGATGAGCAATCAGTCCAAGGTGGCGGCACGGGCCGCAGGCCGTGCGGTGGATGTATCCGCCGACGACTTCGACGATGCGGATTGATCGCATCGAGCCCTCCCGCCGCAAGAAGGACCGGGTGCTGGTATTCCTGGAGGGGGGCGACCTGCTGCGGGTAACGGAGCAGGAGCTGCTGGTCTTCGGGCTGCGGCCCGGTCTGGAGTTGCCGGAGCAGCTGTTGGCGCAGGTGGAGCAGTCCGCCAAGCGGTCGGAGATGAAGGCCCGTGGCGCCCGACTCACCGGCAGCCGAATGCTGTCGAAAAAGCAGGTGATGGAGCACCTGACCCGTAAGGGCGGCGACCGGGAGCTGGCGGAGGATACCGCCCAGTGGCTGGAGGAGTTGGGGGCCGTGGACGAGTCGGCCTACGCCGCCGCTATTGCCCGGCACTATGCCGCCATGGGCTACGGCCCCGGCCGGGTACGGCAGGGGCTGCAGCGCCGGGGCATCCCGCAGGAGCTGTGGGACGATGCGCTGGCCCTGCTGCCGGAGGGCGAGGAGGCCATCGAGCGCTTTATCCGCAGCAAGTGTAAAGGGAAGCCCCTTGATCGAGAGACGCAGCGCAAGCTGGCTGCCGCTCTCCAGCGGCGGGGCTTTTCCTGGCAGGAGATCCGTCCGGTGCTGAACCGTCTGGGCGAGGAAATGGCGGAGGAATAGGGAGGATCCCTTCCCAAAGGTAAATTGCTCCTATGCAAAACCACCTCCGGCGGCATATTTTTGCCGATCATTCTTCTTATTGCCTCCGGCGGGAGCAGATCACATTTTTATCGTCTATCCAGAGAGCATCTCCTTGAATGCTCCTTTGCAAGATCACAAATCCACATACCAAACATCAGAGGAAACACAGCATGAACGTATCATTTATATCCCTGGGCTGCGACAAAAACCGGGTGAACACCGAGCAGATGATGGCCCTGTGCCTGCAGGCCGGACATACCGTGCAGGAGGATTGCTCCGGCAGCGACGTGGTGGTCATCAACACCTGCGGTTTCATCGACAGCGCCAAGAGCGAGGCCATCGATACCATTCTGGCGGCGGCGGAGCTGAAGGCCGCCGGTGAGGTGGGCAAAATTCTGGTAACGGGCTGTCTCAGCCAGCGGTATCAGGCGGACATTCTGGAGGAGCTGCCGGAGATCGACGGCATCATGGGAACCGGCTGCTTCGGTGACATCGTCACGGCGCTGGAGCAGGTGGTGAACGGTCAGGAGTGCCGCCATTTTGCCGACATCAACGGCCCCGTGGAGGAGCTGCCCCGTGTGTTGTCCACCCCCCGGCAGTACGCCTATCTCCGCATTGCTGAGGGGTGCAGCAACCGCTGCGCCTACTGCGTGATCCCCTCCCTGCGGGGAAACTACCGCAGCCGCCGGATGGAGGACATTCTGGAGGAGGCCCGTGCGCTGGCGGAGGACGGGGTGCAGGAGTGCATCGTCATCGCTCAGGATATCACCCGCTACGGCGTGGATCTGTACGGAGAGCGGCGGCTTCCGGAGCTGCTGCGGGAGCTGTGCAGGCTTCCCTTCCACTGGGTGCGGCTCCACTATCTCTACCCCGACAATCTCTCCGACGAGCTCATTGACACCATCGCCGGGGAGGCAAAGATCTGCAACTATCTGGATATCCCTATCCAGCACTGCAACGACACCGTTCTCAAGGCCATGCGCCGCCGGGAGACCAAGGCCGGGCTGGAGGAGCTGTTCCGTCGGGTGCGGGAGCGCATCCCCGGCGTGGTGCTGCGGACCAGCCTCATCACGGGACTGCCCTATGAGGACGAGGCGGCCTTCGAGGAGCTGTGCGACTTTTTGGGTGAGCAGAAGCTCCAGCGGGTGGGGGCCTTCCCCTACTCTCCGGAGGAGGGAACTCCGGCGGCCAGAATGCTGAACCGGGTGGACACCGAGGAGGCCCAGCGCCGGGCGGAGCTGGTAATGGAAATTCAAACACAGGTCATGGACGAGTTCAACGACAGCCGCATGGGCGACACCGTGGAGGTGCTGTGCGACGGCTATGACGTTCAGGCCATGAGCTATGTGGGCCGCAGCTACGCCGAGAGCCCCGGCATCGACGGGTGCATCTTCTTTACGGCGGAGCGGGATGTGGAGCCCGGAGACTTTGTCATGGTGCGGATCACCGGCGCCATGGACGGCGACCTCACCGGCGAAGCGGTGAAGGAACTTTCTGAGGAGGAATAAAGCTATGCCTATGAACACTGCCAACAAGCTGACCCTTGCACGGGTGTTTATGATCCCGCTGTTTCTTGTGATCGCATACTGGGGCTTCCCCGGCAGCCGCTATGTGGCGCTGGGGGTGTACATTCTGGCCTGCCTGACGGACCTGCTGGACGGGTATGTGGCCCGACACTATAATCAGGTGTCGGACTTTGGCAAGTTTGCCGATCCGCTGGCGGATAAGTGTCTGGTGATGGCGGCGCTGTGCTGGTTCGTGGAGACCGGCGACATGGTGGGCTGGGTACTGGCTGTGGTGCTGCTGCGGGAATTCGCCGTGTCCGGGATGCGGCTCATTGCCGTGGAGAAGGGCCGGGTCATCGCCGCAGGCTGGTCCGGCAAGGTCAAGACCGCCAGCACCATGGTGTGCATCTGCCTGATGCTCTTCGGCATCCCCCACTGGCTGAATCTGGTGTGCCAGGGTGTCATTCTGGTGACCACCGTCTACTCCGGCGTGGAGTACTTCGCCAAAAACTGGGATGTATTTCAGGAGAAGAAGTAATCGTATCCCTATGGATTTTGATCTCATCATCGTCGGCGGCGGCCCGGCCGGTGCCACACTGGCTCGGCTGCTGCCCCGCTCCATGCGCTGTGCCGTCATCTATCGGAGCGACCTCTCCAAGCCCTGCGGTGGACTCCTCTCGGAGGATGCCCAGCGGTCACTGGCCCGGTATGATATTACCCTCCCTAAGGACGTTCTGGTGGACCCGCAGATCTTCTCCGTCAAGACCATCGATCTGGAGGCCGGACTGGTGCGGCACTATCAGCGTACCTATCTGAACATGGACCGGCAGAAGTTCGATGCGTGGCTGCTGGATATGGTCCCCTGCCAGCGCATCGACGGGCAGGTCATAGCCGTGGAACGTCTGACGGAGGGATATCGGGTGACTCTGGTCGGCGGACAGCAGATGACCTGCCGGTATCTGGTGGGGGCGGACGGTGCCAACTCCGTGGTACGGCGGGCTCTGTACCCAGAAAAGCGCATCCGCAGCTATACCGCCATCCAGCAGTGGTTCCCGGAGCGGCACCCCAAGCCCTTTTATTCCTGTATCTTTGACCCCGACACCAGCGATGCCTGCTCCTGGTCCATCTCCAAGGATCAGGTATTCATCTTCGGCGGTGCCTTTGCCCCCCGGAGCTGCCGGGAGATGTTCGACCGGCAGAAGCAGCGCCTGCAGGAGCGGTTCGGCTTTGTATTCGGCGAGCCGCTGAAAACCGAGGCCTGCATGGTGCTGCGCCCCTCCCATCCCGGAGACGTCTCACTGGGCCGGGACGGCGCCTTCCTCATCGGAGAGGCCGCCGGCTTCATCAGCACCAGCTCCTTCGAGGGCATCAGCTTCGCCATGGACTCAGCCCGACTGCTGGCAGAGGTGCTGACCGCCGCACCGGCGGATCTCCATCAGGCCTATCGGCGGGCCACCGGCTGTCTGCGTCGGAAGATCGCTGCAAAGCTCCTGAAAAGCCCCTTCATGTACCGGCCGACCCTGCGGCATCTGGTGATGCGCTCCGGACTTCAGACCATCGATGTCATAGACGGCTGAGAAAATGTACGGGTGAGGGGCAATATGTCTTGAAGACCCTGTATCTGCTGGGCCTGACGGATCAGCGTCAACCGTACCCCGCCGGGAAAAGCCGTACTTGACACCGGCGGGAAATCCTGATACCATAAGCATCGTAACATAGCACGTTGATCGGAAAGAGTACGCCCGGCGCTCCGGGCAGAGAGGGACGGCCACCGGCTGCAAGCCGTCCTGCGGAGCAAGGGCCGAAAGTGCGTCCGGGAGTGCGGGGGATGCAGACGCCCTCCGGCAGGCCGCCGTCACCGGCCATAGAGCAATAAACGAGAGTGGAACCGTGGAGCAGCCGCTTCGCCTCTCATGCCTGCGGGCATGGGAGGCGTTTTCTGTTCTGCACGGAGCTTTCCGAATTTTGCAGCTAAAATTTGCAGCCAAAAGGAGCTTGACTATGTATCTGTATAATTCTGTCACCCATAAGAAGGAGGAGTTCCGGACCCACACGCCGGGCCACGTGGAGATGTATACCTGCGGCCCCACGGTGTATCACTTTGCCCACATCGGCAACCTCCGCAGCTACATCATGGAGGATGTGCTGGAGAAGTACCTGCGCTATGTGGGCTACGATGTGAACCGGGGCATGAACATCACCGACGTGGGCCACCTGACCTCCGATGCCGACGAGGGCGAGGACAAGATGCTCAAGGGCGCCCGCCGGGAGCACAAGACCGTCATGGAGATCGCCCAGTTCTACACCGACGCCTTCTTCGAGGACTGCCGCAAGCTGAACATCAAGCGCCCCGACGTGGTGCAGCCCGCCACGGGGCTCATTGATGACTACATCCGCATCATCTCCCGCCTGCTGGAGAAGGGCTACGCCTATGTGGCCGGCGGCAACGTGTACTTCGACACCAGCAAGCTGGAGCGGTACTACGTGTTCAACGACCACAACGAGGAGGATCTGGCCGTAGGCGTCCGGGAGGGCGTGGAGGAGGACGTGAACAAGCGCAACAAGAACGACTTTGTGCTGTGGTTCACCAAGTCCAAGTTCGAGGATCAGGCCCTGAAGTGGGATTCCCCGTGGGGCGTGGGCTACCCCGGCTGGCACATCGAGTGCTCCGGCATCTCCATGAAGTACAACGGTGAGTATCTGGATCTCCACTGCGGCGGCGTGGACAACGCCTTCCCCCACCACACCAACGAGATCGCCCAGTCGGAGAGCTATCTGGGCCACCCCTGGTGCCCCCAGTGGTGCCATGTGGCCCACCTCAACACCAGCAGCGGCAAGATGAGCAAGTCCAAGGGTGAGTTCCTGACGGTGTCCCTGCTGGAGGAGAAGGGCTATGCGCCGGTGGTATACCGGTTCTTCTGCCTCCAGAGCCACTACCGCAAGAGCCTGGTGTTCAGCTGGGAGAATCTGGACAACGCCGCCGTGGCCTATGGCAAGCTCATCGCCAGGATCGCCGCCCTGCCGGAGGAGGACGGTGCGGTGGATACGGCTGCGGCAGCGGCTTTGCAGCAGAAGTTCCGCACGGCCATGGACAACGACCTGAACACCTCCATGGCGGTGACGGTGCTGTATGACGTGCTGAAGGCCAAGACCAACGGGGCCACCAAGCGGTATGTGCTGACGGACTTCGACCGGGTGCTGAGTCTGGATCTGCTGGAGAATGCCACCCGGAAAAAGGCGGAGCAGAAGCAGACCGCTCCGGCCTCCGGCGGGTTCCAGATCGTCAGCGAGAGCGGCAAGACGGACGCTCAGGTGGAGGCTCTGCTGCAGGCCCGCTACGACGCCAAGAAGGCCAAGGACTTCACCGAGGCGGACCGCATCCGGGACGATCTGAAGGCCATGGGCGTGGAGATCACGGACATCCCCGGTGGTGTGCGCTGGAAGAGATAACGCTTTTATGGATCAAGGGGAGGAGAATGCCTGCGCCGTTCTCCTCCCCTTTTGTTACCATCGGTGGCAGGCGTACTTGCCCTTGTTCATCGATGGTATGTTGTCGGCGCCCTACTCTCCGGCAGTTCTTTCCTCTTTTGTCTCCGACGGCATACTTTTTGCCAACAGCCTCTTTCTTGCCTCCGGCGGGGAAATTTTTTCCCATAACGGCAGGAAAATAACCGCCCGGGGGCTAAAAAAAAAATTTTTCCGGGGAAAAACACCCCCCCCCCCGCACGCCGAGGGAGTTCTTCCCATACGGAACTGCCCGATATCATATGTATATTCTTCCCGCCGGGATTTGTCAATATGCC
>OBLF01002724.1_pt1 | contig 11498 bp, 12 predicted proteins | sample 1519231 | NCBI WGS metagenome assembly OBLF01 (sample SAMEA2602895, study PRJEB22501) | metagenome | reverse complement strand
GTATTTAAATGCGAAGCCACGGCAAATTCCGTTACTGGGCACGTATGCGTGAACAATAACATTTTTGCAATCTGATAAGATTGTATGAGAGGATGGGAGAAAGTATGAGTCCATCTTTGGAAAAATTATGAGAAAAAGCGTTTGAGGCGAGGAAAAAGGATGGGCTGATTCAGGCAAACAGATTATACAAACAGATTATATCAGAGAGAAAAGTGATAGAAAAAATAGAAGAAAATAATAGATGACCTGCAGAGAAATAAAAAAGAGAGTAAATCATATATACAAGGAGGTACATGAAATGGAAAAGAAGGAAGAAAAGAAAAAGCCGTCCGGCTCATTCTCAGAAGTATGGGACAAGCGCGGACAGGAGACGGATGCAGCCAATGATTTCCGGAAGAAAATCGAGATGGAGATCACCGAGGCACGCCCGGGCTATGCAGTTGGAGAGATTGTATTGAAACCGTGGCATATGAATATCTTAGGTATCGTGCACGGCGGCGTTCTGTATTCATTGGCGGATACCGTGGGTGGCACCGCAGCGATGACCGGGCGCGACTACGCAGTCCCGACCGTGGATGGCACGATCCATTATCTGAAAGCTGGAAAAAACACATCCAAAATCATCGCCCGGGCGCAGGAAATACAGAATGGTTATGCATTTTCGGTATGCGAATGCAAGATTTATGATGATAAGGAGACGCTGCTGGCATCGGCGACGATGACGTATTATCATTTGAGGAAGAGGTAGAGCTGCAAGATACAATCACAGCTCTATCACACTCCCATCCTCCGGTACCAGCAAATCCCCATGATAATAGGCTTCCCCTTCAGCGCGGTACAAAGCAGCGCGTTCCGGATAAGTCTTATCTTCAGTGTGCCACAGAATCAAATGCCGCGCACCGAGGCGTTCGGCGAGTTCGCAGGCATCTTTGACGGTGCTGTGGTGTTTTTCATAAGGGGAGAAGATTTCCCGGTCGCGGTAGAGGCAGAAGGCTTCGTGGAAGAGCCAGTCGGCGCCACTGGCAAATTCTTCGCAGAGCGGGTTCAGCGGTTCGTCGCCCGGGCAGCAGACGATCTTGCCGTCCGGCAGCACAGCGCGGAAGCCGAACTGGCGCGCCTTGGTCGAATGAATGTCAAAGAAGGTGACCTCCATATCGAGAATCTGCCGGGTTTCGCGGTCAGAAACCGGGATGAGCTGGATCGGATCGCCGATCAGGTCGCAGAATTTCTTCTGGAGTGTCAGGCGGCAGAAGGTCTGAATCGTGTCGATCAGCCCGTCGTGGCAGTAAATATGAAAAATTCCCTCATAATTTCCCTTTTTGATGGCAGTGCCAATCATCCGGATCATCCAGATCACGCCGAGAATGTGGTCGGTGTGTTCGTGTGTCACGAAGAGATGATGGATGCGGTTTAATGGAACCTGCATTTCTTCCAGAATCCGCAGGATGCCATTGCCGCCGCCGGCGTCTGTCATGAAATATTCCTCGCCGGAGCGGATGGCGAAGCAGGTATTATAATAACGTGTCATCGTGGCGTTGCCGGTGCCAAACACGTAGAGAGTGTGTGGTTCTGTCATGAATGTTCCTCCTGTATTTATGTATGGAAAAAAATGTTTCTGTTCACGGGTAGGCACTTTAGGAACTGAAAGTGCCGAAAATATATTTTGACCCTGATCTGAATCTATGCTACTATAAATCTATCAAAAAGGCAAATGCAATGTAGATAATGTGCTGTTTACCCAAAGCGAGCGCGACGATAACGAGTCACGACAATATCCGGGCAGACAGCGCAGTTTGGGAGCTGATAACATGAGGGATTTAGCATATTTGAAGCTGCTTTCGCGGGAGTATCCGAATATCCGGGCGGCGGCGAGTGATATTATTAATTTACAGGCAATCTGTGGACTTCCGAAGGGCACGGAATATTTTTTCAGTGACCTGCACGGTGAGCATGAGGCGTTTATTTATCTGCTCCGCAGTTCGTCGGGTATTATCCGGGAGAAGATCCGCGAGACATTTGGACATATTATTTCGGAGGAGGACGAGGTACGGCTGGCGAACCTTATCTATTATCCGGAAAAAATGATCAATCAGATCAAACAGGCGAACGAATACACGGAGGACTGGCAGAAGACGGCGGTCTACCGTCTGGTGCAGATCTGCCGGGAGGTTTCGTCGAAATACACCCGTTCCAAGGTAAGAAAAAAGATGCCGAGGGAATTTTCGGGTGTGATCGATGAGCTTTTATATGTCGATAATACCGATGACAATAAGACGGAGTATTACAGCGAACTCATCAATACCCTGATTGACGTCCGGGTGGCGGACAGCTTTATTGTCGTGATCTGCAGCCTGATCCGGAGTCTGACGATCGATAATCTTCATATCCTGGGCGATATATTTGACCGTGGTCCGAGACCAGATATCATTCTGGAGGAACTGATGCATTTCCATGATGTGGATATCCAGTGGGGCAATCATGATATTTCGTGGATGGGCGCGGCGACGGGCAACCGGGCGTGTATCTGCAATGTTTTGCGTATGGCGCTCGGTTACAATGGATTTGATGTATTGGAGGACGGCTACGGAATTAACCTGCGCCCGCTGTCGATGTTTGCGGAGCGCGTGTACCGGGATGATCCGTGTACCTGTTTTCTGCCGCAGATTCTTGACAAAAATATTTACGATGCAGTGGATCCGAAGCTGGCGGCGAAGATGCACAAGGCGATCGCGGTGTTACAGTATAAGGAAGAGGGGCAGATCATCAAGCGCCATCCGGAGTACGGGATGGAAGAGCGGATACTTCTGTCAGCGATTCGTTATGACCGCGGCACGGTCACGATCGATGGAAAAGAGTATCCGATGCGCGACATGAATTTCCCGACGGTGGATCCGGCGGATCCGCTGCGGCTGACGGACGAAGAGGAAGAGCTGCTTCACACGCTGGAGCTGTCGTTCCGCCACAATGCGCGGCTGCATGAGCATGTCCGTTTCCTATATTCCAACGGAAGCATGTATAAATGCTGCAATTCCAACCTGCTCTATCACGGCTGTATCCCGATGACGGAGAATCGGGAATTTGACGGTCTGATGGTGGGCGGCAAGATGTACCGCGGCAAGGAATTGATGGATTTTATTGACACACAGGTTAAAAATGCCTATTTTCTTCCAGAGGACGCGCCGGAGAAGGAGGCGTGCCGCGATTTTATGTGGTATCTGTGGAATGGTGCGAAATCGCCGGTATTTGGAAAGGACAAAAACCGCAGCTTTGAGCATTATTTCATCGAGGATCCGGAAGTGATGAGAGAGACGATGAACCCGTATTACCAGCTCAGTGAGGAAGAAGAGACCTGCGATATGATTTTGAAGGAATTTGGGCTTCCTACGAAGGGATCGCATATCATCAACGGGCATATGCCGGTGAAGATTAAGAGTGGAGAGACACCGATCCGGGCTGGCGGCAAGCTCTTCATCATTGACGGCGGGCTGTCGAAAGCCTACCAGGAGCGGACGGGAATCGCCGGATATACGTTGATTTTCAATTCGCACCATCTCGCGCTTGCGGAACACAAGCCATTTGACCCGGAGCGCGAGCGGACGCCGAAGGTATATATTGTGGAGAAAATGCAGAAGCGCATCACAGTGGCGGATACCGACGAGGGCAAGGAGCTGGCGGGCCGCATCGAGGATCTGAAAGAGCTCTTGAAAGCGTACCGGAGCGGACTTTTGAAAGAGCGCGTGCGCTGAGGCAGTTGAAAAGGACGGGAACTGGAAGCTTGTTTCTTTCGGCTGGGTGAAACGGGAGAAACGGGACGGTTTGAGGAATAAGGAGACAAGATGAGAAAGACAGAGTTTTTACAGGAGCTTCGGGAGGCGCTGGACGGCGAGGTTTCGGCTTCAGTCATCCAGAGCAACATAAGCTATTACGATCAGTATATCAGCCAGGAGGCGGCGAAAGGGCGCAGGGAGGAAGAAGTGATCGAGGAGATCGGCAGCCCACGCCTGATTGCGAAAACCATTATCGACAGCAGCGAGGGCGCCGGGGAGACCGGTCAGGGCGGTTCATACACTTCGGGAGACGCTGCCGGGAGCGGGCGCACAGCGTCCTCCTACAACGGCGGGTTTTTGGGGGGGGGGGGAAAGGGGGTGGCGGCCGAACTCCCTTAAAACAAATTTAAAAAAAAGTAATGGGAAGGACAATGTATGGGGGGGGGGTTTTCGGTCCTATTTTTGGTGTTTTGAGTGGGTTTTCGGAGCGGGACGACAGCGGTCTGCCGCCGAACTTCCATTACATCGATTTGAACAAATGGTACTGGAAGGTAATTGTCAGCGTGGTGGTTATCGCGATCTTATTTGTGCTGTTTGCACTGGTCGGAGGTATTTTCACCATCCTGATTCATCTGGCGGGACCGATTCTTCTGATTTGGCTGATCTATACATTTATTAAGAATATTTGGAAATAGAAAAGAACCCCTGCCGCCGGCTGTGAGGGATGACCGGAGCGGGGGTTCTTTTCTTGTTTTCTCGCAAACATATGGAGGTTTATTGAGTTGAAAAATGTTGTATTATGGAACATTTCAGAGGGAGTTTCCATAATACAAAAAAAGCACTTGTCATGCCGTCTTTGGCAAACAAATGCTTTTTAGCTGGGCTACAAGGATTCGAACCTTGAAAATGACGGAGTCAGAGTCCGTTGCCTTACCATTTGGCGATAGCCCAATGAATTGAACGATTTGTATTATACTGTAAGGAAACAGATTCGTCAACTACTTTTTTCGCTTTTTTGATAATTTTTTTTGTTTGGGCGGCTGCTGTGGCAGAAACCGCGCCATGCGTCCGGCAAATTCTGCAATATTCTGGGTCTGTAAGTAGACAACGTGGTTCGAATCGGATATAATGAGTTTCATGACAGAATGTTAAGGCAGTATAGGACGAAACGGCAGATGGCGGATGCGCGGAGATGGTGCGGGGAGCCGGAAGCCGGAAAGGAAAAGAGAGCGATATGTATACATTTGACAGCCGGGTCCGGTACAGTGAGACGGATGAAGAGGGAAATCTTTCTGTGGTGGGAATCATGAATTATCTTCAGGATTGTTCGACGTTCCAGTCGGAGGATCTGAAACTCGGGATTTCCTATCTGAATGAGGAAAAACGGGCGTGGTGGCTGAGCGGATGGCAGATAGAGATTCTCAGACAGCCGCATTTTGGCGAGCGGATCCGTATTTCGACCTGGCCGTATGGGTTTAAGGGAATCTATGGCTACCGGAATTTCACGATCGAGGATGAGATGGGAAACCCGCTGGTGCGGGCGGATTCGACCTGGTTTTACTACGATCTGGAAAAAGGATGCCCGGTGCGGGTGCCGGAAAGCCAGTTGGAGGGCTACCAGATTGAAGATAACCCGCTTGCAATGCCGCCAGCGCCGAAGAAAATCCGCCTGCCTGAGACGTATGAGACGGCGGCGCCGGTCACGGTGGAACGCCATCATCTCGATACGAACCGGCACGTGAACAATGCACAGTATGTGGCGATTGCGCGTGAATTGCTGCCTGTGGACTTTGCACTCGGAGAACTGCGGGTGGAGTACCGGAAGGCGGCAGTGCTTGGGGATGTGATGTACCCGAAGCTGGCGCAGGTGCCGGAAGGATACGTGGTATCGCTGCAGGATGCGGAAGGTCAGGTGTATGCGAATTTGTGGCTGGCAAAGACTGGTTTGTAAAGAGTTTGTATGTAGCAGGGAAGAAACTGAATCATTGCAGCCGAAGAAAGATTCGGCGTGGATTGTCTGCCAGTGAATGAAAAATGCAACCGTTAAATAAAAAAAGAGATCGGCAGAAAAGAGAGGACGAATGACATGATTGAACTGGGAAGAGTACAGGAACTGATGGTAGTGCGGGAGAAAAACTTCGGCGTGTATCTGGGACAGAAGAAAGATGACGCGGCGGCGGTCCTGCTTCCGAAGAAACAGGTGCCGGAGGGCACAAAAGTGGGCGATAAGCTCAAGGTATTTATTTATAAAGATTCCGAGGATCGCCTGATTGCGACGACCTCGATGCCGAAGCTGGAACTGGGCGGGACGGCGGTTTTGAAGGTCAAGGATGTGTCGAAGATCGGCGCCTTTCTCGATATGGGGCTGGAAAAAGATCTGCTGCTCCCGTTTAAAGAGCAGGTATATCCGGTTCGCGCCGGGGAAGAGTGCCTGGTAGCGCTGTATATCGATAAGAGCGGTCGTCTGGCGGCGACGATGAAGGTATATTCGTATCTTTGCAGTGATGCGCCGTACAAGAAGGACGAGTGGACCGAGGGACGCGTCTATGAGATTAATGAAAATCTGGGCGTGTTCGTGGCAGTGGCAGACCGCTATTTCGGTCTGATTCCGAACCGTGAGCTGTATGGAAAATGCCGTCTGGGCGAGGTCTTAAAGGTACGCGTGACGAAGGTGCGCGAGGATGGAAAAATGGATTTGAGCCTGCGCGAGGTGGCGTACCGTCAGATGAATGCGGATGCCGAGGCGGTGCTGGCACGTCTGAAAGAAAAAAACGGCGTTCTGCCGTTCAATGACCGCGTGGAGCCGGAGATTATCCGCCGCGAATTTAATCTAAGCAAAAACGCGTTCAAGCGTGCGGTTGGACACCTTTTAAAAGAAGGAAAAGTAGAAGTAAACGAAGATTCTATCCGTTTAAAATAAAAGACAAAGGAGAGATTTGACATGAAGAAAGTAATCAGCACAACCAATGCACCGGCAGCGATCGGCCCGTATTCCCAGGCAATCGAGGTAAATGGAATGGTATTTGCATCCGGTCAGATTCCGGTCAATCCGGCAACCGGCGAGATCCCGGAGGGAATCGAGGCTCAGGCAGAGCAGGTTTTAACCAATGTAAAGAATCTTCTGGCGGCAGCAGGTGCTTCCATGGAGCAGGTTGTAAAGACCACCGTATTTATCCAGAACATGGATGATTTTGGAAAAGTAAATGAAATCTATGCGAAATATTTCGAGGGCGCATGCCCGGCACGTTCCTGCGTCGAGGTATCTAAACTTCCGAAGGGCGTCCTGATGGAGATGGAAGCGATCGCAGCAAAATAAGAATGAATCGCATATTTGGAAAATTTCGCCGGAAAAACAAGTTCCAGTCTGTGAAAATCCCGGCGTGTGAGGGCAAAATGACGAAAAAATTCACTTTTTTTCGTCCGCCCTCTTTTTTTTTTCGTCACTTTGCTTTAAAATAAAGGGAAAGATCCGTCCAAGATTCAGATGGGGAACGGTTATGGTCCACAGGCACAGATTGCCGGAGGGGTAACAAACGGGTTTGGGGAATGACAGGTTGAAAGACCCGGAAACACAGCTGGACGGAGGATAAAAGAAAAGGAGAGAGGAATATGATTTCGAACCAGATACTCCAGACAAACATTGAGGGGTTAAAAGGAATTACGCGTGTCGATCTCTGTATCTGTGATACGGAAGGCAAGGTGCTGGCATCCACATTTACTGGCGCTGAGGAATATGAGAGTGCAATTCTGGCTTTCGTAGACTCTCCGGCGGACAGCCAGGTGATACAGGGATATCAGTTTTTCAAGGTGTTTGACGATCACCAGTTAGAATATATACTTCTTGCCAAGGGCGGAAGCGACGACGTATACATGGTCGGCAAGATGGCGGCATTTCAGGTTCAGAACCTGCTGGTAGCTTATAAGGAGCGCTTTGACAAGGACAATTTTATCAAGAACCTGCTGCTTGACAACCTGCTTCTGGTTGACATTTATAACCGTGCGAAGAAGCTGCACATCGAGACGAACGTCAAGCGGATCGTATTTATCATTGAGACGCAGCATGAGAAGGATGTGAATGCACTTGAGACCGTCCGCAGCCTGTTCTCGACCAAGACGAAGGATTTTATCACGGCAGTGGATGAGAAGAACATTATTCTAGTCAAGGAAGTGAAGCCGGGCGAGACGTACGACGATCTGGAAAAGACAGCCACATCGATCGTAGATATGCTCAATACCGAGTCACTGACACGTGTCAGCGTGGCATTCGGTACGATCGTCAACGAGATCAAGGACGTATCGCGTTCTTATAAAGAGGCGAAGATGGCGCTGGATGTAGGAAAGATTTTCTACAGCAGCAAAAATGTGGTCGCATACAGCAAGCTGGGAATCGGACGTCTGATCTATCAGCTGCCGCTGCCGCTGTGCCGGATGTTTATCAAGGAAATTTTTGATGGCAAATCGCCGGATGAGTTTGATGAGGAGACTCTTACGACAATCAACAAGTTCTTCGAGAACAGCCTGAACGTATCAGAGACTTCCCGACAGCTTTACATCCACCGCAACACACTGGTATACCGTCTGGATAAGCTCCAGAAGAGCACGGGATTGGATCTGCGGGTGTTTGAGGATGCGATCACATTTAAGATTGCCCTGATGGTTGTAAAATATATGAAATACATGGAAAACCTGGATTATTAATCCAAATTGCTGTGGCGGGGAGGAAGATTGCCTTTGTCCCACCCAATTTATTTTGTGGGATTAAAAAAAAAGTATATTCATGAAAGAGGGTTAAAAAAACACCCAAAACGACAAAAAGATAGAGGTTAAAAATCTCACCAAGACGTACAAGACTGGGAATAAAGCCTTAAAGGGAATCAATATTCAGATTCAGGACGGCGAGTTTGTTTTCATCATGGGACGAAGCGGTTCCGGCAAATCGACGCTTTTAAAGCTTCTTTTGAAGGAGCTGGAGCCGACTTCCGGCCAGATTATCGTCAACGATATGGATCTGGAAAAGATGCCGAGACGCTACATTCCGAAGTACCGCAGACGGCTGGGAATGGTGTTTCAGGATTTCCGTCTGTTGAAGGATAAAACAGTATATGAAAATGTCGCGTTTGCACAGCGGGTCATCGGCGTATCGCCCCGTGAGATTAAGAAAAATGTGCCGGAAATGCTCCGACTGGTAGGGCTTTCTTCAAAATATAAAGCATACCCGAACCAGCTCTCGGGCGGCGAGCAGCAGCGTGTTGCGATTGCCCGTGCGCTGATCAACTCGCCGGAGATACTTCTGGCGGACGAGCCGACGGGAAACCTGGATGTACATAATTCTATGGAGATCATGGAGCTTCTGGAGGAGATAAACCGGCGCGGGACGACGGTGCTTGTGGTAACGCACAGCCGGGAGATCGTAGCAGAGATGGGAAAACGTGTGATCACGCTGACGCGCGGCGTGCTGACGGGAGATCAAAAAGGCGGTATCTGGCATGAAAATTAGTACATTGATTTACTGCACCAAGGAGGGCATGCGCAATATCATCCGGAATATCTGGTTTTCACTGGCGTCGGTGGCGATTATTTCGGCATGTATTTTCCTGTTCTGTATGTTTTTTGGCTTGATTGCCAACGTACAGTATATGGTGCGGAATGCAGAATCTACAGTAGGAATCACGGTTTTCTTCAATGAAGATATGAGTGAGGACGATATACAGAAAATCGGGGATGAGATACGCTCCCGCGATGAGGTCAAGGAAGTAAAGTATGTTTCTGCCGAGGAGGCATGGGAGAATTTTAAGAAAGAATATTTTAAGGGAGTCGAGGATCTGGCAGAAGGATTTGCGGATGACAACCCGTTAGCCGGTTCGGCGTCCTATGAGATCTATTTGAAAGACATTGACATGCAGGATGACATGGTTGCATGGCTTGGCACGGTGCAGGGGATCCGGAAGATCAATTATTCGAGCGATACGGCGTCCGGGCTTTCGAGCTTCAACAAGATGCTGGGACTTTTGTCGGCGGTGATCATCGCTATTCTGCTGGCAGTTGCTATCTTCCTTATCAGCAATACGATCACGACGGCAGCTGCATTTAGACGGGAGGAAAACCGGATCATGCGCCTGATCGGTGCGACGAATTTCATGATCCGTGCGCCGTTCGTTGTACAGGGTGTGATGATCGGTCTGGTTGGCGCGCTGATTCCGCTGGCGATCACGTATTTTCTGTACCGCCAGGCGGTTGTATATATGATGGAACGGTTTGATATCTTGTCGAACCTGATTGAATTTATCCCGATTCAGACCATTTTCCCGAGCATGGTAGCCGTGGCGATGGCGCTGGGCGTGGGAATCGGTTTTGTCGGAAGTTTCTTTACGATCCGCAGACATTTAAAGGTGTAAGAAACATTGGCGGCTGCTGTGGCGGCAGCGGAAATTTGCGGTAAAAAGGATGAGAACATGAAAAAACAGGGATTGAAAATACGTGCGGCTCTGTTCCTTGTGACGGCGGCGCTGGCGTCTTCCCCAGTGCTGACCTCGGTGGCGGCAGCGACGAAAAAGGATGTAAGCAGCGCCAAGGATAAGAAAAGCGCCCTGGAACAGGAGAAAAAGAAGACCGAGGAGGCGATCAAAAGCCTTCAGGGGCTGAAAAGTAACACCGAGAGCTATGTCAAGGAGCTGGACACGAAGATGAATGATCTGCAGTCGCAGGTCACGAAGCTGGAAAATAATATTTCCAGCAAGCAGAAAAGCATCGATGAGACGGCGGTAAAGCTGGAAGAAGCGCAGAAAACCGAAAAAAAGCAGTATGCTTCGATGAAAATGCGTATCAAATATATGTATGAGAAGGGCGACAGCAGCTACTTAAATCTGCTTCTGGAAGCCCGTTCGCTCTCAGAGCTTTTAAACCGGGCAGAGTATGTTTCAAAGATTTCGGAGTATGACCGGAAGATGCTCGACCAGTATGTGGCGACGAAAGAGTCCATCGCGGATAGCAAGAAAAAGCTGGAGACGGAGAAGACGGAGCTGCAAGAGATGAAGACGCAGACGGAGGCAAAGCAGGATTCGGTCCAGCTTCTCCTGAATGAGAAAAATAAAGAACTCCAGAACGTCAACGCGCAGATCGGCGAGAAATCAGCGCAGGCGAAAGCGTATGAGGACGATATCAAGGCGCAGGAAGCCAAGATCGTGCAGATGGAGGCGGAGATTAAGAAGAAGGAAGCGGAAGAGGCGGCGAAAAAAGCGGCAGAGGAAGCTGCCAGAAAAGCCGCCGCAGCGGGAAAGACGAATAATTCGACCGCGAAAGGGAATACTGGCAGTACGACTACCACTTCGACGGGAAGTTCTTCGCTGCGCTGGCCGTGCCCTGCAAGCGGACGCATTACATCTGGATTCGGAAAACGTAAATCACCGACGGCGGGCGCGTCCTCGAACCATAAGGGCATTGATATCAGCGCTTCGACCGGCAGCAGCATCGTGGCAGCCGCCGGAGGAACGGTTTCGATTGCAACCTACAGTTATTCGGCTGGAAATTATGTTGTGGTCAACCATGGAAATGGACTTTCAACCGTGTATATGCACTGTTCCCAGCTTCTGGTATCGGCAGGGGATACGGTAAAAGCCGGACAGACGATCGCGAAGGTAGGTTCGACCGGATATTCGACAGGTTCTCATCTGCATTTTGCAGTCCGCAAGAACGGAAGTTATGTAAACCCTTCGAGCTATGTAAGTCCGTAGT
>OBLF01002723.1_pt1 | contig 11508 bp, 10 predicted proteins | sample 1519231 | NCBI WGS metagenome assembly OBLF01 (sample SAMEA2602895, study PRJEB22501) | metagenome | reverse complement strand
ATACGAGATTGGTCAGTGACTGGAGTTCAGACGTGTGCTCTTCCGATCTGGTGCAGCGTCTGGCGGCTATGAGGCCCGCCGCCCCGGACTTCATGCTGATGTGGGACAATGCCTACTGTATCCATGAGCTGGAGGGGGAGTTCGTCCCCTTCCCGGATATTCTGAGCCTGTGCCGGCAGGCCGGAAACGGCGACATGGTCTATGAGTTCGCATCCACCAGCAAGATCACCTTCCCCGGTGCGGGGGTGGCGGTGATGGCGTGCAGCGAGGCCAATATGGCCCATATGCTGTCCCTCATCGGCGTGCAGACCATCGGCTATGATAAGATCAACCAGCTGCGGCATGTGCGCTATCTGAAGGACCGCAGCCATACGCTGGCGCTGATGCAGCGCCACGCCGCCGTGCTGGCCCCCAAGTTCCGGGCGGTGCTGACGGCGCTGGAGCAGCTGGCCCCGCTGGACATCGCCCAATGGACGAGGCCCACCGGCGGATACTTCATCTCGCTGGACGCCATGCCCGGCACCGCACGGCGGGCACTGGAGCTGTGCCGGGAGGCGGGAGTCACTATGACCGGCGCCGGGGCTACCTACCCCTACGGCGTGGACCCGGCGGACAGCAATATCCGCATCGCCCCGTCCCTGCCGCCGGTGGCGGAGCTGGAGCAGGCGGCGCAGGTGCTGTGTACCTGCCTGCGTCTGGCGGCGCTGGAGAAGCTGGGCGTGTGATGCGTTGGGCTGCGTAAGAAGGAAGGCTGTGTGCCGCAGATCTGCGGCACACAACCTTTTTGTAGATTTTTCCTATAAAGGACGCTGCGGGCGGTTGATTTTTCTGCAAAAATGCGGTAAGATAAGATATCTTATTCCCACCGGCGGTATTCACTCCACTTTTCACTATGGTGCCGCACGGCTTAAAAAAGGAGGAACAAGGTCCGCTGTGACTGGCGGTGCGGCAGTGTGGAGACCTGTCGCAAGGCGTGCCGGCTGAGCCGGGCGTGAGGCCGCTCCATGCGGAGGCAGGGCGGTCACAGTCAGATGCATATGGCAGAGGTCGTACTGAAAAACCTCAAGAAGGTCTATCCCAACACCGAGAAGAAAAAGAAAAAGGGCGAGCCGGAGAAGAAAAACGATCTTCAGATCACCGACGAGGGCGTGGTGGCGGTGCAGGATTTCAACCTGCACATTGCCGACAAGGAGTTCATCGTGCTGGTGGGTCCCTCCGGCTGCGGTAAGTCCACCACCCTGCGGATGATCGCCGGGCTGGAGGATATCTCCGGCGGCGAGCTGTACATCGACGGCAAGCTGATGAACGACGTGGAGCCCAAGGACCGGGACATCGCCATGGTGTTCCAGAGTTATGCCCTGTACCCCCATATGACGGTGTACGGGAACATGGCCTTCTCCCTGAAGCTGAAGAAGGTACCCAAGGACGAGATCGACCGGCGAGTGCGTCAGGCGGCGGAGATTTTGGACATCACCCAGTATCTGGACCGTAAGCCCAAGGCTTTGTCCGGCGGCCAGCGCCAGCGTGTGGCCATCGGCCGTGCCATCGTCCGTGACCCCGCCGTGTTCCTGATGGATGAGCCTCTGTCCAATCTGGACGCCAAGCTCCGCAATCAGATGCGGGCCGAACTCATCAAGCTGCGGGAGCGTATCGACACCACGTTTATCTACGTCACCCACGATCAGACCGAGGCCATGACACTGGGCGACCGCATCGTCATCATGAAGGACGGATTCATCCAGCAGATCGGCACGCCGCAGGAGGTGTTCGACCACCCGGCCAACCTGTTCGTGGCGGGCTTCATCGGCACGCCCCAGATGAACCTCTTTGACGCACATCTGGCTCGTAAGGACGGCAAGTACACCGTCACCGTGGGCAGCGTCACCGTGGAGCTGTCGGAGGAGAAGCAGCAGCGTCTGGCCGCCAAAGATGTGGCGGAGCAGGACGTGGTGCTGGGCGTGCGTCCGGATCACATCATGCTGTGCGCCGACGGCGTGAAGGGCAAGGTGGATGTGTCCGAGATGATGGGCTCGTCGGTCCACCTCCATGTTGCGGCGGAGGGCAAGGACGTCATCGTCATCGTCCCCACCAACGGCGCAGCGGCCCATTTCCCCGCCGGCAGCGAGGTCAATATGATCTTCGGCGGCAATGTGGCCCATGTGTTCAGCAAGGAGACGGAGAAGAATCTGGAGTGGTAACGCCGCTTTGTCTATGACGGGAGGGGCCGCAGCGTGGCTGCGGCCCCTCTTTTTGTATTCCGAAAACCACTCGCTGGGCGAGTGGTTCAAAAGAGGCTACTGCCGATGAGGAAAATTCTGCGACAGTTGTGCGAATGGAAAAAGGTGACGATCGTAGAGGCGGAGGTATGTCCGGATCACAGTTGGCAATGGGAAACTTCTAAGCCCGTTTACGGGCGGCAAGTAACAAGTCCCATGCAGATGTCAGACCGTACCAACGCCGCATGAGACGTGGCTGGCAACATAGGGCTTTGCCCGCATAAGAAATACCCCCGACTTCGCCGGGAGATATTTATTCGCCGGGAACGTGCATTTTGTGTTGACAAACGGCTCCGGGGATGATAAAATCGTATCTGCTTCTGGCAGAGGTTTGCTTTTACAAACGGAGAGATGGCTGAGTGGTCGAAAGCACCGGTCTTGAAAACCGGCGATGTGAAAGCATCCGTGGGTTCGAATCCCACTCTCTCCGCCAGCTTTATCACCGGCCTGCGGAAGTACCCAAGTGGCCGAAGGGGCTCCCCTGCTAAGGGAGTAGACGCCTAAACCGCGTGCGAGGGTTCAAATCCCTCCTTCCGCGCCAAAAAAACGGCAAGCATCGCAGGATGCCTGCCGTTTTTCCTTTTGCCCCGACGAGCGGACCTTATCCACGTCTGCCCCATATCGGCTCTTTACAAGGGCGGGACTCTTGGCATATGATCGGGACAAACAGACGATATGGCGCAGATACAGTGTCTATCACAGATTCTGACCGGAGAAATACTGCGGCATGGAACAGAAAAACGGACAGACAGAGCAGGGAACGGCCATGTCCGACCAGAGCGATCTGGAGCGGAAGCGGCAGATGCACAACGCCCTGTGCGTGAACGATACGGCGGCCTATTGCTGCGGCCTGAAAACGCAAAAAGTGCCGTTTGCGGTGGGAAGTTTACAATTTAGTCGTTTACTATTTCCGGCGGCTTGTGCTACACTATATAACAACTATTTTTCAATACCATCGATGGTATCAAAATTTGCGGGCCGCCGGAGGCCTTCAGTGGTCCGGACGACACGGAGGAAATGCCTATGAATGAGGTCAAATCACCGAAAAAACCCCTGCTGTACTACTATCTGCTGATGCTGCTGGTGCTGCTGCTGTTCAATCTGCTGGCCATGCCGTGGATCTCCGAGCACCAGATCAAGGAGGTGGACTACAACACCTTCGTCAGCATGGTGGAGAAGAAGGAGATCGGCAAGGTGGACATTCAGGAGCAGGACAACCGCATCCTGTTCACCGACACCGAAGAAAAGAGCATCTACAAGACCGCCATGGTGCCGGATGACGATCTGGTCTCCCGGCTGCTGGAGGCCGGCATCTCCACCAGCGGCACGGAGATCCAGCAGACATCGCTGCTGGTGAGTATTCTGTGCTGGGTGCTGCCGCTGATCATCTTCATTGGACTGGGGCAGATGCTGTCCCGCAGACTCATGAAGAAAATGGGCGGCGGAAACTCCATGATGTTCAATATGGGCAAGTCCAACGCCAAGGTCTACGTCAAGTCCGCCGAGGGCATCAAGTTTGACGATGTGGCCGGAGAGGACGAGGCCAAGGAGAATTTACAGGAGGTAGTCAACTACCTCCATGACCCCAGCAAGTATCAGGACATCGGTGCCTCCATGCCCAAGGGCATCCTGCTGGTGGGTCCTCCGGGTACCGGTAAGACCATGCTGGCCAAGGCTGTGGCCGGTGAGGCCAACGTGCCGTTTTTCTCCATGTCCGGCTCCGAATTTGTGGAGATGTTCGTGGGCATGGGCGCCAGCAAGGTCCGTGACCTGTTCCGTCAGGCCAAGGAGAAGGCCCCTTGCATCGTGTTCATCGACGAGATCGACGCCATCGGCAAGAAACGTGACGGCCAGCTGGGAGGCAACGACGAGCGGGAGCAGACCCTGAACCAGCTGCTGACCGAGATGGACGGCTTCGAGGGCAACACCGGCGTCATCATCCTGGCGGCTACCAACCGTCCGGAGTCGCTGGATCCGGCACTGACCCGTCCCGGCCGTTTTGACCGCCGGGTGCCGGTGGAGCTGCCGGATTTAAAGGGCCGTGAGGAAATTCTGAAGGTCCATGCCAAGAAGATCAAGATCGCCGAGGATGTGGATTTCAACAAGGTGGCCCGCATGGCCTCCGGTGCTTCCGGCGCAGAGCTGGCCAACATCGTCAACGAGGCGGCCCTGCGGGCCGTCCGGGACGGTCGCCGCTTCGCCACGCAGGCGGATCTGGAGGAGAGCATCGAGGTGGTCATCGCCGGGTATCAGAAGAAGAACGCCATCATGACCGACCACGAGAAGAAAATCGTCTCCTACCATGAGATCGGCCATGCGCTGGTGGCGGCCATGCAGACCCACTCCGCTCCGGTGCAGAAGATCACCATCGTACCCCGCACCTCCGGGGCCTTGGGCTACACCATGCAGGTGGAGGAGGGCAACCACTACCTCATGACCAAGGAGGAGATGGAGAACAAGATCGCCACCCTTACCGGCGGCCGGGCTGCCGAGGAGGTGGCGTTCGGCTCCGTTACCACCGGGGCCTCCAACGACATCGAGCAGGCCACCAAACTGGCTCGTGCCATGATCACCCGCTACGGCATGAGCGACGACTTCGGTATGGTGGCGCTGGAGACCGTCACCAACCAGTATCTGGGAGGCGACGCCTCGTTGGCCTGCTCCGCCGATACCCAGACCAAGATCGACCAACAGGTGGTGGAGCTGGTGAAGCGGGAGCATGACAAGGCGGTGGACATCCTTACGGCGAACCGGGAGAAGCTGGACCGTCTGGCGGCCTTCCTCTATGAGAAGGAGACTATCACCGGCGAGGAATTCATGCACATTCTGGGGGAGTGAGCAGCTGATTTTCTGCCGAAAAACATTTAAGACTTTTGTAATAATTACCCCCGAATTTTTGTAACATCCCTTGGGTATCCTATACTTGCAAGAGACAAATAACTTTTTTCATCAATCTTCCTACCATGAAGGCGGAGAACCGAGAGGTTCTCCGCCTTGTGGTTTTAGCAGGTCTATTTTCCACCGCCGGTGCATACCATGAAGGGACAAAGCCCCATGGACGGTACAGAGGAGAAGGAGGTATGTCCCCATGCGTTCCTGTGCGGCGGTGACACTTGTGCTGATGCTTTTGCTGTTTGGCATCCCGTGGCTGGCGGAGGCCCCGGAGGGGGGACAGGCTCCGTCGGAGCCCCTCGCCGCTGAGGAGCAGCGGGCGGATGCGGACATTGCCCTCACCGTGTGGGACGGGCAGGAGCTGCGGCAGATGACCATGGCGGAGTATCTGCCGGGGGTGGTGCGGGGGGAGATGCCCGCCGCCTTCTCCCAGCAGGCGCTGGACGCTCAGGCCGTGGCGGAGCGCACCTTCATCTGCTACCACATGGCGGGCGGCCGCAAGGATGCCCATCCGGAGGCGGATGTCTGTACCTCCCCGGCCTGCTGCAGCGCCTACGTGTCGCAGGAGGATGCAGCGGCCCGGTGGGGGGACAAGGCGGGGGAGTACGAGACCAAGGTGCAGCAGGCAGTGCGGGATACCGACGGGCAGATCATCCTCTATGACGGCTCGCCCATTCTGGCGGCCTTCCACTCCTCCTCCGCCGGGGTCACGGCAGATTCCGGGGACGTGTGGTCCTCCTCGCTGCCGTATCTGCACAGCGTGGAGACCCCGGAGGGGGAGGACAGCGTCCCCAACTATTACAGCGTCAGCACCTTCTCCCCGGAGGAGTTCCGGGAGATCTTTCTGGCGGCCCATGGGGATGCCGACCTCTCCGGCGACCCGGCGGAGTGGTTCCGGGATCGGACGGTCAACGACTCCGGCCGGGTGGAGCATATGACCATCGGCGGCGTCAGCGTGAAGGGGACGGAGGTGCGGCAGCTGTTCTCCCTGCGCTCAGCGTGCTTCACCGTGGATACGGGTGAGGAGGGCGTTACCTTCCGGGTCACGGGCTTCGGACACGGCGTGGGCATGAGCCAGTACGGAGCTGAGCTGCTGGCCCGTCAGGGCAAGACGTGGCAGGAGATCATACACTGGTACTATGCCGGCGTTACTATTGGGGCGTATAAGGAGTAGGGAAATTTCCGGGGCTTGACCCGTTGAAATAGCGGCGTCTGCATGGTATAATCGCCCATGACAAGACATAAAACGGAGGCGACCGCTATGGGGCAGGACGTGTTCATCAGCTATAAATCCGAGGAATTTCAAGAGGCGGATTGGGTCCGGCAGCAGCTGGAGAGCGGCGGTATCAGCTGCTGGATGGCACCGAACAGCATCACCGGCGGTGCCAGCTATGCCACGGAGCTGCCGGTGCAGAGCGATGAGCTGCTGTCAAAGACTATGCGGGGAGAGATCAGCTTTAGCTGATACCTACATCAACAAAAAGGGATGCTGATACTCTGTATCAGCATCCCTTTTTGTTGTCGGAAGAAAAAGACCCCTGCGGCCCCAGGGGGGGAGCAGGGGCCTTTATGATACGCTTTTGGGATGCCCTCACGCCTGGGGCTTTTCAAACTCCTTGGCCACGTCCACCAACAGCTGCCGGATGGGCAGGTGCTGGGGACAGATGCGCTCACACTGGCCGCAGCGGATGCAGTCCGATGCCTTGCGGCCCGGCCCGGTGTGGACGGCCTCATAGTAAAAGTCGGCGTTCCAGTCGTGGTAGAGTTGCTTGGTGTTCATCAGGGCGAACAAATTGGGGATGGCGATGTGCTGGGGACATCCATCCACGCAGTAGCGGCAGGAGGTGCAGGGGATCAGGTGCATACCGTGGAAGATCGCCTGTACCCGATCCACGGCGGCCCGCTCCTGCGGGTCCAGCGGCCGGAAGTCCTTCATAAAGGCGATGTTGTCCTGCATCTGCTCCGGTGTGCTCATACCGGAGAGCACCATCAGGATGCCCTCGAAGCCGGCGGCGAAGCGGATGGCATAGCTGGCGGGGCTGCCGCCGTGGAGCTCATCCAGCACAGCCTTGGCCTGGGGCGGCAGGTTGGACAGATGCCCGCCCTTCACCGGCTCCATCACCAGCACGGGCTTGTTGTGGCGGCGGCACACCTCGTAGCACAGGCGGCTCTGGACGCCGGGGTCGTCGTAGTCGACGTAGTTGAACTGGATCTGCACCACCTCGATTTGGGGATAGGTGGTGAGGATCTCCTCCAACACCTCCGCCCGGTCGTGGAAGGAGATGCCCACATGGCGGATCTTGCCCTCGGCCTTCAGGGCGAAGGCCGTCTCATAGGCCCGGCAATCCCGGAAGTGGCCGAAGTTCCCGGCATGCTGAGAGTGCATCAGGTAGAAATCGAAGTACTCCACGCCGCAGGCCTCCAGCTGGCGCTGAAAGAAGGGGCGGATGTCTGCCTCGGTCTTGAAGTAGCTGCCGGTGAGCTTATCCGTCAGCACATAGCGGTCTCTGGGGTAGCGGCTGGTGAGACAGTCCCGCAGGGCCGTCTCGCTCTTGCCCTGCAGATAGCCGTGGGCGGTGTCGAAGTAGTTAAAGCCCGCCTCCAGAAATGCGTCCACCATCTGACACATCTGGACCTTGTCTACCTCGTCGCCTGACATGGGCAGGCGCATACAGCCGAAACCGAAATTCTTCTTGATGCGGTCCATAAATATCCCTCCTCAACGGCGTTTTGCGGTATTTTCCGCCTTTATTTTACGCAAAAGCGGAGGGACTGTCAAGCGGCCGGCGGACAGGGGGATGTCAGGGCTTGGACGGACCCATGCGATATCCCTTACCCCACACGGTGCAGATGGCACCGCTGCCTGCCTTCTGGCGGATGTTGCGGATGTGGACCATGACGGTGTTCTTACAGCTGTAAAAGTACGGCTCCTCCCAGATGCTCTCGTAGAGGTTCTCCGCCGAGAAGATTTTGTTGGGATAGGAGGCCAGCAGCAGGACGATGCGATACTCCAGCTCCGTCAGCGGTACCTCCCGGCCCTCCTGCCACACGGTGCCGGCGGCGGTATCCGGCTATGTGCAGTCCGACGCCGTCAACGGCATCGAGATGTTCATCAAGCAGATCCCGTGGAACTACTACTGTCTGCTGACGTTGGTGATGATCGTGGTGCTGTCAGTGATGAACATCGACTACGGCTCCATGCTGACCCATGAGTATAACGCTCAGGTGAAGGACGATCTCTTTACCACGCCGGAGCGCCCCTTTGAGGGGGCCGACGACTATGAAAAGCCCGCCCGTGGCCGCTCCTCCGTGCTGGATCTGCTGCTGCCGGTGGTGGTGCTGATCGTGGTGTGCATCGTGTCCCTGATCTGGTCCGGCGGCTACTATGACGGCGAGAGCGAGTACTTCCACGACTTCGTGGGGGCCTTCTCCAACTCCTCTTCCGGCATGGCGCTGGCCTTGGGTGGCCTTATGGGGATGCTGTTCACGGTGGTGTACTTCTGGCTGCGGGGGGCCATCTCCTTTGAAAAGTCTATGGAGTCTGTGCCGCAGGGCTTTATCCAGATGATCGCCCCCATCCTCATTCTGACCTTTGCATGGACCCTGTGCTCTTTCACCCGCTTCGGGATGTACTCCGCCGTGTTCGTCAAGAATGCCATGGCAGGGGCCGGGGATCTGAAGGTGTTCCTGCCGGCGGTGATCTTCCTCATCGGCTGCGCCATCGGCTTTGCCACCGGCACCTCCTGGGGGACCATCGGCATCATGGCCCCTATCGTGGTGTCCGTGTTCAACTACGACGTGGAGCCGGTGCTGTGTACCATCGGTCTGGCGGCAGCCTGCTCCGGCGGCGTTATGGGCGACCACTGCTCGCCCATTTCCGACACCACCATCATGGCCTCGGCGGGCGCTCACTGCTTCCACCTGAACCATGTGTTCACCCAGTTGCCCTATGCCCTCACCGCCTCCGGTGTGGCCTTCGTCAGCTTCATCATCGCAGGGCTCGTGCAGTCGGTGTGGCTGTGTCTGGCCATTGCCGTGGCGCTGATGATCGGCACACTGCTGGTGATCCGGGCCATTGTGTCCCGCCGTCACGCAGGTATCTTCCAGGAGATGGCACAGGCCAGCCAGCAGCTGCTGCACCGCTGACACCGTCTCGTCCGTGGCCGACAAAAAACAGGGAAGCGCACAGCGCTTCCCTGTTTGATTATGCTGTTGGGGAAAAATTACGGGCGGATGACCTTACCGGCGGAGGTCATGGTCTCCACGATGTCATACATATTGGTGACGGAGCCCACGGCCAGCTTGTCGGTGAGACCGTAGTAGTTCAGGCAGGTGCCGCAGGTGCGGATCTCCACGCCCTGTGCCTCCATGTTCTTCAGGTCCTCGATGGAGACGGAACCCTCGGTGGTGACCTTGGCGCCGCCGTTATAGAACAGGATGGTGCGGGGCAGACGCTCCTGCTGGCTCAGGGCGTAGAGAAAGCCCTTCATCAGCGTGGCACCCAGCGTATCGTCACCGGAGCCAAGGCAGTTGGTACCGATGACCACCACGGTGTTGTCCCGGTTATCCGGGGCGCAGGCGGCCTCCTCCGGAGCGGTGCCGGACACGGCGGCGGGGTCGTCCACCGTCAGGGTCACCACGAATAGCTTCTCCTCCCGCTTCTCGGCGCTGAACTTCAGGCCCTTGCCGGTGGCTAGACGGTTCAGATTCTGCACGGCGGTTTCGTTGTCCACATGGACCTCCACCGTACCGGCCTCGGTCATGCCGGACAGGGCGTGGATGGTTTTCGTGACGGGAATGGGGCAGGCGTCGCCCACGGCGTTGACTAAAATTTTGCTCATGTGATGTTACCTCCTATCAGGCTGCCCGCTGGGGCGGGAACCTTTGCTTGGGTTCATTATACCGCCCCGGTGGGGACGGGTAAAACGACAAAAAACGATGGATGCCGGCGTTTCATAGGAAAATGCGATACGACGGCCGTTACCGGCACAGATGGCAGGCCACCCGGTGGCCACCGCCCATGTCGCAGAGCTCCGGCTTCTCCGTCCGGCAGCGGTCTGTGGCGTAGGGGCAGCGCCCGGCGAACCGGCAGCCGGGAGGCGGGTCCACGGGACTGGGGACCTGCCCTTGCAGCACGCTGCGGGGGCGGGCCCGTTCCACCTTGGGATCGGGAATGGGGATGGCGGCGATGAGGGCCTTGGTGTAGGGGTGCAGGGGATGGGTGTACAGCTCCTGCGCCGTACTCTCCTCCACCACCTCCCCCAGATACATTACCAGAATACGGTCCGACAGGTGCCGCACCATGGACAGATCATGGGAGATCAGCAGATAGGTCAGGGACTTCTGTTCCCGTAGGTCCAGCAGCAGATTGACGATCTGGGCCTGAATGGACACATCCAGCGCCGAAATGGGCTCGTCGCACAGCAGCAGCCGGGGCTCCACCGCCAGCGCACGGGCGATGCCGATGCGCTGGCGCATACCGCCGGAGAACTCGTAGGGATAGCGGTCGATGCCGGAGGGGTTCAGACCCACCTGCTCCATCAGGGCCTGCACCTTCTCCCGGCGCTCTGCCGGGCCGGTGTACAGGTGGTGGATGTCCATGCCCTCGGCAATGAGGTCGATGACCTTGTTTTTGGGGTCCAGTGAGGCGTAGGGGTCCTGAAAGACCGTCTGCACCTGACAGCAGAAGGCACGGCGCTTGGCGCCCCGCATCCGGTGGACGTCCTCCCCACGGTACAGGGAGACGCCATCGGTTTTGCTGTATAGGCCGATGGCGGTGCGGCCGCAGGTGGTCTTGCCGCAGCCGGACTCGCCTACGATGCCGAGAATTTCTCCCTCCTGCACAGAGAAACTCACGTCATCCACCGCACGCAGGACCTTGCGGCCCCCGGCGGGGAAGTATTTTTTCAGGTGCTCCACCTGAAGGATGGGTTGGCTCATGCTGTCACCTCCTGTTCTGCGTGGTGGCAGGCCACCAGATGGCCACCGCCCAGATCCCGCAGGGCGGGTATTTCCCGGCGGCACTGCTCTGTGGCGTGGGGGCAGCGGGGGGCGAAGGGACAGCCGGGACCCGGTGCGATCAGCTCCGGGGGCGTTCCCTCGATGGTGTAGAGCCGTCCGCCGCCCATTTCGTCCAAACGGGGGGAGGCCTTTTGCAGGCCCCTGGTGTAGGGATGGGCGGGCTGATAGAAAATTTCATCGGTGGTGCCGGTCTCCATGACGCACCCGGCGTAGAGGATGACGATGCGCTGGGCCAGGCCCGCCACCACGCCCATGTCGTGGGTGATGAGCAGCACCGTGGTGCCGCTGCGTTCCTTCATCTGGCGGATCAGGTCCAGGA
>OBLF01002722.1_pt1 | contig 11520 bp, 9 predicted proteins | sample 1519231 | NCBI WGS metagenome assembly OBLF01 (sample SAMEA2602895, study PRJEB22501) | metagenome | reverse complement strand
CCAGTGCCGTTAACTTGGCCATGGTCGGGGTGGAAATGCTGTTGCCGTTATACATCCAAAATATCCGTGGTGAATCGGCCTTCCACTCCGGGTTAATGCTGTTGCCGGGGGCTTTGATGCTGGGGTTAATGTCTCCAGTAACTGGGCGCTTATTCGACCGTTACGGGGCCCGGTTCCTTTCGATCACCGGGTTGACCCTCTTGATCATCGGAACGGTGCCGTTTTTAACCCTGACTAAAAACACCCCCGTTATTTCAATCGTGGTCTTCTACGCTATTCGGTTATTTGGGGTCTCAATGGTCTTCATGCCGGTAACGACCTCGGGGATGAACGTCTTGCCAATCACGGAAATGGCGCACGGGACGGCTGTTAACAACACCTTCCGCCAGACGATGAGTTCCATTGGGACCGCCATTATGACGACCGTCTTGACCAACGTCACCAACATGCAAAAACCAACCCACGCCCTACTAGAAAAGGCGCCCCTTTCCTACAAGGACCACTACATCAACGCTACTCTGGCCGGTTTCCACGCCGCCTTCTTGGTGGCCGCCCTCTTTGCCGTGATCTCCTTGATCCTCGCCTTCTTCCTGAAGAACGGTAACCGGGCCCGCGAAATCGCCTTGCAACAACAGAAGGGGGAATAAGCAATGATCATCGTCTTAGTATTACTATCAACAATTGCCTTTTACCTCTTCACCGCCGTTTGGCAAAAAATGCCCGGCCGAACGCTCTGGTCGTTAGTAAGTCTAGTCGTCTTGGTGCTTTCGATCGTATCCTTTGTTTTACACGATAACCACCACATGGGAATGAAACTAGAAACGACCAACACCACTTCTAGCTTGGTGTCTCCCAACAAGAACCTCAACGTCTTAGTGTACAAGCAGCTAGGATCTGGGAGTGAAAAGGTCTACGTCTACAAGACCGACCCCAACGCCAAGAAAACCACTACAACGCGCCTAGCCGCCAACACTAAGTCAACGGTGAAGACCACCACGTCAACCAACGCCACGGTGGTTAAGCACACCAAGCGTTGGGTTTACAAGAATGGTTTTTCCAAGCTGATGTTTGGCATCTTAGGCGACGATAACGAAGTCGACCAAGTAACCTACACCTTCAACATCAACGACCAGTGGCTGGTTCTTTCTAGCACCCAAGCCGCTAAGTTACAAGCCCTGATGAAGGACGTCACCGCTCAAGCAGCGATGAAGTCCAAGGTCGCTGCCCTAGTCCAGGAGGAAGTGGCCGCCAAACTCAAGGCTAACCCAACGATGAGCGCCACTGACCAAGCCGCGCTCCAGGCTGCCGCTTTAAAGAGCGCTGAGGCAACCGTTATCGGCCAAATGTTAAAGTAATTAATGCCACACTAAAAGGGACTCTCCGAATTGGGGAGCCCCTTTTTTGTGGTTAGAGGAATTGTTAGCTAAAGAGTGTGGGGTAAATAACTACTTGATGTTGATAAAGTCGACCTTGAACAAACGTGCCAATTGTTCTAATTGTTCTTCGCTTAGGGCTAGGGTCAAGACGGTGTGGTGACCACCACCGTACTTCATCCATTGCTTAGCACCCTCAGCCAACCCAATTTCTGGCGTCCACATTTGCTTAGCGACCGGCAACTTCGGCATTTCGGCTTCTGGCGTCTTGCAGTCAACCGGGTAGCCAATGAACTTGTAGCCATCATCGAAGTAAGACAGGGTAATGTCGTAACCCTTCCCTTCGGCCCCAGTGAAGACCAGGCGCGCCGGGTCGTCCTTGCCACCAATCCCCAGTGGGTGAACTTCCACGCGCGGCTTGTCGGAGGCCAGGGTTGGGTCAACTTCTAGCATGTGCGAACCCATGATGGCTTCGTGACCGTGACGAAGGTCCAGCGTGTAGTCTTCCATCAGGGCGGTTTGCTTGTTGTCGGCGGCAATCTTAAGCAAGCGGGTTAAGCCGGCCATCTTGAAGTCCCCTTCAGGACCAAAGCCGTAACCATCAATCATCAACAGTTGAACGGCCAGCCCTGGCAGTTGTTCTAAGCCTTCCAGGTCTTGGAAGTTGTCGGTGAAGGCATCGTAGCCATTGTCATCCAAGAACTTCTTGATCCCCAGGTATTCACGGAGTTGGTAGCGAACGTTGTGAACGTACTTTTCGTGGTCGTTGTCACCTTCAACCAAGTCATAGTTAGCTTCCAAGTCCTTGTAAGCGGCGTCGATTTCGTCTTCGGCGATTCCGTTTACCACCGCTACCAATTCGTTGGTCGGGTAGTAATCAACTGTCCAACCAAGCTTGATTTGAGCGGCTGAAGTGAACCCCCGAGATTGGACAACAATCTCGGGGGTTTTATTATGACTAAATTTAATTTAGAGTTACGAATTTCTATTGTGACACAATATTTAACGGGTATTAGTTCCATTCAATTGGCCAGAAAATACCATATTGCCAACAATGAAACGATTCTCCTATGGGTTCATCGCTTTAATCGTTTTGGCATTGCAGGATTAAAACCGAGACCTATGAACTTGGAATACTCTAGTGAGTTCAAGATAGAAGTATTAAACTGGAAACAACAGCACCAAGCTTCGCTTTCAGAAACAGCACTACACTTCAATCTCTCTTCACCAAGTACTATCTGGCAATGGCAAAGAAAGTTTGATTTAAAGGGACTCAGTGGCCTAAATAGAGTGAGAGGAGATCCAAAGACTATGGCTAAGCATAAGCATAAAAAAGTAACCAAACCCACAACAGCACAAATTCAAGCACGCCACGATAAAGATGAGTTAAAGCAACTCAAGCAAGAAAATAAGATGTTAAGAATCGAGAATGAATTCCTAAAAAAACTCGATGCCTTAGATCACGAAAAATCAGCTCACGCGAAATCGTGACCTTAATTGATGATCTGAGGCGAGTCTTCAAAACGTCGATTAGTTTTATCCTCAAAGCCGTTAAGATACCACGTAGCACGTACTATTACACTAAGCACAGCCAGGGACGAAAATATGATGATGACCAGGTTATCCAAGCCATTGATGAAATTCGCCAAACAGATGCCAAGTATACTCAAAAATACGGTTACCGTCGCATAACGTTAGTTATGCATGAACAGGGATTTAAAGTTAATCACAAACGCGTCCTCCGAATTATGAAGGAACAAGGCTGGACATGTCAGGCCTTTAATAAGCAAACTCGTAAATATAACTCATACAAAGGAGTTGTTGGTAGAATCGCCAAAAACAAGTTACACCGGAGATTCAAGACAGATCGACCATATCAAAAACTTGTCGCCGACGTTAGTGAATTTCGATACAGTCAGATGAGTCAAAGTGAACGAATCTATTTAGAGCCCATCATGGATCTATTTTCGGGTGAAATTTTGGCATTTAACATTAGTGCACATCCAACTCTTGAGTTTGCGTTGAAGCCACTAAAAGAAGCATTAGATGGACTACCTGAGCTTCCTTATCGAACAACGGTACACACAGATCAAGGATTTCAGTACCAACATAAGCAGTGGCAAAAAACGCTTAAAACTCATCATACCTTTCAGAGTATGTCCCGTAAGGCGACTTGCTTAGATAACGCCGCCATGGAATCATTCTTTCATCTCATGAAAGCAGAGATGATGGATGAACACTTCGAAAATCCAGAGAGTCTCGCGCAAGCGATGACTGAATGGATTGAGTTTTATAATAACCGTAGAATCAGGACCAAGCTAAAAGGCAAGTCACCAGTACAATACCGAGAACTTGCCAATCAGTTAGTAGCTTAATTTAGTTGTCCAAACTTGTGGGTTCACTTCAAGCTATTTTTCTCTCAACCTCTTACTGTCTTTTCAAACCTTGGATAACAAACACGGGAACCAACCGTCCACCGGAAGTTATCTCCCGCTCCCCACTAATTTAACCCATCCCACAGGGTCTTGAAGGCAACCGGCATTTCAACGTCAAAGGCCAGGTTCGTTTGGGTAAACGGATCGGTGAAGGCCAAGTGGCTAGCGTAGAGGGCTTGGTGGTCGGTCACGCTAAGGTCACCGCCGTACAAGTGGTCGCCTAAAAGTGGGTGACCCACGCTAGCCATGTGCACCCGAATCTGGTGGGTCCGCCCGGAGTGTAAGCGTAAGCGCACCAAGGTCCAATCCCCCCGACTTTCTTCGGCCCAGTACTCGGTTTTTGCCGGTTGGCCAGCCGGGTTAACCTCACGTTCGATTTGTCCCTTGATGCGAGCGATCGGAGCTTCAATGAATCCGTGGTCCGTAGCAAAGGTTCCGGCCACAATCGCCCGGTACTCTTTTTGCATCGTGTGCCCCTCAACTTGGGGGCTGATCATGCTGGAGGCGACGTTGTGCTTAGCCACCAATAGTAGTCCGGCCGTATCGCGGTCCAAGCGGGTAATTAAGTGGGGGCGCAGATCCGGCGCGTCCTTGGCCACTAGGTAGCCCTTCACCCGGTTTAGGATCGTCACGTTGACCACGTGGGGGCCGGGAACCGAGGCTACCCCCACTGGTTTGTTCACGACCAACCAGTTGTCATCCTCGTAGACAATCGTCAGTGGCTCTTCGGAAGTCGCTACGGTGGCGTCACCCGGTTCAGGTTGGACGGTCAGGGTCAGCGGTTGGTTCGGCAAAATTTTGGTGGTTGGCCGTACCCGCCGGTGGTCGACTTGGAACTCGCCAGCCCCGTTTTTGATGTCGTTGAAAAGACGGTGCCCCATCCCTAGCGAATGAAGAAAGGTTTTAATCTTAATTGGTTCTTGGCCCCGGTAGACCCACGTGTTTTCCATCTCGGCTTGGCTCCTTTTTTCTGTTGAATGTAAAAAAACCGGATCCGAAGACCCAGTTTTTGAAAAATTATACGGTCCGTACGAGACTCGAACTCGTGATCTCATCCGTGACAGGGATGCGTCCTAACCAGCTAGACCAACGGACCATTTAACAACAAATAATAGTATACGGGAGAGTGAATTCACCGTCAACCATTTTTTGCTTTTTTGTTCAAAACAGGAGCGCCCTTTCCCATTCCCCGGTATAATGAATGGCGAATAGGAGGAGAAAAAATGAGTCACCTGATTAGTCAACTCAAGACCCTTTGGGGACATTATTCACGATACTTAAAGGTTATCTTTATCATTTCGGTAATCCTGTTTGTGATTACTTCTTTGACCGGGTTCCTGCGCGACGTTAACTGGGACCGGGTCGGCGACGGGCTGAGCTCGCTTTCGCCCTTAACGATCGCCCTGCTCACCATCGCCGGGATTGTCTCTGTCATCCCGATGCTGGGTTATGACGTCGCCATCACCCACCTCTTGCCTGGTAAGTTTACCGTCGGCCACATCATCAGGAGCGGCTGGGTCACCAACACCCTGACCAACGTCGCCGGCTTCGGTGGCCTGCTCGGGGCGTCTCTGCGGGCGACTTTTTACGGCCAGCAGGCCAGCAAAAAGGAAATCCTAAACGCAATTGCCAAAATTGCTATCTTCTTGGTGGCCGGTCTATCGGTGATGTGTTGGGTCGCCTTGGTCCTCATGTTTGGTTTTCACCAGGGGGGCCACTTTAACCGTTACGCCATCTGGCTGGTCGGCGGTGGACTATACTTCCCGGCCGTCTTTTTCTTCACCCGCTGGAAGTCCAAGAGCCTCTTTGCCGACCTGTCGTGGCGCCTGGAATTATTGATCATCATTTCCTCGACGCTCGAATGGCTAGGGGTCGCCCTCTTCTTCGTCTTCGTTGGGGCAATGATGGGCGTCCACGTTAATCTGGTCGCCGTTTTCCCGCTTTACGTGGTCGCCCAACTGCTCGGGGTCGTTTCCATGCTACCGGGGGCGCTGGGTTCCTTTGACCTAATGATGATGGTCGAGTTGGTCATGCTGGGGGTTCCCCACGCCACTACTGTCGTCTGGTTGGTCTTGTTCCGGGTCTTTTACTACTTGATTCCACTGGCCCTGGCCGGGATCTTCTTTGTTCACTACCTCTGGCTCCAGCTCGATAACTTCTTGGACCACCTCCCGCAAGCAGCCGGTCGCCAAGTTGCTCACTGGGTGGTGACGACCTTCATGTACGGCTCGGGGATCTTGATGCTTTTAGCCGCTTCGGTTCCCGACCTGGCCGATAACAACAAGCTCTTGCAACAGGTCTACCCCTTCACCTTTTTCTTCTTGCATCAGCTAACGACGGTGGCCTTTGCAATCGCCCTGCTGGCTTGTGCCCGCGGGATCCAGGCCAAGGTTGCTAAAGCCTACTGGCCCTCGCTAGCCCTGCTCGTAATCGGAATTGCCAACACCCTGTGGTACCTAGGCACCCTTAGCTTAGCGATCTTCTTAGCGGTCCTATTTTTCTTGACCCTGGCGATGCGCCACGTCTTATACCGTAAAAAACTCCAGTACTCGCTAGGTAAGTTCACCCTCGACGCCGTTATCTACACCGGGGCGGTGATCTTATACGTCATCGTTGGTCTCGTTAACAACCCCACCTACATGGCCAAGCACTCGATCCCGAGTTTCCTGCTCTTCCCCGGCGAAAAGGTGTGGCTGTCGGGCTTTATTGGCATCCTGATCGGTCTGTCGATCATGCTTTTGATCATCCACTACTTCACCTCGGGGCCCGACCCCTTCGCTGGCGAACAAAAGCTACCGGTTGACCGGGTCAACGCCCTGATTGAAGAATTTGGGGGCAACGAAACCTCCCACCTGGCCTTTTTAAAGGACAAGAACCTCTACTTCTACCAGGTTGACGGCCACGACCGCCTCTTTTTCATGTACCGGCGCAAGTACGATAAGTTGATCGTGATGGGGAATCCGGTCGGAGACCAAACCGTCGTCCGTGAGGCGAGCCTAGAATTTCTACGCGAAGCCAACTTATACGGTTACCAACTGGTCTTTTACGAGGTCAATAGCCAACTAACTATGCTCCTGCACGAATTTGGGTTTGACTTCCTAAAGACCGGTGAAGACGGATTGGTCAAACTTGCCGACTTTACCTTGGCCGGTAAGAAACAACGCTCCCAACGGGCCTTAATGCACAAGTTTGAGCGGGAAGGTTACCAATTCACCATCGTTGAACCACCCTTTTCCGATGAGCTGATGCAAGAAATGCGGGCCGTTTCCGACGACTGGTTGGGTGACCAAGTTGAAAAGGGCTTTTCCTTAGGCTTCTTTGATCCCGACTACATCAACACCGCCCCAGTGGCCCTGGTAGATGACAAGGACGGCAAGTTGGTGGCCTTTGCCACTCTGATGCCGACCGGGGGTAAGGAGATCCTGACGATCGACTTGATGCGTCACTCCCACGCCGCCCCGTCCGGAATCATGGATATGATCTTTGTTTCAATGTTCTTGTATGGTCAGGAAAAGGGCTACACCTACTTCGACCTTGGGATGGCACCACTAGCCAACGTTGGTGAATCGCGGTACTCCTTTACCGAAGAGCGGGCTGCCTACTTCATCTACGAATACGGGACCCATCTCTACGGCTTCCAAGGCCTGCGCCGCTACAAGGATAAGTACGCTAGCGAGTGGCACTCCCGCTACACCGTCTACCGCAAGAAAAACTCCCTGTTGGCCACCATGATCGCCCTAGTATCGGTCGTTAACCAACGTGCCGATCAAAAGGTTGACCGCCACCCACTAATGATGTGGTGGAAGAAATAGGAGTGTGACCCAACCTTCTATATACCATCAAATAAAAACCGATCAATTCGCAATTATTTGCGAGTTGACCGGTTTTTTACTTGGAAAGAAGTTTGACAATCTCTATTTCATTTTCACTATTACACAGATAACGTGGTCACCAACCGCAGGCCTAGTGCCTAAGTACGGCCGAAGAACGCTGCTTAACACAGCAACCTTCTGCCTAGCTTAGCTATACACCCTGCCATACAGGTTGGTTCCCACTTCGAAACCCAGGTGCGAGGGCGTTTTATTGTCTAGTGGTTGTTCTCTAATAGGTAAGGGTAGAGCATTTGACGACGAACCTCGGCAGCATCCACCCCTAAGGCGTCCGCAATGCAATAGGCAAAGGCCAAGGCCGTTGCCGGTCCCCGGCTGGTGATCAACTTTCCCTTTTCATCGACCACGGTAATGTCTTCGTGGAAACGACCGCTGGGAGCGACCTGCGTGGTCGTTTGCTCAATCCCCGGAAAACAAGTGTAGTCGTGACCATCCAAGAGTCCGTAGCGGGCAAAGGCAATTGGGGCGGCGCACATGGCGGCGTTCCACTCCCCCGCTTGTTGGCGCCGCTGCATCAATTGCATCAAGCGATCATCATCGCGCAATGCCTTTGCGCCACCCGAGCCGCCGGGAAAGACCACGCAATCGAACCCCAAGAGCCCCTCGCCTACTTCGGCTAGGCTAGTATCGCAAGTTAAGGCAATCTGGTGGGCCCCCATCACTTGGCGATCATCTAGGCCCACCATCGTCGTTTCAATCCCCAACCGGCGAAAAACATCTACCGGCGTCAGGGCCTCGATTTCTTCACAACCTGGGGCAATCATTACCGCTACTTTTGTCATTTTGAATCCCTCTTTCTAGCTGTTCACAACCCGTTTGATCTCTTCAACCGCCTGCTCACTCTCCGGGCTTTGGTAAACCGGGTAAATGTGATACAGGTTCCGCCCGATGTGGGTGGTTACCGGGACGTGTTGCTGACGGAGCCGCTCCGCAAAGTCCATGGCGTCCGGGTACATCAACTCTTCGGTCCCCACAAAAATCGTCACGTCGCGTAAGGGCGACAGGGTTCCGTACAGCGGGCTCACCTGCCAGTTACGGTGGTCCAACTTAGCAGCCCATATCGCCCCTAACTGCCGAAGACCGGCGGCGTTTAAGGTAACGTCTTTTTCCTCGTAGTCAGCGACCTGGGGATTAGTTAAATCGATGTCTAACCAAGGTGAAATCATGATTAGGTGACCGGGTTGCGGAAGCCCCCGTTCACCCAGGTACTCGCAAAAACTAGCCGCCAACCCGGCGCCAGCCGAGTCCCCCATTACGGTCACCTGGCTGACCGGCACCTGGGTGTAGACCTCGTTATAGATCTGTTTAAGCACGGCAAAGGCGTCCTCAACCGTGTGGGCTGGCAAGGTCGGGTAAATGGGCACCACCACTTTTGAAGCGGTCCTGTCCGCCAACCGGTTCAAAAACTGCCAGTGCTCCTTTAGCGGCCGCTCAAAAAAGGCGCCCCCGGTTAGGTAAATAATGACCGGGTGTTCCTGCAAGTCCGCGTTGAGCGTAAAGCACTGGCTACCGGCCACTTCGCTCTCCTTAACCGGGACGGTGAACTTAACGTCACTGGGTAATTGAAGGGGGCGTTCACTTTCCACCGCCGCCCTTTGCAATGCATCAGCCAGTTTAGTCGGGGTGGAGAGTGTCTTTTTAAAACCAGACACCCGGATCGCCATTTCAGTTAGGGTGGCCCGCTGGGAACGGTGGTGGCCACACTTGGTGACCTCCTTTAGACTGCTCTTAATGCTTGTCACAATTCCGCGGGCTATTTGGCGGTCAAAGTGACGCCGCTTTACGTTCCTCATCATCTGCGTTCCCCTTATCAAAATTTTGTGTGCATTCCTCGTTTCTCTCTAGTTAAAATCCTAACACGGTCCACGCCCCGGTCGTTAGCGATTTCCCGTTAAGTTTTGGTAAAAGAAGGGAAGTGGGAAATGACCTTCTCGACAGACCGTATGACTAAGCTAGGGGGAAGGTTGGTGCCTTGGCACCGTTCTTCGTCCGTACTTAGGCACTAGGTCTGTGGTCATTTTCCACCACCCCTTATTGCGGCATCAAATGCTGTTCTTTTAGCCACTTCCCGAAGGCCTGCCAGTCGGCACGCACGGTCGGTTCTAGGCGCCGAGCGTACAAAAAGGCGGCCGGGTGATACATTGGCACAATGTAGTAAGGGGTCGTCCCCATTTGATAACCCTGGTGATCCGGCCGGGTTTCTAAGACCGACTGGTGCAAGACCTGACCGTGCAAGTCACCAATCTTGGCCTCTGGTCCCAGCAAGCGTTGGAGGCTGGTGTTGCCTAGGGGCACAACCACCTGAGGAGCGACTGTCTTTAATTCCCAGTCAAAGAGGGGCCCAAAGGCTAGGACCTCCTTTTTGGTGGGGGTGCGGTTGGGGTACTTGGTGACCCGCTGCCCAGTTTTCTTATCGGTGACCACCTTAACCGAGTACGGCCGCTTGCGGACCACCGAGGTGATGTGGACGGTCGCCCGCGACAAACCAATTTCTTCTAGCAACTTGATTAATTCCTTACCCGAAGTCCCACTAAAGGGCACCCGGCTATCGGTCTCACTGCGCCCGGGAGCCTCACCCACCAGCATTACCGCCGGATGGTTTGGTCCAGCCCCCGGTACAAAGCCCATTAGGGGACGATCCTTGATCGCTGCCTCTACTTGGTCAACTAACTGCTGAGGATACTCAATTTGCACGCTGATCACCCATCTTCCTATCCGTTATGACGCCACTTGGTATCGGTTAGTACCCGGGCCGCTACTTGACCCAGGGGTAAAAAGAGGACGATTAACATCGCCCGGGTTAACCACTCGGCCCCGGTGTTGACCGACTGTAACCCTAAGTTATAGACGGCCCGGTACATGTACAGCCCGGGCACCATGATTACCACCGAGGGAATCGTGATCGCAATCCGCGGGTAACCAACCCGGTTACGGACAATCGCCGCCAACAGGCCACAAGCTAGCGCCCCCAAGAAGGCGGCCGGGCCAGCCGCCATCCCAAAGTCGACTAATTCCAGCCGTAAGGTGTTACCAAGCGCCCCGATTACCCCGGCCGTCGCCGCCATTTTCGGCGTCGAATTAAACATAATTGAAAAGCCAAAGACCCCGCAAAAAGAGGCCGGCAACCGCAACAATAAGAGCTGCCATTCATTTAACGGCAAGGCGGCGAAGTTGGCTGGCCTTAAGTGGACCATCAGGGCCACCAGCCAGCCAACCAAGGTCGCCACGGTAATGATTAACAGGGCGTAGGCGGCCCGCTCCAAGCCGGACCGCATGTCTAATTCGGCTAGGTCCAGCCCCGAGGTGATGAATGGAAAACCAGGGATGATAAAGAGCATTGCCCCGATATAGCCGGCCTCGTGACGTTCGTTGATTCCCCAGAAGTTTTGCAGGGCCATAAACGGGACCAGGTATAACAAACAAGCCACGGCCACGGAAACGGCCACGCAAGCAAGCAGGGTAATGTGACGGTCAATCATCTTACGCCGCACAAAGTTCCCGCACCCCGCTCCCACAAAGGAACACAACATTTCTACCGGGCCCCCGCCGAGCAAGAAGACGAAGGCTGAACAGGCCAAGGCCGCCGCTAACCCCACTTGGTAAGGGCGGTAATTACCCTTCATCCGTTCAATCTCGGTTAAACGGTGGTCAATTTCTGTAATCGTCCACTCCCGCTTGCCCCGCTCAATTTCCTTAACGAACTTCTCCAGGGCGTTTAGCCGGGTTGTGTTCACCCCGGTCGTCGGTAACGAGATCGCCTGGGTGTAACTGTGGTTATCATCAATGCAGGTGTATTCAATCGATACCAAGCCAATATCGGCC
>OBLF01002710.1_pt1 | contig 11567 bp, 12 predicted proteins | sample 1519231 | NCBI WGS metagenome assembly OBLF01 (sample SAMEA2602895, study PRJEB22501) | metagenome | reverse complement strand
GCGGCTGGTTCAAGGAGAACTGGCAGCGCGCCAAGATGACCGCCCTGGGCATCCCGGACCTAAAGGTCGTCCAGAACAACATCTCCTACAACGACAGCCGCGGAGTCACCCGCGGCATCCACGCCGAGCCCTGGGACAAGTTCATCTCAGTGGCCCGCGGCTCGGTCTTCGGCGCCTGGGTGGACCTGCGCGAGGGCAGCGCCACCTACGGGAAGGTCTACACGACCGTGCTCAACCCGTCCAGGGCCATCTACGTCCCGCGCGGCGTGGGCAACTCCTTCCAGGCCCTGGAGGACGGCACCGCCTACACCTACCTGGTGGACGCCCACTGGTCCCTCGAGCTCAAGAAGACCTACACCTTCGTGAACCTCGCCGACCCCGACCTCGCCATCGAGTGGCCGATCCCGCTCGACGAGGCCACCGTCTCCGAGGCCGACCTCAACCACCCGATGCTGAAGGACGTCGTCCCGATGGCGCCCAAGAGGACGCTCGTCACCGGCTGCTGCGGCCAGCTGGGCCGCGCGGTCCGCGCGCTCGCCGAGGAGCGCGGCGTGGCGAAGGACTTCGACTTCTGCGACATCGACACCTTCGACATGTCAGACCCGGCGGCCTATTCGCAGTACGACTGGTCGCTCTACGGAACCGTGATCAACTGCGGCGCCTACACCGCGGTGGACAGGGCCGAGACCCCCGAGGGCCGCGCGACCGCCTGGAAGGCCAACGCCACCGGCCCGGCCCTCCTCGCCCGCACATGCTCCGAGCACGGGATCACGCTCGTCCACGTGTCCTCCGACTACGTCTTCGACGGCACGGCCGAGGTCCATACCGAGGACGAGCCCCTCAGCCCGCTGTCCGTCTACGGCCAGACCAAGGCCGCCGGCGACATCGCCGTGGCCGGCTGCCCGCGCCACTACATCATGCGCTCCAGCTGGGTCATCGGCGAGGGCCGCAACTTCGTGAAGACCATGAAGGCGCTCTCAGACCGCGTAGCCGACCCCGAGGACAAGCTCATGCAGGTCACGGTCGTGGACGACCAGCTGGGCCGCCTGACCTTCACGCGCGACATGGCCGCCGCCATCTTCCACGTGCTGGACGCGAAGGCCCCCTACGGCACCTACAACTGCACCGGCTCCGGCGCCGTCAGGTCCTGGGCGGACATCGCCCGCGCCGTCTTCGAGGCCGCCAACGGCAACGGCGACAGGGTCGTGCCGGTATCGACCGCCGACTACTACGCGAACGCCCCGCGCCCCATCGCCCCGCGCCCGGTCCACTCCGCGCTCGACCTTTCCAGGCTCGAGTCGGTCGGGTTCCACATGCCCGACTGGAAGGAAGAGCTCGGGGAGTACCTTGACGAGATTCTGGATCGACATAATGAAATGGTTCGTGCATGAGAGTTCTTCATGTGAGTTTAGGATTGCCGCCTTTAAGGACTGGTGGATTAACTAGATACTGCACCGAGCTGATGGATGCTCAGGATGATTTTGGCTATGAAATCGCCCTGCTTTATCCCGGTCGGTTTCTTCCAGGCAAGACTCGAATAAAGTCAAAAAAACTTGATAATTTGATTGCGTTTGAGGTGGTAAATCCTCTTCCGGTCCCGCTTACCTATGGAGTGGCTGAACCTAAGGCTTTTATGGCCTCATGTGATAATCCCGACGCTTATAAGTCTTGTATTGAGATTTTCAGCCCTGACATTATTCATATCCACAGTTTTCAGGGTATTCATAAAGAATTTTTCGATATTGCAAAGAGCAGAGGCATTCCTATGCTCTTTACAACTCATGATTATTTCGCTATTTGCCCACGTTGCACGTTGGTCAACCGTTGCGGTGAAAGCTGCTGTGGTCCTTCTGCGTTCCGTTGCGCTATGTGTTGCTGCGGTGCTGGCATGACGTTTGCGAAGAGCAAGATAATGCAATCGGGGCTTTATTCGCGTCTAAAACAATCGAAAATGGTTCGTTTTTTCGGCTCTCGTGTTAAGCACGAGATGTCTGTCTCTGATGATTCCATACTCGTTAATGCTCCTACGACTGAACAGGTCGGCGTCTATAAAGATTATCTTGATTACAATCGAGCGATTTTCGATGATATTGATGTCGTTGCGTCGAATACCCTCATGACGGAACGCATGTATTCGAGGTATTTGCCAGATGCCTTTTATAGGTTGATCCCCATCACTCATTCAGGTTTAAATTCATCAAAGGAGTCTAAAGAGTTTCGCCGTCGCGGTAATCTTGTTAAGATGGCTTACTTTGGGGGAGTAAAAGGCTATAAGGGTTTTGCAACTCTTTGTAAAGCCGTGCGAATTCTACATTCAAGTGGAATTAAATTCGAGCTCGATCTATATGGAGACGACTATCCTGCCTTTGAAGATATCCCGGAGGTTCATAGGTACGGTCGTATCGCTCCCGACTCAATGCGTGACATATTGAAAGCTCATGACGTAGTCGTCGTGCCTTCAATATACCACGAAACCTGCGGGTTCGTGGTATTGGAGGCGCTTTGCGAACATGTGCCAGTCGTTTGTTCCGACGCTGTAGGCGCATGCGAGCTGGTCCCTGATGAGTTCGTATTCAAAGCTGGGGATGCGTTCGACTTGGCCGCAAAACTTGAGCATGCTTGTTTGAGCTCGGATTCTGTAGTTTCCATTCCGGAAGACTATCCGATCACAATGGCTGAACAAGTGGCCCTTCTTAAGAGGGTTTATTTAGATTTGATATGCAAGGGTGATAGATAAATGCTCGGTCGTTTTAAAAAATTGATAAGAGAGCGCGCGCGAGCGTCAGTGCTTCGTTCTTCTCGCGAAAGGCTTGTCAATACATCCGTAACTGTTTTTTCGTCCAATTGCGTCGGTGCGGTTGTTTGCCATGACTTTGGCATGCGATTTAACAGTCCGATGGTGAATCTATTCATGATGCCGGATGATTACCTCCGTTTTCTTAACAACTTGAAGTATTATCTCTCGCTTGACGTTATCGACGGTGGCACTTCTGAATGGGGGGGGTACCCAGTGGGCTTACTAGGAGATGTTAAACTTCATTTTGTTCACTATCCCTCCTTTGAAGTTGCCCGCCAGAAATGGATTGCACGTGTTAAGCGTGTTGATTTGAACAATTGCTGCGCGATCATGATTGATCGAGACGGATGCACTCCAAAAATGGCAAAGAGTTTTGATGCGCTGCCTTTTGAACGGAAGGTATTTCTTACTTATAGACCCATTGAAGACTGCTCTTCAGTATTTGTTGAACCGAGCTGGCTAGATAGCGGCAGCTGTCAGACTGCTGATATATGCGCGTTTCTAACGCCGATTTCTGCCAGAAGAAAACTCGATAGTTTTGATTGGGTGAACTTCTTTAATGAAGCAGGGAAGTATTGTGGCTAATCATAATTCCAAAATATCTATCATTGTTCCGGTTTATAACGTGGAGCATGAGCTTTCGCGATGCGTTGACAGTATTCTGAATCAATCTTACACAAATATTGAAGTGATTCTGGTCGATGACGGAAGCACTGATAGATGCCCGTCTATATGCGATGCCTTTGTGATGAAGGATCGAAGAGTCCGTGTAATTCATAAACCTAATGGAGGACTTTCTAGTGCTCGAAATGCAGGGCTGCGCGAAGCATCGGGGGAATGGATTCTCTATGTTGACTCTGATGACTACATTCTGAACGACTCTTGCGAACGTCTTATTGCTGTCGGCTCGAAATATGATTGCGACATTGTATCTGCTGATGCCATAAGAGAGTTTAATGGTGGTCGGGAGTATATGGTTCACGGTTCTCTAGCCGATGGAAAGTGCTATCCAAGCAGGGATTTTATTATAAAAACTGTTAAGCCATGTGAGTGGTATGCACCCGCATGGCTTAATCTCTATAAACGTTCTTTTCTTATTGAGAATAATCTATTCTTTGTCGAAGGATTGCTCCATGAAGATATGGAGATGCAACCGAGGGTTTTCTTGGCTGCAAAGACTGTTGCCTATTGTGCTTACCCCTTTTATAGATATGTAGACCGTGCTTCTTCTATTATGAATGCTTCCAAGGTTGACGAGCGCGTCACTGCGATGGAATGGATTTATTCAAACTGGAAATCTAAATTTGAGGCTATTGAAGATGGAGAGTTGGCGAGAGCGCTAAATGGTCATCTGGCTAAGTGCTACCTGCATTCTTGCTGCGAGTTTGGTCATGTTTTAACCGTTGCGGGAATTACCAACGTCTATCTTTTGAACAGTTCGTTGAATGCTAAAGAATTTATAAAAGCTATTTTCTTCGCAATAGTCCCCTCTATTTACATAAAGGTTGGAGGTAATTAACAATGGTTTTTTCCCTATCTAAATCAAATAGCATGAGCAGCGCTCTTTCGCAGCATTCGATTTATTATGTCTGCGTTACAATAATGTCATTCTTAGTAGCGTTTGAAAATTTAGCGATTGTTTCTTCCTACGATGAAATTAAGGCTCTCGTGAGTTTGCTTGAGCTTTTTTGCGATTTTCTATTATTTATTGTGTACATAACTAAGGTGCGGGATTTAAAAGGGGCGGCTATTTTTATCGCTCTTGTGTTGCTGTGTCTGGCCAGCGCCTGGTATTCAAAATCATTTATGGCAATTAAGGGGCTTCTTCTGGTCGTTGGTGCTGCGAATGAAGATTACGCTAGTATTCTAAAATCTGAATCAAAGGCTATTTTTCTAGTAATGATCATAGGGCTGTGTTGTCAGCTTTTGGGTATCCCGTCGTCCGCTTTTCGCAGGGGCGGACTTTCTCTGGGATTTAGCCACCCAAATCAGGCAGCTATGTTTTCGGTTGTAACCATTTTGGCGCTGTACGTGTCTAATGATCTTCGAGGCATTTCGCAAAAGTATGATTGGTTTTATTGGCTATTTGGAATTGGATGCATTTTTGCGACCGGATCTAGAACTGCGCTTTTTGCGGTCGCTCTGTCAGTCGCTCTGTCAGTTTTAATTAAGTCGACGAGTCTTTTTGAAATTAAACCAATAAGTGTTATTCTTTTATTATTGCCATTTTTATTATTACTGTTTTCGCTTGTTTCCGCTTATGCGTTATTCGATTCAACTGTAGTTCAGAAAATAGATTATGCATTGTCAAACCGTTTATGGCTCAATTGGTTTGCGCTTGATACTTTTGACATCAGAGCGTTCGGACAGGAAATCTCTTTGCATGTTACAGGAGTTCACAACACCCTCAGGAATACTTGGAATATTACTACAACTGTAGACTGTACTTATGTTGCTGCATTGCTTAGCTATGGAGTCTTTGGCATTATATTTTGGCTCATGGGCTATGTTTTAGCTTTTCGTCGCGCATGGGATGATCGCAAGGCTTCAATTGTTGCTGCATTGGTAATTTTTTCTCTATATGCTTTTACGGAGTCGCAGCTTACCGATGTATTGATCAATTTTGGTCTATTCTGCACTTTTACGAATTTTAATGATAAGCGTTTGCTTGCTAAGGGGAATTCATCTTCAGCTAAGACGGCGACCGATTTCGTTGAACGATTGGATGCGTGATGTTGTCTCCTATTCCCCATAAGATTCATTACTGTTGGTTCGGCGGCAGCCCCCTTGGCGAGAAGGAAGTTGCCTGCATTGAGTCTTGGAAGAAATATCTGCCTGAATTCGAAATTGTTCGCTGGGATGAGTCAAATTTTGACGTTCGCTGCTGTGACTATGTGAGTGAGGCCTACGATTCGAAAAAGTGGGCCTTTGTAAGCGATTACGCTCGTTTCAAAATCTTATTTGATAACGGCGGTCTATATTTTGACACAGATGTAGAGCTTATTAAGCCCATTGATGACATTATTGCTGCAGGCCCGTTTATGGGGTTTGAAATGGATTGTCTCGGTTCTGGCAATAACGTGAGCTCCGAAACGGAGTATGCCGTTGCTGCCGGGCATGGCCTGTCGGTCAACCCCGGACTTGGCCTTTCGGCTAACCCTGGGCTTGACCTGTATAAAATCGTCCTTGATTCATATGACGGCGATCATTTTGTTAAGCCTGATGGTTCTTTCGATAAAACTACTATTGTCACAAGGGTTACTGATCTTCTTCTTCATCAGGGCCTTAAAAATGTTCCGGGTGTACAGTCTGTAGCGGGCATTACTATCTATCCAGCGGAGTTTTTTAATCCAAAGAATTTTGCTACTGGTAAGATTTCTTTAACTGAGAACACCCGCTCCATCCATCATTTCGATGCATCTTGGTATTCCCCCGCGGAAAAATTCGAATTCTGCATTGCAACTTTTCTGCGAAAAAAAGGTGTATCGACTGGGTTTGCAAAAAAGATTGCCGCTATCTGCAGAGTTGTTCGATACCTTGATTTGTCAAGACTAATCGATGCAATTCGAAATCGTATTCATTAGTTTTCAGACTGCCCTGTACATGCTTCTACTATTTTGAGATTGATACATATGGCAAATGGTAAATATCGATATTTGTTAAAAAATGTTGGACTTTTAACTCTCAGTAATTTTGCAACAAAATTACTGAGCTTTTTCCTTGTCCCTTTATATACAAGTGTTTTAACTACAGGTGAATATGGCACTTATGATCTGTTTAATACAACGGTAGGTGTTTTGCTGCCAATCTTGACGTTAAATGTTCAAGAAGGTGTGCTCAGGTTTGCTCTTGATAAGGATTACGATCGTGGCGCACTTGTTACAGTCGGCGTTCGTTATATTCTTTCAAGTTTGGTTATCGTGTGCCTCGGCTTGGCAGTACTTTGCTTTACCGGCTTATTTAATTTCGGTATTGAATACGCATGTCTATTTGTGCTGATGTATTTTACGCAGGTGGTTGTTGGCTTTGTAACCTATTACGTCCGAGGGATTGCACGTATTACTGACCTATCTGTTTCAAGCGTTATTGCATCTGCTGTTACGATTACTTTAAACGTTGTATTTCTCTTGCCGCTTCATATGGGATTAATTGGATATTTTCTGGCCAATATTGTTGGTCCGTTAACCCAAGTTGTCTATCTTGTGGTTCGCTCTCACATGTGCGGTGACCTGCACCTATTGAGTAATTATTCAACACAGCGTAAAGAAGTAGTTGCCTATTCCAAACCGCTTATTGCTAATAGTATTGCCTGGTGGGTTAATAATGTCTCCGATAGGTATATTGTTATTTTCTTCTGCGGGGTTGCTGCTAACGGAATTTATTCCGTTGCCTCTAAAATCCCTTCTGTTTTAAATATCGTTCAGAGTGTATTTAGCCAAGCATGGACTCTTTCATCTGTTAAGGATTTTGACTCTGAAGATAAGGATGGGTTTTTCTCCAATACATATGCTGCATATAGTTGTTTATTAACAATAATTTGTTCTGGTTTGATAGTTGCCGATAAGTTTCTCGCAGGCTTTCTATACGCTAATGAGTTTTATTCTGCCTGGAGGTATGTGCCATGGCTGACCATCGCAATTCTCTTTGGTGCCTTAGCGGGATATCTGGGTGGTTTTTTTACAGCTGTTAGAGATTCAAAAGAGTTTTCACGATCGACTGCTATTGGTGCAGTAGTTAATGTTTTTCTCAATATTATTTTGGTTCCGCTGATAGGGCCACTTGGAGCTGCGATTGCCACTGCAGTTTGTTATGCAGTTGTTTGGGCTATTCGCCTTATGCGCTCTAGGCACTATATTCAACTGAAGATAAACATAAGAAGAGACCTTTTTGCCTATGTTGTTCTTGGGCTTCAATCTTCGGCTCTCCTGTTTGTAGACAATCTGCTGCTGCTTTATTTAATTTTGGGCCCGTTGTTCCTCCTAATATGCTTTTTGTATTTGTGCGAATTAAAGACTTTTGTTAATAAACTCGTTTCCACGTTGAGGAGTTAGCTTATGAGATCCTTGGTGACGAACAAGAGAGATGGACTAATCGAATTTGCTCGACGAGTTCCCAAAGCTGTCGGTAAAAGGTTTCGTAAGGCTAAATTTATATTGAAGTATAAGAGTGCTCAGAGAATGCCCCTTAATGACAGCCTTATTGTTATTGAGAGCGAGGGTGATCTGTCTGACAATGCCTTTGCTTTGTATGATTATTTGAGAGACAAGGGTTATCTTGATAGGTATCAAGTAGTCTGGGCTGTCGATGATGTACTTCGAGCAAAACAATTAGCGTCTGAAGCGCCAGGTCAATGGACTAATACCTTTTTTGTGAGTAAAGCTCTCGATGCATATGATCAAAAATTAGCTTTTGCTTTGGCTACTTGTAAGTGGTTCATATACGACCATAGTAATTTGATGGCGAATTTGACGAAGCGCCCAAACCAATCTGTGGTCTTTCTGTCACATGGTTGTGGATATAAGGGTCCCAAGGGTTTGGGATCGCACGATACAACTTCATATGATTTAATGACCGTGACTGGTCCTTTGGCGGCTATATGCGTTTCAAATTGGCAGAATCGGAGTCCTGAATTCGCTGTATGCACGGGCTATCCTCGTAACGATTACCTTCTTCGTTCTGATCCAATGGTCGATTCTGTAATTGCTGATTGGCTTGATTGCTCTAGGTTCAGGAAGACAATTCTCTGGATGCCTACTTTTAGGCAGTCTGACAATGCCGGTATATCTGAAGACTACATTCGTAATGAAACTGGTCTTCCTTTATTTAATTCGCGGATAGATTTATCTAGGCTTTCGGATTATTTAGTGCGAAACAATGTGTTGCTTCTTTTCAAGCTCCATCATCTCCAATCAGAGTTACCTGTATTTAATGAGAAATTCAAAAATATTGAGATCATTCGCGACGAACAGCTTCGGGATAGGGGTATTCAACTTTATCAATTTGTCCGATATTCCGATGCTCTCATCAGTGATTACTCATCTATTTCGGTCGACTTTATGCTTCTCGATAGACCTATAATTTATACATTAGATGACTATGATGATTATTCAAGGTCTAGAGGGTTGTTTCCCCCAAATGCTATCGATTATATGCCGGGCTATCATGTATACAGTATCGATCAGCTTGAAAATGCCATTGATGAGATTCTCGCCGGTGAAGACATCTATCGCTCCGATAGAGAAGCTATTATTTCTGAGTATCATACTTATCGTGATGCTAATTCCTCGAAACGGGTACTTGATGTTTGCGGTATCAGTTGATTTGCTTCACTCATTTTTTGTCATGCTTTAACAGTTTGATCGGTTTCTCAGTTTTGTCGATTTTAATTTAGCTTTTGGCTTTATGTAAGAGATTATAGAAGGAGTTAATTTTGGTAGTTGCAATCATCATTGCTGGTGGAGTTGGCTCGCGTATGGGTCAGCAGATTCCTAAGCAGTTTATTAGTGTTGAGAATAAGCCGGTAATTGCATATACACTTGAGGCATTCCAAGCGCATCCACAAATTGATGCAATTGAGGTGGTTTGTCTTGACGGCTGGGAAAGCGCGTTAAGGGCGTATGCCAAACAATATGGAATCGATAAACTTAAATGGGTTGTTCCCGGTGGTGCATCTGGCCAGGAATCTATCCGTAATGGCGTGTTTAATCTCGAGGGCGTTTTGTCCCCAGAGGATATTTGTATGATTCATGACGGTGTTCGTCCCATGCTCGATGCTGATGTTATTACTGACGTACTTCGTGTATGTGAGGTATATGGGAATGCTGTTACAAGCATGCCTTATAACGAGCAAATTTTTGTAATTGATGAGACTGATCCAACAACAACTACTCGGTTTATTCCTCGTGAAACCTTAAGGAGGGTTTCTACTCCTCAGGCTTATAGATTTGAAGTGCTCGACTCTAAGTATCACGAGGCATTCGAAAAGGGCATCGGAATTGATGGGTCTAATTACACCAATACGATGATGGTCCAGCTGGGCGAGACTCTTCACTTTGCATCTGGGTCCGACAGAAACGTAAAATTGACGACTCCTGAAAACCTTGAGTTCTTCAAGGCCAGCCTTGCTGCTGGCTCTCGTTAGCTCGTATGTATCTGTAAACTCTCATACGTTAAAGATCGGATTGCTCGTATATGATTACAAGGACGTCACTACCGTTGTATTTGCAAGAGCTTGATTCAGTTTGCCGTCAAGATATCCCTTGGGATTGTCTAAAAGGAAAGACGCTTGTTGTTTCCGGCGCTACGGGCATGATTGGCTCCTTTCTTATTGATTTGATAATGCGGCTTAACTCGATTTGTGAACTTTCTTGCCACGTTGTTGCACTTGGCAGAAAACGCCAAAAAGCTGAAAAACGGCTTCCGTATTTCGATTCTCCGGATTTTGAGTTTATTGAATGTGATCTTTCCAATACGAGAGACTTGCCTGCTTTGAATGCAGATTATATTCTGCATCTTGCGAGCTCTACTCACCCAAGAGCTTACGCTTCTGATCCCATCGGGACTATCGAAGGTAATGTTGATGGCCTAAGGACACTTTTAAATCTCGCTGATCAGTCTGGCGCTGAACTACTATTTGCCTCTTCAGTTGAGGTTTACGGTGAGAATCGTGGCGATGTTGAAAGATTTGACGAGAGCTACTCTGGCTATCTCGACTGTAATACTTTGCGCGCTTGCTACAACGAGTCAAAGAGGCTTGGTGAGGCCATGTGCCAAGCTTGGAAATCGCAGAGAGGCGTTTCGGTTCATATTGCGCGTATTGCTAGGGTGTATGGCCCAACCCTTCTGCCTTCTGATTCCAAAGCGCTCTCCCAGTTCATCCATAATGGCATCGCTGGTGAAAACGTTGTTCTTAAAAGTGAGGGAAATCAGCTCTTTTCCTATCTCCATGTAGCAGATGCTGTTTCTGGCATTTTGAGAGTGATGCTAGTTGGTGAGAATGGACAGGCTTATAACCTTGCGGATGAGTTATCCGACGTCCGACTTAGGGATTTGGCAACAGTTGTTTGTGATTCCTGTGGCGTTTCGCTCGAGTTTTGCCTGCCCGATGCTCATGAGGCTGTAGGCTATTCTAAATCAATGCACGCATTGATGGACGGTTCTAAGGCCAAGAAAGAACTCGGCTGGAGGGCCATCTATGATATCAAGACCGGTATAAGTGATACGGTTGAAATTATTAGGGAGCTTTAAGCTATTTGTTTTTAGCTCCCGTTTAGAGCTGTTCTGATTCGTCTGATAGAGTTATGGTAGATAATGAAGCAAATTGGTTTATATCTAAGGAAAGCCTCAAACAAGCTTATTAAAACGTTTCTTAAACAGCGTAAAGTCTATGAACTTATTGAATTGATGATTGGATCCCATAGGGCCTCCTTGCCTTCGCTCAGCGATTCTGAAACCTTGCTTCTTCGAGTTGAGCCGTATCACGAGTTGGGGAAGGCAAGAGAAAGACTGTGGCCTTCTGATCCTGAGATTCAGATTTCTGTGATTGTTCCTTGCTTCAATGTTGAGCGATATATTGAATCCTGCCTTAATTCAATTGCGTCCCAAGTCACCTCGCGCTCTTTTGAGATAGTTGCGGTTGATGACGGCTCTACCGATAATACCGGTGCCATTCTTGATGAAATTTCGACTCGAGTGACTACTCTAAATGTGATTCATGGGACCTCGGACGTTTTTCCGGACCATGTCCCGGCGCTATGCCGCATGGCCCCTC
>OBLF01002707.1_pt1 | contig 11579 bp, 10 predicted proteins | sample 1519231 | NCBI WGS metagenome assembly OBLF01 (sample SAMEA2602895, study PRJEB22501) | metagenome | reverse complement strand
ACCAGACACCGGCGTTGATGCTGACCGTGAAACTGCTTCTGCTGCTCGTTCCCCGGCCTTTAATCCGGCCCCCGCCTGGGCCCTACGCAGGCACCTCCTGCAAACCCCAATACGAGACCCCGCCCAATCAGCGGCGGGGCCTTCCTCTGCCCCTGCCGCCCACCGCCAATGACATCGGCGGCATCACCAAGCAGGCCCTGGAGCACTTTGACATCCGGCCAAAATCCGTGACCACCGTCAGTTCCATGCAGACCGCTGCCATGCTGGTGGCCCAGGACATGGGCTATCTGTTTACCAGCCCGGTGTTTTTAAACATGCAGATGGAACAGCTGGCATCCGAGATCGTCTACTGTACCATGCAGGGGATTCCGGACACCCGGAAGATCGTGGCCGTTTATCACCCGGACTCGTGCAAAAAGGATATGATCCTGCAATTCCTGGAACTGCTGCGCACGGCCGTTTTTTCAGACCAGCCGGGGCTGTTTCCCATCAGCGGCTGAAGCGGTGCCCGCGCGGGCGCGTATCCTTTTTATGCGACAAGTATAGCGAGTCTGATTTGGAAAATAAAATCAAATGTATTGATAAAGCCTTCAATCCTGTCGATATTTGCCGTTTTTTACAATTTTGGCGGGATGCACCTGTCAAAAATGCTGTCAGTGTGTGAAAACATTATCAATTGAAATTATTGTTTATTCAAAAATTGCTTTTTGGGCCTGAAGTAAACGGTTTCGCTGCCCTGGAAGGTACTGGCGCTTCCCCTTCTTTGAGCGCGGAAAAAACGTGCCGGAATGAAGGAACACCCAGGCTGAATGACCGCGGCAGGCGGCAGGTTTGCCGACGGTGGATGGCGCAGACTTCACGGCGAAGTGCTGATTGGCAAAAGCAGTAATAGTTGAACCAGGAGCATTTAAAAATGATATGCAATATCCAAAAAGTAGAAACAAAACGTAAATACTGCACATTCAAAATGAGCGGCGATTCCCATTGGGCAGTCGTTGGAAAACGCATTTACGGTACCGGAATGGAAGCATTTGAAATATATAAAGATGATGATCTACAGTACACTTTGAAACAGACCAATATCATAAAGCAGTTCATATCAACCGTGCCGCTTATTGGCTGCTTCTATACGAATCCGTTCCACTTTTATCGCAATGATGAAAAATGTGGTGATGTTGATTCTAAAATATTGCTTTCTGGGCAAGGGCTATTCTCGTTTCACTTTGAAGACGTCTGCTATCGCATAATCATTCATTCTAATGGGGTACATTCTGCATTAAAGGATGGGAAGCAAGTGGCATTGTATAGGCGATCGGGAAAAGGAGACTATTCTGTCCTTTTTTCGGCAAAGGATTTTTTTAAGCCGGACCTATTAATACTGTTTGCCGCATTTGTTGAAATGTTTTTGACGATTGATAGGCGGCCCGCGCTTGTTCTAAACGCAGACTACATTATAGGAGATCAATTTATCAATAATACACGGTGGACTCCCACAGATGAAGAATAGCTAAAATTACAACATGAACACAAAACCAGGACATCCAGCCGGATGTCCTGGTTTCTTCTGGTGTACGTTGACTTTACTGCACAGACCGTCCGCATACGGGGGCGGTCTGCATATTCAGGCTGGGTCCTTCCGGCTGCAGAAGCGCCGGATGGTCTCCGGCAGGTTTTCCTGGTGGAGCAGGGCGGGGTTGAAGCGCAGCAGGGCAAAGTTCAGGTTGAACAGAGAACCCACGCCTACAGCGGCAATGACGGTGCCCAGGCCCACCTGGCCCCCCAGCCGCCAGCCGATGAACACGATGACCACCTCCACGGCGGCCCGGCACACCCCCACCGTCCGGTGGGTCCTGCGGGCCAGCACCACCATGAGGGCGTCCCGGGGACCGGAGCCCAGGGCGCTTTTCATATACATCCAGGTGCCCAGAGCCAGCAGCTCCATGCCGCCAAGCAGGGCAATGAGCCCCGCCCAGAAGCTTTTGAGTTGGGGGATCCAGCCCAGATACAGAAGAAGATCGATAAACACGGGGCAGATAAAAATATTGGCCAGGGTGCCCAGGCCGAAGCTTTCGCCGCAGAAAAAGGCAATGGCGATGACCGCTGCCCCCACAATAGCGGAAGCAGTGCCGAAAGTCATACCAAAGGTGAGAACCATGCCCTGCTGAAGCACGCTCCAGGGCTCCAGGCCGATGTTGGCCTGAAGCATCAGGGTGATGCCCACGGCGCTGACCAGCAGTCCGCCCAGAAGCAGGCCGATCCTGCGGAGATATTCCCGAAGCATGGTGCACCTCCTGATTTTAAGGATAGAAGACGGACAGCGGGGGAGGCCCGCTGCCCGGTGCGTATCGGAAGAAAGATCAGGTCTGCCCGTTATAGGGGTTCTTGACCTGGGAGAGGTAGCGGTAAACGCTGGCTTGAGAGCAATGCAGGCTGGCGGCGGCGCTTTTTACCGCCCCTTTCAAAAGGAAGGTGCCGCTGGCCTCCAGCGCCGTAATGACCTGCAGCCGTTCCTCGGAGGTGAGCCGCTCCGGCACAACGCCCATGCGGTCCAGCTCCCGGTTGATGGCGTCCACGGTGACGGCATCGGCGGAGTTGCGGAATTTTTCCGGTGCGGGCCGGTCCTTACGGACCTCGGCCTTATGGGTGCCGGGCTGGGGAAGCACGTCAGTGACGAACAGGTCCGGGTGGCACAGCCCCAGGATCCGGTCGCTGATGTCCCGGTAGCGGCTGTCGTCAAAATTGATGCACAGCATCCCGATGAGCCGTCCGTCCTGCTTGATGAACATGGTGTTGGAGCGCAGGTTCTTGCCGTTGGCGGAGATGCCGTGGTACTGGAGACAGTAATCCGAGGTCTCGTAACTCCGGTCCCGCAGGATGCTTAGCGCCACGTTGGTCAGGGGCGCGCCGATCTCCCGGCCGCTGATGTGATTGTTGGCAATGGCGATGATGGAGCGGTCCTTGTTGGTCAGGTCGTGGAGGGCGACCTCATAATCCGGGCCCAGCGCGTGGCCTAAAAACTCCGTGAGCTTCATATATTGTTGGAGCAGGGGGTTGGGTACAGCCGGCATAATTCCACCTCATTTCTGTCTTGCTGGCCCCACAAGCGGGGCGGACGCCCTGGGAAAGGGCCCTGATTTCATTATATGTAGGATGAGAAAAATGTCAAAGGGAAAAAGCGATTTTGAGAATAATTTCTCGCTTTGAATAGAAAAGAAGTGGAAAAGTCATAAAAAATGCACAATCACATTGTGGAATTCTCCAAGAATATAGGAAAACTGCATGAACAGTGTTGACAAAAAATTATTATGATGATAAAATTATCTCAACCTGAAAGCGAAAGGAATGTGATGAAGTGAAAACCATCATCAGCACAGCGAAAGCCCCCGCCGCCATCGGCCCCTACTCCCAGGCGACGGAGCTCAACGGCCTGATCATTACTTCCGGCCAGCTGCCCATCGATCCCGCCACCGGCGCGTTCCCCGAGGGCATCCAGGCCCAGACCCGCCAGTCCCTGACCAACGTGAAGACCATTCTGGAAGAGGCCGGCGTCACCATGGACCATGTTCTCAAGACCACCGTGTTCCTCAGCGACATGAACAACTTCGGCGCCATGAACGAAGTGTATGCCACCTTCTTCACCGAAGGCCAGTATCCTTCCCGCAGCGCTGTGGAAGTTGCCCGTCTGCCCAAGGACGCTCTGGTAGAGATCGAGGTCATCGCCGCGAAGTAAGATTCCCACAGGTTCCCAGACGCAGACCAGGAGAAGCACAGAAGCAGATACTGTCCGCCAGGCGCAGAGCAGGAAAGGGAAGCCTGCCCTTCGACGACCGGGGTATCTCCAAAAAAACAGGCGGAAAACGCCAAATTATGGAGGTAAAAAAATGGACAAAAATGTGAAGCACTATCCTCTGGCCCAGACCGTTGAGATGCCCCAGCACTGCGCGTATGTGGTGCGCGATCTTCCTCAGGCTACCGTTGAGCAGCGCGAGCGCGCTCTGAACGCTACCCACTGGAATGAGTTCTCTTTCCCCTCTGGACTGTTGACCGTCGACATGCTGTCCGACTCCGGCACCACCGCTATGACCAACCAGCAGTGGGCTACCATGATGCTGGGTGACGAGGCCTACGGCCGCAACACCGGCTACTATGTCCTGCTGGACACCTTCCGCGACATTTTCGAGCGCGGCGGCGAGAAGAACTGGAAGAAGAGCATCGACCTGGTCCGCACCGACTGCCGCGATCTGGAGAAGATGATGGATGAGCTGTTCCTCTGCGAGTACGAGGGCGGCCTGTTCAACGGCGGCGCCAAGCAGATGGAGCGCCCCAACGCCTTCATCATCCAGCAGGGCCGTGCCGCTGAGTCCGTCCTGATGGAGATTGTGAAGAAGATCCTGACTGCCCGTCATCCCGGCAAGGTCTTCACCATCCCCTCCAACGGCCACTTCGACACCACCGAGGGCAACATCAAGCAGATGGGCTCCATCCCCCGCAACCTGTACAACAAGGAGTTGCTGTACGAAGTTCCCGAAGGCGGCAAGTACGAGAAGAACCCCTTCAAGGGCAACATGGACATCGAGAAGCTGGAGCAGCTGATCAATGCCGTGGGCGTGGAGAACGTGCCCCTGATCTTCACTTGTATCACCAACAACCCGATCTGCGGTCAGCCCGTCTCCATGGCTAACATCCGTGAGATCAACCGTGTGGCTCACAAGTATGACATTCCTCTGGTCTTCGACGTGGCTCGCTGGGCTGAGAACTGCTACTACATCAAGATGAACGAGGAAGGCTACGCCGACAAGTCCATTGCTGAGATCGCCACCGAGATGTTCTCCTACTGCGACGCTTTCACCATGTCCGCCAAGAAGGACGGCCACGCCAACATGGGCGGCATGCTGGCCTTCCGCGACCGCGGCCTGTTCTGGAAGAAGTTCTCCGACTTCAACGAGGACGGCACCGTGAAGACCGACGTGGGCGTGCTCATCAAGGTCAAGCAGATCTCCTGCTACGGCAACGACTCCTACGGCGGCATGTCCGGCCGTGACATCATGGCTCTGGCTGCTGGCCTCTATGAGTCCTGCGACTTCAACTATCAGCATGACCGTGCCATGCAGTGCGAGTATCTGGCACAGGGCTTCTACAAGGCCGGTGTCAAGGGCGTCGTGCTTCCCGCCGGCGGCCACGCTGTGTACATCAACATGGACGAGTTCTTCGACGGCAAGCGCGATCATACCACCTTCGCCGGCACCGGCTTCTCTCTGGAGCTGATCCGCCGCTACGGTATCCGCGTGTCCGAGCTGGGCGACTTCTCCATGGAATATGACCTGAAGACCCCCGAGCAGCAGGCTGAGCTGGCCAACGTGGTGCGCTTCGCCATCGACCGCAGCCGTCTGACCAAGGAGCACCTGGACTACGTCATCGCCGCTGTGGCTCAGCTGTACAAGGATCGCGAGAGCATCCCCAACATGCGGATCGTCTGGGGCCACAAGCTGCCCATGCGTCACTTCCACGCCTTCCTGGAGCCCTATCCCAACGAGGAGAAGTAAGGAAGAACTGACAACCGAATAGAGAGCGCATACCTGATTTCCAGCAATGTTCTTATGGACCATAGAGCCTGACTTTATGGTACGCGGCGTCCCCGGCGGCGGTCCTCTGCGGACCGGGCCGGGGCGTCATAAGAGACGCATGGCGGACAAACTGTCAGCCGTGCGGCAGCGCCCGGACACCTCTGCATGTTCCACTCCGGTGGGGCGGCCAGTGTGAGGCTGCCTGCCGGAATGGGACACAAAAAAGTGGAGGCAGTCGAATCCGACCACACGCACTACTTTATTTGTGTCTTATGGAGGGCAAATTATGTCAGACAAGAACAACGCGACTCTGGAAACGCGTGACGGGTTTAAGAGCAAATGGGGCTTTATCCTGGCCTGCATCGGCTCTGCCGTCGGCATGGGCAATATCTGGCGCTTCCCCATTATGGTTCAGAAGTTCGGGGGCATGACGTTCCTGATCCCTTACTTCATTTTCGTGGTGCTGGTGGGCTCCACCGGCGTTATTGAGGAATTTGCTCTGGGCCGCTGGGCGCAGGGCGGTCCCGTCATCGCATTCGGCAAGGCTACAGAGAGCCGTACCGGCAAAAAGAGCCTGGGTGAGGCCATTGGCGCCATCCCCATCATCGGCTCCATGATGCTGGCCATCGGCTACACCGTGGTCATGAGCTGGATCTTCAAGTATTGCTGGATGGGCATTTCCGGCAGCCTGTACGCACTGGGCACCGACATGGGCAACATCGGCGGCACCTTCGGCGCCACCGCTCCCGAGGCGGATACTCTGGGCGAGGCCCTGGGCATGATGTTCGGCAACGGTATCTTCGGCATCGGCAACGGCGTTTGGCTCATCGTGGGCCTGGTAGTCTCCCTGGCTATCATGGCCATGGGCGTGGGCGACGGCATTGAGAAGGCCAACAAGATCATGATGCCCCTGCTGTTCGGCCTGTTTGTGATCCTGGCCGTCTACGTCTGCACCCTGCCCGGTGCGGCGGAAGGCTACAAGTACATTTTCACCATCAAGCCCGAGGGCCTGCTGAACCCCCAGGTTTGGGTCTTTGCCTTCGGACAGGCCTTCTTCTCCCTGTCTGTGGCGGGCAACGGCTCCGTGATCTACGGCTCCTACCTGCCCAAGAATGAGGACCTTCCCTCCTCCGCCCGCAACGTGGCCCTGTTTGATACCATGGCCGCTCTGCTGGCTGCCATCGTCATCATCCCCGCTATGGCGGTGGTCCTGGGCGAGGGCATCAACGAGATGAAGGGCGGCCCCGGCCTGATGTTCGTCTACCTGGTCAACGTGTTCAACGCCATGCCCGGCGGCCGGATCGTGGGCATGATCTTCTACATCTGCGTTCTGTTCGCAGGCGTCAGTTCCATCGTGAACCTGTACGAGGCTCCCGTGGCCTTCCTGCAGGAGAAGTTCCGCACCAACCGTGTGGTGTCCGTGGCCATCATCGGTGTGGTGGGCTGCATCGTCGCTCTGTGCATCCAGCCCTGGACCTCTCAGTGGATGGACGTTGTCTCCATCTACATCTGCCCGCTGGGCGCTCTGCTGGCCGGCATCATGTTCTTCTGGGTCATGAAGAAGGATACTGCTCTGGCGGCAGTCCACGAGGGCCGCACCGCTGGCAAGAAGCCCATCAGCGGCTGGTTCTATCCCCTGGGCAAGTGGATCTACTGCGCGGCCTCTCTGGCGGCCCTGATCCTGGGCGCTATCTACGGCGGCATCGGCTGATCCCAAAGCGGACAAGCAGTACAAAACAAATCAAAAGGAACGCACCGGATATCCGGTGCGTTCCTTTTTTGCGTGCTTTGGAGTTTACAGCTGGGGGGAGCGGCTCTGTTCCATCTCCATGGCCTGAACCACCAGGGGAGCGGTCCGGCGGGCCGGGGTCCGGTACACCAGAGGGTAGGCCGCGGCGCAGACCAGCAGGGCCGCCAGCATATCCAGGGCGGAGTGCTGCTTGAGAAAGACCGTGGAAACACTGATAAGAATGGCCATAGCCGGGATGAGGTACTTCCGCAGGAGCGGCGGCAGCTGTTTCATGTCCCGGGCCGCCAGCCAGACGGCCAGAGAGCCGATGACGTGGATAGAGGGGCAGACGTTGGTGTTGGTGTCGTTGGCGTAGATGGAGGCGATCATCCGGGTCAGCAGGTCATGCCGCCAAAACAGGACGGGCCGCAGGTGCTGGCAGGTGGGGAACAGGAAAAAGACCAGCAGGGCGGCGGAGTAGGTGAGAATGATGAATTTCATCAGCCGCCGGAAAACGGCCGGATTCCGGAAAAAGGTGTAGGCCACCATGCCGCCCACAAAGGGGAACCAGATGACATAGGGAATGACGAACCACTTGCAGAAGGGGATCAGGTCGTCCAGGCGGCAGTGCATGGAATAGTAGTAAGTCGCTGGGAAGTAGTGCTCTGCGTATGTAAAGATCAGAAAGAAAATGGGCCAGAACAGCAGCAGGTTCAGGCTGCGGAGACGCGGACCGTTCAGCCGGAGCGGACCGCCTGGCATGAAGCTTCGCATAAAAATATCCTCCGAATCATCAAGTACAAGCACAGATTATATACAAAATTCTTCAAAAAGCATGAAGAAACTTTTAACAAATCTTTAACACGACCGTCTGCATAAAAGTTCCCCCTCCGGGGCTGAGAGGGCAGCACCCGGAGGGGGGAGAAGAGGGGGATCAGTTTTTGGTATGGATAGCGCGCTTCTCCGCGTGGAGGGCGGCCTCCCGGATGGTCTCCGTTACCGTGGGATGGGAGTGGATGGTGTTGATGATCTCGTCCAGGGTGCACTCACAGCCGATGGCCAGGGCGCCCTCGGAGATGAGGTCCGTAGCCCGGGGCCCGATGATATGCATACCCAGGATCTCGCCGTATTTCTTTCCGGCGATGATCTTCACCAGGCCCTCACCGCCGTTGAGGATCAGGGCCTTGCCGTTGGCGCTCATGGGGAACTTGCCCACCTTGTACTCGATGCCCTTGGCCTTGCACTGCTCCTCGGTCAGGCCCACGGAGGCGGCCTCCGGCTCAATGTAGACGCAGGTGGGGTTGGTGGACTCGTTGTAGTGGGCCTCGTGGCCGCAGATGTTCTCGGCGGCCACCTCGCCCATGGCGCTGGCGGTGTGGGCCAGCTGGGCGTAGCCCATGACACAGTCGCCGATGGCGTACACGCCGGAGACGCTGGTCTCCATCTTGTCGTTGACGATGATGCGGCCCTTGTCGTTCTTCAGCCCGGCGGCGTCCAGGTTCAGGCTGGCGGTGTTGGCCTTCCGGCCGATGGCAACCAGTACCTTCTCCGCCTCAAAGCTGACGGTCTCGCCAGCCTTGTTCTTGCAGATAACCTTGGCACCCACGGGGGATTCCTCCACAGCCTGCACCGGGCACTCCAGATGGAAGTCCATGCCCATCTTCTTCATGTGTTCCACGCCGATCTTGGTGAGATCGCCGTCCAGCATGGGCAGCATGTGGTCCATAGCCTCCACTACGGTGATCTTCGTGCCGAAGGCCGCGTAGGCGCAGGCCAGCTCCAGGCCGATGACACCGCCGCCGATGACCACCATGCTCTTGGGCAGGGCTTCCAGGCTCAACGCTCCGGTGGAGTCGATGCAGTTGGGATTCTCCTTCAGGCCGGGGATGGGCGGCGTGGAGTTGACGGAGCCGGTGGAGATGATGATGGCGTCCGCCGTCATCTCCTCCCGGGAGCCGTCCGCCTTCTTCACGGACAGCTTCTTGGGGCCGATGAACGCGGCCTCGCCGTCCATGACGGCGACCTTGTTCATTTTCAGCAGGCTCTTGACGCCCATGGTCAGCTTCTTGGAAATATCGTTCTTGTGGGCGATGACCTGGGGAAAGTCCACCTCCACGCCGGTGACCTTCACGCCGATGTCCTTGCCCTGGTTCTTGATGTCCTCCACCAGTTCGGCGCTGTGGAGCAGGCATTTGGTGGGGATGCAGCCGATATTCAGGCAGGTGCCGCCCAGGTGCTCCCTTTCGATGAGGGTCACCTTGGCGCCCAGCTGGGCTGCTCGGATGGCGGCCACATAGCCGCCAGGGCCGCCGCCGATGACAATGATTTGCATAGCAGTTTCTCCTCTCAGGCCAGGATCATTTCAGGATGGAGAATGTAATATTCCAGATCCTTGAAGATGCGGCCGCATTCCAGCCCGTCGATGACCTGATGGTCGAAAGTCAGGAACACGTTCATCATCATCCGGGGGCCGATGGTGCCGTCAGGCAGCACAGCGGGCTTCAGCTTGGGACGGCCGAAGCCGCAGATGCAGGTCTGGGGCGGGTTGATGACGGGGGTGCCGTAGTCGATGGGGAACATGCCCACATTGGTGATGGAGAAGGTGCCGCCGGTCATCTCGCTGCCGTCCAGCTTTTTCTCCTTGGCCCGCTGGGCCAGATCCTTGATCTTGGCGTTGATCTCCGTGAGGGAGAGAGTGTCGATGTTGCGGACCACGGGCACCATCAAGCCGTCCTCGGTGGCCACGGCCACGGACAGGTGGACATGCTTATGGGAAAAAAGGGTCTTGCCGTCGAAGGTGGCGTTGGCCAGGGGGTGCTTGGCCACCACCTTGCCCAGCATTTTGCACAGCAGGTCGTTGACGGTGATCTTACAGCCCAGCATCTCCTGATCCGCCACGTACTTTTCCCGCAGGGCCAGCAGGTCTGTGCAGTCCACCTCCAGGGTGCAGGTGTTCTGGGCCATGGTCTGGAGGGAGTTCATCATGTTGCGGGCGATGGTCTTCTTTACACCCACCCAAGGGATCTCGGTGATCTCGTCCTCAAGTCCGGCGGAAACAGCAGCAGCCGGTGCGGGAGCGGGGGTGTTCTTCTGGGCTTCCAGATAGGCGGTGATGTCCCGGGCGATGATGCGGGTGCCGTCGCCGCCGCTGGGGCTGACGGCCCGGATGTCGATGCCCGCCTCCTTGGCCATCTTCTTGGCCAGGCCGGAGGCCCGGACATGGCCGTCCGTGCGGACGGCGGCGCTGGCCACGGCAGGGGCTTCCGCCGCGGAGGCGGCGGTGTGGACGCAGGTGGGGCACTCCCGGGCGCAGCCCTTCTCCCCGGCGGGAGCGGGGGCGCCGCCGGAAACCAGGGCGTCGTAGGCTGCCTTGGTCTCCGCCACATAGGCGATGGGGTCGCCCACCTTCACGGTGTCGCCCTCGCTGACAACCTGGTGCAGGAAGCCGCCGTGGACGATCTCATAGTCAATGGTGTTTTTCTCGTTCTCGAACTCCATCACCACGTCGCCCTTGGCCACCTGGGTGCCCTCGGGGACCTTCCACTGGGCAATGGTGCCCTCCACCATGGTCAGTCCCGCCCGGGGCATGGGGATCTCCACCACGCCTTCAGCAGAGGCGGCAGCCGGAGCGGGAGCCGCCGGAGCGGCTGCGGGTGCGGCGGCAGCGCCGCCAGACAGGGAAGCCAGCTCCTCCTGGCTCTCCGCCAGGATGCCGATGGGCTCGCCCACGGGGACGGTGTCCCCCTCCTGGGCCAGAATGTGGACATAGCCGTCGGCCAGAGCGTCACATTCAATGGTGTTCTTTTCGTTTTCGTATTCCATCAGGGCGTCGCCCTTTTTCACGTAAGCGCCCTCGGATACCAGCCACTGGGAGATGGTGCCCTCCACCATGGTCAATCCCGCCTTGGGCATCACGATCGTTGTACTCATTGCAGATCTCCTTTCCCTGGGGTCAGTCCATCATAGCCCGGATGGACGCGCAGATGCGGTCCACGCTGGGGATGGAATAGTGCTCCATGGCGATGTTGTAGGGCATGGGGACGTCCAGGGCCGCAATGCGGGTCACGGGGCCGTCCAGCTCGTCGTACAGCTCCTCCTGGAACATGGCGGCCAGCTCCGCGCCGATGCCGGCGGGCTTGTTGCTCTCCTCCCCCACGGCGGCCCCGGGGGGCTTTCGGGTGGGGCTGGAGATGGTGTCCCTATCCCGGGGGGCGATGGGGCGGGGGGCGGTGGACTCCACGCCGGTGCGCTCTGCGGGCCGCATCTTTTCGCGGCTTCACGAGCGG
>OBLF01002704.1_pt1 | contig 11596 bp, 14 predicted proteins | sample 1519231 | NCBI WGS metagenome assembly OBLF01 (sample SAMEA2602895, study PRJEB22501) | metagenome | reverse complement strand
GTCTCGTCGAACCCGGCGGCCATGCCGTCATGGGTGGCAATGAGGATCTTCTGATCGCCGTCGGTCTCCCGGACGGATACCAGCTCATCCCCCTCGTCCATGGTCAAGGCCCGGATGCCGTTGTTCCGCAGATTCTTCAGCGTCTCCACCGGCAGGCGCTTCACGGTGCCGTTCCGGGTGACCATCATCAGATACAGGTGATCCTCGCCCATCTCCCGGAAATGGAGCATGGTCTGGACCCGCTCGCCCTGCTCAATCTGCAGGATGTTGATGAGGTTGGTGCCCTTGGCGGTCTTGCCGGATTCGGGGATCTGATAGCCCTTCTTCCGGTAGACCTTGCCGGTATCTGTGAAGAAGAGGATATAGTCATGGGTGGAGGCAGTGAACACATCCACCACCGTGTCCTCTTCCCGGGTGGTAATGCCCTTCTTGCCCATGCCGCCCTTGGACTGGGCGGTATACTCGCTGACAGGGGTCCGCTTGATGTAGCCGGCCTCCGTCAGGGTAAAGACGCACTGCTCCTCCTCAATGAGGTCCTCAATGTCGATCTCATCCTCCACGTCCTGAATCTCGGTCTTGCGGTCATCACCGAACTTGTCGGCAATGGCGGTCAGCTCCTCCTTCAGGATCTGGCGCACCAGGCCGTCGTCGGACAGGACCCGGTTGAAGTAGGCGATCTTCTCCTCCAGCTCCTTGTACTCATTTTCCAGCTTCTCCCGGTCCAGGCCCTGCAATGCTTTCAGGCGCATATCCAGAATGGCCTGGGCCTGGATATCGTCCAGGCCGAAGCGGCTCATCAGGTTTTCCTTGGCGTTGTCGTAGCTGGTGCGGATGATCTTGATGACCTCGTCGATATTGTCCTGGGCGATCAGCAGGCCCTCCAGCAGGTGGGCCCGCTCCTGGGCCTTTTTCAGGTCGTACTTGGTCCGGCGGATGATGATCTCTTCCTGGAAGTTCAGGTACTCGTCAATGATGTGCCGCAGAGACAGGATCTTGGGCTGGTGCTGGTTGTCTACCAGGGCCAGCATGTTCACGGCGAAGGAGACCTGCAGCTGGGTCTGGTTGAACAGGCGGTTCAGCACCACCTGGGGATTGGCGTCCCGCTTCAGGTCGATGACGATGCGCATACCGTTGCGGTCGGACTCGTCCTGAATGTTGGAGATGCCTTCCAGCCGCTTGTCCTCCACCTGGTCCGCCATGCTCTTGATGAGCATCCGCTTGTTCACCTGGTAAGGAAGCTCGGTGATGACGATGCGGGTGCGGTCATGGCCAAACTCCTCAAATTCGTGCCGGGCCCGGACCACGATGCGGCCCCGGCCGGTGGCATAGGCCGCCCGGATGCCGGACCGGCCCATGATGATGCCCTTGGTGGGGAAGTCCGGTCCCTTGATGTGTTCCATCAGGTCGGACAGGGAGGCGTTGGGATCGTCCAGCACGCAGATGCAGGCGCCGATGACCTCCCGCAGGTTGTGGGGCGGGATGTTGGTGGCCATGCCAACGGCAATGCCGCTGGAGCCGTTGACCAGCAGGTTGGGGAACCGGGCGGGAAGGACCCGGGGCTCTTTCCGGCTCTCGTCGAAGTTGGGGTCCCAGTCCACGGTGTCCTTTTCGATGTCCCGGAGCATTTCGTCGGAAATTTTGCTCAGACGGGCCTCGGTGTAACGGTAGGCTGCCGGGGGGTCGCCATCCACGGAGCCGAAGTTGCCGTGGCCGTCCACCAGCATGTAGCGCATGGAGAAATCCTGGGCCAGGCGGACCAGTGCGTCGTAAACAGAGGCGTCGCCGTGGGGATGGTACCGGCCCAGCACGTCGCCCACGCAGGTGGCGGACTTTTTGAAGGGCTTGTCGCTTGTCAGGTTGTCCTCATACATGGCGTAGAGGATCCGGCGGTGCACCGGCTTCAAGCCGTCCCGCACATCCGGCAGGGCGCGGCCCACGATGACGCTCATGGCGTACTCAATATAGGAGTTCTCCATCTCCGGCACCAGGGGAGACTCAACGATATGCTGATTCGGATACCGAATTTCTTCGGGATCGTACTGCGGTTTTTTACTCATTCTCTTTCCTCCTTGAGGGATCAGTAGTCCAGATTGACGGCGTACTTAGCCCGCCGCTCGATGAAGTCCTTCCGGGGCTCCACCTTTTCGCCCATGAGGATATTGAAGGTCTCGTCCGCCCGGACAGCGTCGTCCAGGGTGATGCGGCGCAGGGTCCGCTTTTCCGGGTCCATGGTGGTCTCCCACAGCTCGTGGGGGTTCATTTCGCCCAGGCCCTTGAACCGGGAAATATCGATCTTCACGTTGGGATTGCCGCCCCGCATTTCGGCGGAGATGGCGTCCCGCTCCTCCTCGCTGAAGGCCAGCCGGGTGGTCTTGCCCCGGCTCAGCTTGAACAGGGGGGGCACGGCGGAGTACACATAGCCCTTTTCGATCAGGGGCCGCATGAAGCGGAAGAAGAAGGTCAGCAGCAGGGTGCGGATATGGGCGCCGTCCACATCGGCATCCGCCATGATGATGATTTTGTGATAGCGGAGCTTGGCATCGTCAAACTCGTCGCCGATGCCGGCGCCCAGGGCGGTGATAACCGGCTGGAGCTTGTCGTTGCCGTAAACCTTGTCCGCCCGGGCCTTCTCCACGTTCAGCATCTTGCCCCACAGGGGGAGGATGGCCTGGAACCGGGAGTCACGGCCCTGGGTGGCGGAACCGCCTGCGGAGTCGCCCTCCACGATGTAGATTTCGGTGAGCTCCGGATTGTTCTCGTTGCAGTCCCGCAGCTTATCCGGCATGGCCGCGCCGCCCAGGGCGGTCTTGCGGCGGATGGATTCCCGGGCCTTCTTGGCGGCCTCCCGGGCCCGGTTGGCCGTCAGGGCCTTGTCCAGGATCATGCGGCCCACCTGGGGATTCTCCTCCAGGAAGGTATCCAGCTTATCGGAGACGATGTTGTTCACCAGGGTGCGGATCTCGCTGTTGCCCAGCTTGGCCTTGGTCTGGCCCTCAAACTGGGCATCCGTCAGCTTTACGGAGATGACGCAGGTGAGGCCCTCCCGGCAGTCCTCGCCGGAGACCTTCTCGTCATCCTTCAGCATCTTGATCTTGTGGCCGTAGTTATTCAGCACGGTGGTCAGGGCACGGCGGAAGCCCTCTTCATGCATACCGCCCTCCGGGGTGTGGACGTTGTTGGCAAAGGAGAAGGTGGTCTCGTTATAGCCGTCGTTATACTGCATGGCGATCTCCGCCATGGAGTCCCCCTTCTGGCCCGCCACGTAGATGACCTGGTCATGGAGGGGGGTCTTGGTGCGGTTGAGGTAGGTGACAAATTCCCGGATGCCGCCCTCATAGCACATGGAGTGGTAGCGCTCCTCCTCCGGCTTGTCGGCAGAGGCTTTCCGCTCGTCGGCAATGGTGATCCGCAGGCCGGCGTTCAGGAATGCCTCCTCCCGCATGCGGGTATGGAGGGTGTCGTAATTGTAAATCAGGTCTTCGAACATCTCCGGGTCCGGCTTGAAGGTGACGGTGGTGCCGGTGTGGTCCGTGGTGCCTACCACGGTCATAGGCTCCGTCACATGGCCCCGGGCAAACTTCATCTCGTGGATCTTGCCGTCCCGGTGGACCTGGACCGTCAGCCATTCGGACAGGGCGTTCACCACGGAGGCGCCCACGCCGTGAAGGCCGCCGGAGACTTTATAGCCCCCGCCGCCGAACTTGCCGCCGGCATGCAGCACGGTGTACACCACTTCCAGAGCGGGCTTGCCGGTCTGGGCCTGGATGTCCACGGGGATGCCGCGGCCGTTGTCAACCACGGTGATGGTGTCTCCCTCGTTGATGGTGACGGAGATCTCCGTGCAGTAGCCTGCCAGAGCCTCGTCGATGGCGTTGTCTACGATCTCGTATACCAGATGGTGGAGACCGGAGGTGGAAGTGGAGCCGATATACATACCGGGACGCTTCCGGACGGCTTCCAGGCCTTCCAGCACCTGGATCTCCGATGCGTCATACTCGTTGGCGGCGTCCACCGCCGTGGATTGCAGGATCTCGTTGTCTGCCATGTAGGTTCTCCTTTCGTTGCGGGACAGGAAGAGCCGGGCCGGAAGCCTTTCCGGCCCGTTTCTCCTTGCCCCGAAGAAAATGTTTGCGTTTTTATGGAACAGCAGGCCGTTTCCGGTCCGCTCTTGTTGTTTACAGCACCAGCTTGCCGCTCTCCGCCCGGTTTTTCAGGGTGGAGGTGTTCAGCTGGCTCAGATACACGATCTGGGGATGATAGGGATGGTCGCACACCACAAAGGACTTGGGCAGGTCGCCGGAGACATCCAGCACCACGCCTTCCTTTTCCGCGCCCGCCAGATACTCCCGGGTGCGCTTTTCATAGCTGCATTTATCCAGATCAAAAATGCCGATGATCCGGTGATCCGGCACGATCTCGTTTTGTCCCAAATGTAAATACATCCGTCTTTCCTCGTCACAGCAGGGAAAACAGCCACCGCAGCAGGTGGATCACCAGCCTGCCCGCCAGCAGCACCACGCCGTACACACAGCCGAAGGCCAGCATCAGCACAATGGGAATGGTGCCCAATCCGGCGCCCAGAACCGCCAGGACCACCATGCCCAGGGCACAGGGCAGCCACAAAAGCCACTTCACCGTCCGGAATACGAAGCCGAACAGCAGCTGGATGAGAAAAGCCAGTCCCAGCAGTCCGCCCAGGACCGTCAAAACCGTTCCGGCCACCGTGCCGAACACGGCAATGGCCGGAAGGGCCAGTAAATCATGAAACATCATTGCCTCCTGCGGCATTTAATGGCTGCCGCACTCCGTTTCGTCGTCAAAATCATGGGCAAATTCATCGTCCTCCGGGCCACCCATGATCTCCGTGGTGCGCATCCGCCGCCTGTCCTTGGCCACCTCCACGTTTTTGTGGATCAGCTCCTTGACCTCCCGGGGATGCTTTACATTTACCAGGTCCAGATGGGGCACGCTCTTATCCGAGGAGATGACGCACACGGTGCCCACCCCCAGGATCCGCTGGCCCAGGGACATATTCAGCTGCAGATCCCGGACCCGGTAGAGCAGCACTTCGTCGCATTTCAGATTCAGAAAGCCCTTTTCGCAGAACAGGCGGTCTTCACTGAGGCTGTACCGGGTAAAGGACAATGGCAGCCCTAAATGGCGCTTCCGGTCTTTCCAAAGGTATTGGATGGGTTCCATAAAATTATCCCCTTTCCATGAAAAAATCTGTAGATTCAGGTTTCTCCGCTGTTCCAGTACACAACCAGTGCGCCGAAGATCCCCGCAATGATGCCAAGTCCAGTGATTCCGAGGATATCCAACTGGCCGCCTGCCAGTATAAATAAAATTCCCAGCAGGAGCAGGGCAATGCCATTGAGCTGTTTTTTCATTAGAATCTCCTTATTGTTGGTTCAGCACAGAATCACGGCTTTGCCGTGAGGAATGTCCCTAAAATTTTCTTTGCTTCCAGCAAGGGAACATTCCTGTCAGGATGCAGCGAACCGCCGCAGGGATGCAGGCGGTCAACTCACCCATACGAAGGAGCGGCCGGTACGCACTGCCGACAAAATCCAGAAGTCTCCTGCCAGCTGCGCTGACAGATGTTCCTTGAATAACTGCATCCTCGAATCTGCGGGTATGGCGTTTATCTGGCTGCAAAGAGAACACCATCTGCTTCTTTTTCCGCTGCCGCTCTCTATCCTTTGGGGGTGGTTTCCAAAGGCGGGGGCCGAGGCCCATCCCTTTCTCCTAAGAGGGATTTCCAAAGGGGAAAGCGGCGAAGCGCCGCCGGGGGCGGAGTAAGCGAGCCGCTTTCGAGGAAGCATCCCGGTTGGCAGACGCAAAGCGGCTGGGAACCGGTTGGTGCGACGGTGTTCAAACCGCAGTTTCGCCCCTTTGTGCCCAGAGGGGGTATGGGGGACGCCGCCGTCCCCCATGTTTCTGGTGGGGGTCTAAGGGGGAGGGATCTTTGCGCCAAAGATTCCTTCCCCTTGCCCTGTAGTGGCAACTACCTCCTGCGGGAGCAGAGAGGAATTATCTCAATAACGCGGTGTAACGGCAATTTATGATATAGTCCCATCTTTGACATGAAAAATCTTTCCGCCCAACAGCTGGGGCAGTCGGTCATCCTCGCAGCAGGTGATAAACACCTGCCCGCCCCGGATGCGGTTCAGCACGAATTCCTGCCGCCGGGGGTCCAGCTCGGAGAGCACATCGTCCAGCAGCAGCACCGGATATTCGCCGGTATCCTGCTGGAAGATCTCCCGGGCCGCCAGCTTCAGGGAAAGGGCCGCCGTCCGGGTCTGGCCCTGGGAGGCAAAGCTTTTGGCCGCCCGGCCATCGATCTCCACCAGCAGATCATCCTTATGAGGGCCGGAAAGACACTGGCGGCTGGCGATCTCCGCCGCCCGGTGGGCCTCCTGGTGCTGCAAAAGCTGCCGGAAGATCACCTGGGGGCCCGCTTCCGGGTCCGTAACGGTGGACACCGTTTCATACTTCAGGGTCAGATGCTCCCGGCCGCCAGAAAAATCACCGTGAATGGCCGGGGCCGTCTGGCACAGCCGCTTGATAAAGTGGGCACGGTAATGGATCAGCAGGGCGCCGGCCTTGGCCATGCCCAGGGAGAATTCATCCAGGGCGTCCAGCAGGGAAGGTTTTTCCTCGCTGTCCCGCAGGATCCGGATCTTGTGCTCGTGGAGCCGTTTGTATTCCGCCAGGGCCAGGGCGTACCGGGGACGCAGCTGGCAAATGCAGTCATCCAGAAAGCCCCGCCGGGCCGCCGCCCCTTCCCGGATCAGATAGAGGTCTTCGGGGCAGAACAGCACACTTTGGAAAATGCCGCTGAGCTCGCCGCCGTTTTTCAGCTTCACGCCGTTGGACCGCAGCACCCGCCGGGCTCCCCGGTGCAGCTCCGCCTCCAAAAGAAAGGTACGCTCCCGGGCGAACACGCTGCCCTTTAAAAAGGCATGGTCCACGCCGAACTGGATCAGCTCCTTATCGTACCTTGCCCGGTGACTGACGCCAGAGAGATAGGCCACCGCTTCCAGCAGGTTGGTCTTGCCCTGGGCATTGTCGCCGTAGATCACATTGATATTGGGGTCAAAGGCGGCGTCCAGATGGACATAATTCCGGAAAAAATCCAGGCTTAATGCGTCAATCCGCATAAGCTGCCGCGTATTCCTGCCCCCGAAAGGCCACCACGTCGCCGGGGCGGATCTTCTTGCCCCGCATGGTGCACACCTCACCGTTGACCTGCACCTCGCCGCCCTGGATGCACTCCTTGGCTTCGCCGCCGGTCTCCACGGCGTTGGCCAGCTTCAGAAGGTCCTGAAGCTTGATGTATTCCGTTGTAATGGTCATTGTTTTCATGACGGTTTCTTCTTTCCCATGATTTTCCATGCTATATAGAAAATAACTGCAGCATAAATAAGCACATCAGAGATGATCGCTATGGTATCGCCTGCCGGATTGTAATTCTTTTGCATGACCCAGCCAACAATACCAAGAGCAACAGAAAAAAGTACAAGAATCGTCCATACGTAATAGATGATTCTTTTCATTTCTGAACCTCCTTACTCTGCGCTTTTCAGCCGCACCGGCAGCACCATATAAAGGAAGTTCTCGTCCCCCTCCACGGGAACGATGATGGCGGGGGAGACGCCGGTGTTCAGCTCGATCTTTACCTTGTCCGCCGGGGCATACCGCAGGGCCTCCATAAGGTAGCGGTTATTGAAGCCGATCTCCAGCTTGTTGCCGTCGCCGATGACCCGGCAGACGTCCTTGGCCTCGCCGTTGCCGGTTTTGGCGGAGAGCATCACCTTGTCATGGTCAAAGAGGCACCGCACCGGGCTTTTCAGCTTGTCGGAGATGACCACGGACACGCGGTCGATGCTCTCGATGAGGGCCTTGGTCTCCACCACGATCTGGATGGGGTTCTTCCGGGGGATGGCGTTCTTGTAGTCCAGGAATTCGCCCTCCAGACGGCGGCAGATCAGCTGGGTGTCACCGATCTCAAAGAGGATGTGGCGCTTGCCCAGAGTGATGGTCACCAGGTCCTCAGTGTCGGCGCAGATGCTCTTGACCTCGGTCAGGGCGGAACCGGGGGTGACGAAGGAGAAGGCGCCGCCTTCCAGCTTTTCCAGCTTCTCCCGGCGGAAGGCCAGGCGGAAGCCGTCCACTGCCACCATGTTCAGACACATGTCGGAGATCTCAAAGAGGGCGCCGGTATGGACCGGGCGGCTCTCATTGGTGGAGACGGCAAAGGCCACCTCCTCGATCATGCTCCGCAGCACCTTCTGCTGCATGGAGACGGCGTATTCGTCCTCCACCTCGGGAAGATCCGGATAATCTGCCGCAGACAGGCCCAGAATATCGAAATCCGCGTCGCCGCAGGAGACATGGACCATCATTTTTTCATCGGCGGTGAAGGTGATCATGTCGTCGGGCATCCGGCGGATGATGTCGCCGAAGAGCCGTGCGTTCAGAACGATGTCGCCGCCTTCCACCACGTTGGCAAACACGTTGGTGCGGATGCCGGTCTGCATATTGTAGCCGGAGATGGTCAGCTGCTGGTCCGCGTGGAGCAGCAGGCCCTCCAGAGCGGGGATGGAGCTTTTCTGGGCCACGGCGCGGCTGGTGACAGCGATGGCGTTTTGCAGAAAAACCTTTTCACAGGAAAATTTGATCATAGAGCCGCTTCCTTTCTTATTTTATGGAGGTGTGCCGGGAGACTGTCCGCCAGGGAAAGACAGGGGCTACAGCCTCGCCGGTTTTTAGATGTGCAGAAATTTCTTTTCAAAAAAGAAAAAATAAAATGTTTTTAGCAGTAAGTAACCGTAGTGCAAAAAAATGTGGAAAAGCGGAAAAAGTCCTTGCGGTGTCAGGAAAAACGCGTCCACGGGGATTGTGGAGAAAAATGTGTGGAAAAATGTAGTTTTCCCACAGCCATGTTTTTCCACAGGGGAAGTTTTCCTTTTCCTCTGGAAATGTGGAAAAAACGGTATACACTTTGTATAGGAAAAGGGGGCACTTTTCCTTCAGTGGCGGTTATTGATATTGGTCTTGATCTCCTTTACCGTTTCGGCAAAGGCGGGGTCCTTTTTCATCTGCTTTTCGACCTGCTTCAAGGAGTAGAGCACCGTGGAGTGGTCCCGGTTGTCAAAGACCTTGCCGATCTCTACCACCGGCAGGTTGGTCATGCTGCGGATCAGGTACATGGCGATCTGGCGGGCGGCCACGGCGTCCTTTACACGCTGCTGGCCGCAGATGATCTCTTTTTCAATGCCGTAGTACTTGCTGATGTAGTCCAGGATATTGTCCGGCGTGGGGATGTACTCATTACTCTTTTTCAGAATGTCCTGCATGGCCCGGGTGACGGTGGCCTCGTCGGCCTCGTTGCCCAGCAGGTCCTTGTAGGCCAGGATCTTGTTGACGGTGCCCTCCAGCTGCCGGACGTTGGCGGTGACGTTTTCCGCGATGTAGCTGGCGATCTTATCCGGCAGGTCCATGCCCAGGGCCACGGCCTTGTTCTTCACGATGGCCAATCGGGTCTCAAAGTCCGGGGGCGTCACGTCCGCCAGCAGGCCCCACTCGAACCGGGTGCGGAGCCGGTCGTCCAGCAGGGTCATCTCAGAGGGCGGACGGTCTGAGGTCAGCACGATCTGCTTGCCGGACTCGTAAAGGTTATTGAAGGTATGGAAGAACTCGTTCTGGACCTGCTCCTTGCCGGCTACGAACTGCACGTCGTCCACCAGCAGCAGATCGGCTTCCCGGTATTTGGCCCGGAATTCGCTGCCCCGGCCGGCCCGGATCAGCTCGATGAACTCGTTGATGAAGTCGTCGCCCTTGATATAGACGATCTTGGCGTTGCGGTCGTTTTTGCGGATGACGTTGGCAATGGCGTACAGCAGGTGGGTCTTGCCCAGGCCGGAGTCACCGTAGATCAGCAGGGGGTTGTAGTTCTGGGCGGGATGCTCCGCCACCGCCATGGAGGCGGCATAGGCCAGCTTGTTGCTGGGGCCCACCACGAAGGTATCGAAGGTGAACTCCGCGGAGGTGAACCGCTCGTTCTGGTGGGTCTGGGCGCCGCCCCCCTGAAACTCCGCCAGTTCGTCGGAATCCAGGATCCGGACGTCGAACTCTACGGAGAAGATGTCCAGCAGTACGGCCTTGATGTTCTTTACAAACAGGGATTCGATATATCGTTTCTTAAAGTCGTTGGGGCAGTGTAGGTAGAAGGTATTGTCCCGGATGTCCACCGCCGTCAGCTCGTCGAACCAGGTGGTGATGGTGGTTTCCGAGAGATCCTTCTTCAGCTGCTGAAGGACGTTGGTCCATACATCAGCGACAGAATTCAAATGAAACACCTCTCTTGTTGATTAAAGGTCAAAATCGCACGGATGTATTATACCAAAAAACCACGGGGCAGGCAACACTTATTCTAATTATAAAGATCAATTTTTTGCGGGCTGCGCGCAACAAAATATGGGAATCCTATACAGAAAACACACCACATCTGTAAAAATCCGGGGGAAGAGGGCGTAAATGGTGATGTTTTTTGAAAAAAGGGTAACTTTTTCTTGACAGAAATTAAAAAAGTATGTATACTAAGCGGTGCGTCATAAGGACGCGCTGAACAGCTTACTGCTCCGCCGCTTCTGCGGCGGTGTCGAGTAAATGCCGCCGCAAGGCGGACGGAAATCTGACAGGAGGTGTCTCAACATGGCAACGAAACGTACCTATCAGCCCAAGAAGCTCCACGGCCAGAAGGTCCACGGCTTCCGCAAGAGAATGGCTACCGCCAACGGCCGCAAGGTCCTGGCTCGCCGCCGCGCCAAGGGCCGTGCCCGCCTGAGCTACTAAGAAGGGCCCATGCGCGGGAGACACCTGAACAATGTCCTTTAGGGACGGTGGGACTGGAAGCGTCCTCCGTCCCTGGAATTGTATCCGTGGATAGATTCCTGGAGTCCAAAAAGGACCGTGTTTCAGGCGGAAAGGACAGGGAAGGACTATGAAAGCAGCGGTGACGCTGAAAGAAAATTATGAGTTCCGGCGGCTGTATCAGAAGGGGGCCTCCGCAGTGAGTCCTGCCATGGTGCTCTACTGCCGGAAAAACCGGCTGGGACGCAACCGCCTGGGGCTGGTGTCCTCCACCAAGCTGGGCCACGCCGTGGTGCGCAACCGCTGCCGCCGCCGTCTGCGGGAGGTTTACCGCCTCCACACGCCGGAGCTGAAGCAGGGGTATGACATCATTCTGGTGGCCCGAACCCGGACGGCCTATGCCCCGTGGCCGGAGCTGCAGAAGCAGTTTGTAAAGCTCTGCCGGAAGCTGGAACTGCTGGAGGAGCCGAAATGAAGCGGCTTCTGCTGGCGCTGGTGCGGTTTTACCGCGCTGCCATCTCTCCCTTCCGGCCGCCCTGCTGCCGGTTTACCCCCACCTGTTCCCAATATGCCCTGGAGGCCATTGAAAAGTACGGCGCCCTGAAGGGCGGCTGGCTGGCCTTCCGCCGCATCCTGCGCTGCAATCCCTTCCACAAAGGCGGCTACGACCCCGTTCCCTGATTCAAAAGAATATCGGAGGAAAGACAAGAATGTCCAC
>OBLF01002701.1_pt1 | contig 11603 bp, 11 predicted proteins | sample 1519231 | NCBI WGS metagenome assembly OBLF01 (sample SAMEA2602895, study PRJEB22501) | metagenome | reverse complement strand
TCATTTCCATAGCATTACCTCATACTTCTAGTCTTTTTATTATACTAAAATTTCGGATTTTTTACAAAAAATAGATAGCCTTTGTCTTCTTTTGCAATTCAAACTTCTAAGAGACATTTTGCCTCAAGAACTTTTGAACTTCAAAATAACAAAAAGCGCCCACTAGAGCGATTTTTATCTATTTTGTCCCCTCTCGAGGTAATATGGGTTACTAACTAAGTCAAACAAAGTTTTGATTCACACACCAGGGTTTCCGTCCCCTCTCGAGGTAATATAGGTTACTAACTTACTATGACATGGGCGACCGTTATGGAAATGACGCGTTTCCGTCCCCTCTCGAGGTAATATAGGTTACTAACCAACTCACAAATGCAGATGGTAGAAGCTTGACAGTTTCCGTCCCCTCTCGAGGTAATATAGGTTACTAACCGAGAAAGTTATACTCACAACCTAAGCCGTTTGCGTTTCCGTCCCCTCTCGAGGTAATATAGGTTACTAACTGAAGGAGAGCGGATTGCTTATTCTATTCTATCTGTTTCCGTCCCCTCTCGAGGTAATATAGGTTACTAACATTACGTTACAATGATTATTTGCGATGTGCTATGGTTTCCGTCCCCTCTCGAGGTAATATAGGTTACTAACTGGTTTATGCATCGCAATACTTAAAACCAACTGGGTTTCCGTCCCCTCTCGAGGTAATATAGGTTACTAACAAAAAAACCTGTAACTTGTTACGACGATGCTGTAAGTTTCCGTCCCCTCTCGAGGTAATATAGGTTACTAACTGAAAATGTGGGAGGAATAAAATGAACAAACAAGAAGGTTTCCGTCCCCTCTCGAGGTAATATAGGTTACTAACTGAAACTGGGCATTGAAAAGCTCAATCCTAGAAATGTTTCCGTCCCCTCTCGAGGTAATATAGGTTACTAACCCTATATTTTGTACATAAATACCAGAAAACCACCATATCTTGTTTTAACAGCCCAAAAGTGGAAACTTCTTTGATTATAACATATTTTGAACCAAAAAGGAAGAACTGAGAGCTACTTGAGCAGTTCAAGTAACTCCTCATTCTTAACATCGTAATAGGAGAATCGTTCTTCTCTAATATCATAGTTGGACTGGAGGACATCCTTTAATGTTCCCAACAAGGCGCGCAATCTTTTTGAGCTAATTGCCTTTTTATCGATTTCAGCGAGACCATGTGCTAGACGATTTCTTTCCCCGTTAAAACTCTTCACTAATTTGATACTTTCCAGTAAAGACTCTTCCGCCTGATAAAATTCCAAAATATTGCTAAAAGACAAAAGGTTTAAAGTAGAAGTCTTGTTATAGACTCTTTCCTTGCTTTCACTCCCACGCTCCTTCTTCATCTCATGCTCCAGATAGTCAATGATAGCATCGGCATCTGGGTGCGACAGGTTTAGCTTGGGAAGATTTTCCTTTCTGACGATTAAGCCCGGATGTTCGGATTGGATTTTTTCTTCCAAGATATACTCTACCAAAGACTTCGCCTTGATGAGCACATCAGCGATTTGACCCCGGCGATTTAAAATATCAATCATCAGGTAATAGTTGAGAGCTTTAACAGCCTCTTGTCTATCCCCTTCCCGAGCCAAATCCTGTAAAATGGCCTGCTTTTCAAAAACATCAGTAACATTATTTAAAATATTGCATGCCTTGGCTCTTTGCGATTTAGAAAGGATCTTATTATTTTTTTCCTGCAAGATAGCCAAGGCAGCCGCATAATCATAATGCTTAATTAACTGACGCAGATAGCGTTTGACTAGAGACTGATTGAACTTTTCAGACTGGTCTTCTAAACTGCGATTTTCAAAATCTTCCTGATTGTCTTTATTGCCATCAATCAATTCCTCAATCGGTAGTTCTGCGGCTGGATTAAAAGGTCTGTTGGCTGATTTTTCAGGAGTAGCCACCTGCACCGCCCGAATGTTGTAATTATTGATGCGATTGACCGCAAACATGGCGGAAATAATCTGCGGTGTAGCAGACGAAAGGTTCAAAATCAGTTCATCCTCATCGCTCAGATAACGCTCAATAATCTGAGTGATTTCTGCGTACATTTTGTCAAAAACATAGACTTCATCGTTTTTAAGGATTGTTGGATCAATCAGAATTTCTGGATTGTAGCCGTCAATAGATTGCAAAGCTGCTTGGATCCGGTCTTTTTTTACCAGCATTTCCTCACTGTAAATCAAGACCACCCTGTCCGGTCTATAAATGCGACTCAGATGCAGGAGAGCTCCGTCGTGATTTTTTGTAATTGGGTCGGTCGTCCCGACAGCAGAGATTAAAATCTTCATCATATCGTCCTAACTTAAATCTTCCAGTAATAGCTTATTCATGTCGTCATAAAAGGCAAATAGCTTCCTTTCAAAAGGATACCAGTCCTGAATCAGGTCTTTCAGGGATTTCTGGGCTACTCTCAAAAGTTTAACATCTTCTTCTTTCAGAGGATTGAGACTGTGAGCGACTGCATTTCTGGACTCATTCAGATCCAATATAGGTTTAATCTGTTTTAAAAGCTTCCACTCCTGTCTCTTCTTGAGAATTTTTCTGAAATCCCAGATAGTCAGGTATTTGGGCTCATCTTCTTCGATACCTTGCAGTTCCTGAGGATAATGTCTTTGGATATAATCCTCCAGCATAAACTCAGCCAGTGACTTGGTACGAATAAAACATTCCATCACATTACCTCTTTTGACTTGCAGGTCAATGGTCAGATATAGACTGAATGGCTTGAGTAATCCTGTCGTTCCTTTCAACTGTACGTTCAGAATGCAAAATAATAACCTTATCGGGACGATACTTCCTTACGATATGAAGTAGGGAGCCATCATGAAAAGCCCGAATGGGATCTGTATCTCCAACTGTCGAAATTACTATTTTCACACTTTTACCTCCTGAATAATGAAATTGGCCTTACCCATTTCATACAGATTTTCATTATTTTTGACCAGTTTTCTCTCCTGACCTTTGACTAAAAATGATTTATTCTTAGCTCTAGTTAGTTTGAGAACACCTTTTCCAATCATTTTTGTTTTTAAGCGATCGTATCTCTTTTGCAAAATCCCATTAGCTTGTTTGAAAATGGTCTTGGTCCAGGCTCCGCTGCCGGCCCCAAGATAAATAGGATATTGAACATTGTCTTGAATGTATTTTTCAGAAAAATCGTTTAAAAAGAACTCTTTATAGCTCTTGTAAAAGTCAAAGGAAAGCTGCCCCAGACTTCTCATCATGCTTGCTGCCCTTTCAGTTGTAGTGGTAATGGTAAATTCTGCTACAGTAAAGGGCGGCAGAGCCTCCCGATAGAGAGGAAGAGCCCGTAGCTTATCTCCTGATTCTTTACTGGACTTGTCCAGTTTTTGAACTAGAATGATATCTTCATTCTTAAAATCAATCCCATTGATCTTAAGGGACTGACTGTCGCTGACCCGAATTTCGTTAAAAAGATCGTCGAAATCTTTACCAGGTTTTGCCCCCCAAGGGACGACAGTTTTATCTTCCTTTTCCTTTCCCTTGCGTCCAGTCGCAAAATTAGCCTCTTTCCATTCGGGATGGGAATTTAAGAGAATAGTACGAATAGCCCCTTTGAGACTGGAACCAGGAATATAAGGCTGACCAAAACCATCGCGGACAATCTTAGAAATCTCATTGAGAGTTCCTAGACTAGATTTATCATTTTCATAATCACTTTCTTTAATCTTGTAACCACCAAAGTTTCTGTCTTTAATGCGGTTGTCATAGGTAAAAGAGACCAGACGGTTGTTTACAGCCCTCTTCCCATGCTCCATCAGAAAGGCTTCGAATTTACGGTCTAGACCTTTGGCTACCATACTAGCATAGAATTTTCCCATATCCGGGAAATAAAAGCTATCATTTTCATAGATAAACTCCCGACTGGTGTACTTTTCTCCACTTCCGATATGAACCGGAGCCATGGTACGCAGCGTGAATTTAAATGTTTTATAATCACTCTTCATCCTAGACCTCCAGTTTGTAAAATAGCGGTTTGGCAAAGTTTAACACAGGATGCGGGAATCCTTTCGGTCGGACATCTACTATCTGTCCTCTGAAGGTTTCAGAGAATGTTGAACCTGCCTTAAACTTATACAGGTCCTGCTTACGGTAGTTGGATGCTTCGTTCGTGCTAAAGGCAAAGCCGCTGGACTTGGAAAGCAGATAATGACTCTCGGTCATGGCTGCTTCCAAGTCCTCATCCATGGGCAGGGAACTTGTCAAAAGCATGACTCCCCTATCAAAAGATTGGGTCAGTTTTCGGGCCAAGTCACTCGGCAAATCATGAATTTCTAAATCAAAGCGACCGTAACCACTGCTTCTTTTCCCCCCGATACCGGAATACTGAAGCCCGGTCATCAAAAGATCAAAGAGCTGGCTTTGCTCAGCAATCACATAGAGTTTGCTGTCTTTTTCATAGGTCTTTGTCCCAACCTGGAACAAACCACCCTCTTTCAAAGGCTGATTCTTGGTGACAAGACTGGATTTTGCAAAAACTTTCGCTTCCAAACTATGCCCATTTAGAAAGTTCTCAAAGTCTGACAGACTGACATAGTTTAATTTTTTTGATTTTTTAGCCTGCTGGCGCATTTCCTGAACATCCAAATCCTGAGGTAACTTGTCCGGACTTGGATAGCCGATTGGCTTAGGCAGAAAGGGGGCCCCTTTGAAGGGAAAGGCATCTGATAAAACAAAACTCTTCCGATTTGCCAGCTCAAGAAAATCATCCAACTTATCCGCTTTAATGGCCTCTAAGACCAAGGCGGAAAAAAGGCGATCGGCAGAAAAGGTCAGACTGCCAGTATCCAGTTTCCCACTTCCAAAATGAGCGGATTGGAAATCCATCATATACATCTTGTAGGTCATATCAGACCTCCGTTTTTAATAATTCATTCAACTGACCTTCATCATACTGACCAAAGACTGTCTGAGCCTGAAGGTCTTCAAAGACAACTTTACCGTATCCGCGACTTCCAGAACCGCCCAGATAATCAAGCTCCAAGAGCTTCAAACCGTCAACAATAGCCTGAATATCCTCGTTAACCTCACCCGCAGACTTGTCATTGATTTCATAAATCAACTCGAAACCAAAGCGACTCTCCCGGATAGCGCGTTCAATCTGCCGTGGATTGGCTACTGCAGTAATTCGGTCGATGGTATTTTCAAATTTGACCTCAGTATAACTCTTGGCCCCCTTGGCATCAAGGTCATCTTTGTTCAGGAGAAAGGCATCACGGAAGATGAGGCGGCCGATTTTATAATCTTTTGAATCGTGATTTCCGAAGAGACGGCTGAGTACTTCTCCGTCTTCTTTAGGAGACTTAGCGAGTTTATCATTATAAACACGAGCCAGGAGGGTTCTCATTTTTCCCTTGATACTGGAACCAGGAATAATTGGAAGATTGGTGATTGGATCTTTGATAACAGGAGAGTCCGTGGCTCCAATAGCTGCAAAGGCGTTGCTGGTACCGATGTGCAAGCCTGTTTCCAAGCGAATCTGAGCAGTAATTTTCACTTTTGCGTATGTCATATTAATCTTTCCCTCCATAGAATTTAAAATAGGCAACCAAGGCTTCCATATAGCGGCAGAAACGCTGCAGCGTTTCCTTATTAGAGACTTCTTTGAGAGCTTCTAGTATCTGAGCCTGCTGAACCAAATCTTTTACTGCAAATTCTCGACCTGACTGATAGACGAACTGAACTCGCAGATAAGCAATCTTATCCTGCAGGTCGGGGTAGCCTTTTACATTGCTTTCATCAAACAATGCACTTGTCAAACTCAGCAAGTGGCGAATCTTGCTGGTAGTCAGCAAGAAGGCATCAGGATTTCTCCTATCCCGATTATTTCTTTTTAATGATTTGATTGCCGCCTCAGCCTTGTCCACATAGTTGTCATCTGTTAAAATTGCCATTCCTTAATCCTTTCTAATTTCATAAATATAGAGTAAGAGTGCCATTTCAGCTTCTTGTCGTTCTTGTTCACCGCCTGTATACCAAGCCCAGAAAATGTTTTTAAATTCTTTGAACTTTTCTTTTTCCTCCTTGGAAGCAGCATCTTCCAAGCGAGCCAGCAGATAAGCCAGACGGGCTGTATTCAACTTATCATAGGCTCTCAGAAGCTCAATCAAACGATAGATAAAAGCTTTGCCTCTCTCATCCTGTGATTTGAAATACTTGCGAAGCTGCACCAGCTTGCTTTGATAGACACCTTCGATAAACTGGTCAAACTTAAATGTGAAATTTCGTTCAAAGAGCGTGATACTGTCTTTCCCGTTCGACTTAGCCGCTTCTTCCAAATCCCCAGAATCCTGGGCCATAAGGTGAATCGGTGTCTTATCCGGATAAAGACCAATACCTGCCGATAGAGTCAGTTTACCATTGGTCCATCTGAGGAACTGCTGGCGAAACTCCACTGTAAAAGCAATAATATCTTGCCAGGAACCTAGAGCAAAGACATCATCTCCACCAGCATAAATAACTGTCAGCCTCTTTCCTTGGGCAAACTGATGAATATAGTACTTGAAGAACAAACTCATCTTCTGTGAAAAGATAGCTGACCGAGCAAAGGTTGAAAAGCGCCCATGCTTCTGACTGGTAAAACCAGCCATAAAAGCAGCACCCAAATCATCCACATCCAACCGAACAACAGCCAAACGTTTAATTCCCTGCTTTGTTTGACTGTCTCTAGATAGACCAGCATAGTCATATATCTCAGCTTTTGTACCATCATCTTTGATAAAGTTATAGTTACCGACAAAGACTGGTGTGGCTACAGTGTCATCTGACCACTTATTTTTCACATAGAGTTTACCTGGATCTTTGCCAATGTCTTCTTTTTTCACAGCTTTCAAAACTGCACCCGGTCCAATAGGCAGACCAGACTGACCGTCAGAGGCAACCTGGAAATAGTCACTGTCAATCTCTTTGGCAAATCTGCTCAGTTCCTGACATACTATACACAAATCATACTCTTCATCTTCACCATAATGGACTGTTTTGATTTTCTCAACAGAATGACAGATGGCACACTCGCGTTCAGAACTCCTGCCCCCCTGATTTAAAACCCGCAAACTAGCAGTATCATAACGAGACAGCTTCTTCTCTGAAATCATACGACTGATGCCTTGGTAGATTTCTCGATAGTTTTTCAGATAGTCAGATCCAGAATAGGTATCGACCATGATCTCAGCAGCTGAAAATACCTTCCAGCCAAAGGCCACATAGAGACCTGTTTGAAAATGTTCCAAAAAGAACTGATTAAAGGCTTTTTCAAATTCCTTTAGCTGACCGATAGTTTGTTCGGTATTGGCCAAGATGAAATAGGCATGTCCGCCACCAACATAGAGGGCATTAGCACGTGAAAGCTCTAATTGTTCCAAGAGGCTGTCCACGATATGCTCACTCATAAAGTCCAGATAGAGACTGCGAGCCTTGAGCTGTTTGGCCGCCCCCTTACTGGCAATGTTGTAGATAAAGTCTTGAATTCCTGATAGGTCAAAACTCGACAACAAAAGACTTTTTGACTCATAAAAGGTAGACACATCGTCCAGCAAATGATCCTGCTGGCTTTCTTCCAGATAATCATAAATAGCAGCCGCGAAGCCCGCTGTGAGCCTGCTGTGTTCTGCTAGAGAAATATCTCCTAACTCCTTATCCCCAGGAAGCAGAGGAAGCGTTGAAAAGAAATTCTGCCAAATATTGAAGAAAACAGAAAGATTTGCTTCATCCAAGGTTAAACCGTTAAAACTCTCAGCCAACTCCTCCAATAACCTTTGGTAGTCTAATTGATTAATAGGACTCTCTTCCCGACTCGCAATAGAGAGCTTGCTTTCATCAGGCAAAATACTAAACTTCTGATAGCGTTGCTGCTTTTCTTCTTTAAAGACATTAAAGATATCAGCCAAGGGCTTAAAAAGTTGATCAGAAGACACCTTCCTCTGCTCAGGTACTCCGCTAGCAATGCGGTCTGCCAGAGCAATAATCTTGTCTGCCCTGCTGTTTTCCTCGAGTGTCAGCTGTGGCAGTCCCTGTAGCCAATCTTTCCCTGCAGCCAAACTTTCATCAGATCGGCCTTGCAAACGGCTAACTAAACGACCGCCATTGTGAAACAAAGCCTTGTAAATTAAATCAAGCTTTTCTTTCTTCAATTTTCATCCCTCCCATTCCTAAACTGCACTTAGTACCAACTCCCGAAAATTCTCCAAATCTCAACAGCATGTGAGCATAGGCCTTCAAAGACGATGCTCCTTGGATACGAATCGTTATCTTGCCTCGAAAGGCGGGGTGCTTTCGTCCATGAATCGGAAAATAGTGACTTTTCAGTTGATAACTACTAATCCAGCTATGATCTGTCAAAAATTGTAAGGTTTCCTCATCTATCTCTGATTCTCCTTCAACCAATCGGCTGTATTTTTGCATGAGACTTTGAAAAATCAAGCGCGTATCTGGAAAAAGCACAAACTGTCCCTGCCGTTTAAAGGTCGTTGGAGTGTAAAAATGAATATGTGCGATAGGACTAGGATCATCCTCCCGAAAAATTTCCAATAAGGTCTCTTGTGATAAAGTCTGAATCTCTATTCTCTTTACAGATATGGCTCCTGAGTAAGTATCTAACTGAATCTCTTCTAAATCCAGAAGCTGAGGCAATATCTTCTCTTCTGCTTCTTGGGTAAGTAGATTGACCGTCCATATCGTTCCTTCTCTCGTGGATAATAGATTTAAAGAGTAGGGATTTGTCTCTTGTTCATGAAGAAAATCCACAAAATCCTCCGAAATCTGGCTCATTAGAAATCCTTGCAACTTAGATACTAGAGCATCGTCTCTTATTTCAACGTTTGATAAATACAATTGTACTTTCTTCACATTTCTAACCTTCCTTACTAAAAAAGCACCCCAAAAAGTGAAAGTATTTTTCACCAGTTAAGGGCGCCCTCTCTGTTTATCAGAACTATTCTTTACAATCAATATATTAGCATAATATGAAAGCGTCGTCAAGTATCTGTGCGAATTTCATGTAAAAAATCCCCTCTCGAGGTAACATGGGTTATTAACTTAAAATCCTTTGCAGCTTGCGCAAACACAGAACGAGTTTCCGTCCCCTCTCGAGGTAACATGGGTTATTAACCAGACGAAGAATTAGACACATGTGAAGTCTGCAATGTTTCCGTCCCCTCTCGAGGTAACATGGGTTATTAACCAAATTAAGAAGGAGGACAATTATGTCAGAACAAAAGTTTCCGTCCCCTCTCGAGGTAACATGGGTTATTAACCGAAAAAAAGAAAGTAAAATCGAAAACATGACTTGTTTCCGTCCCCTCTCGAGGTAACATGGGTTATTAACATGTTACTGAATGGTTTAATCTACCGTTCTTTTTCAGTTTCCGTCCCCTCTCGAGGTAACATGGGTTATTAACAAGAAGAAGGAACAATTTGGCAACTTGCTGCTAAAGTTTCCGTCCCCTCTCGAGGTAACATGGGTTATTAACTAATAGTATTGCTCGTAAGATGATTTCTAAAGAGTTTCCGTCCCCTCTCGAGGTAACATGGGTTATTAACAAAGAAAATACATATATCACAGCCAGCATTACAGGTTTCCGTCCCCTCTCGAGGTAACATGGGTTATTAACAAAATAAAGTTGACAAATAAAATAAATACATTTGTTTCCGTCCCCTCTCGAGGTAACATGGGTTATTAACCCCATATCTTGTATCAAGCTTCAGAGAATGACCCCTAAATCTTGTTTTATTCAAGATTTGGAAACATATCTATATTTTACCATATTTTTCATTAAATTAAAAGTTTCAGAAAAACAAAATGTCTTCCAGAATTTCTGCTCCTTCATAAGAGTTGAAGATGACTGTTTCTTTCTTATCACCAACATAAACAATTATATTGTCTCCCTCCTCCTGACAATAAAATTTTTCTAAATCTTGAAGAAGGTGATTATAATTTGTTTTTTCAACATCAATTTCAAAACAAGAACGTTGGACTCTCCTACCATATCCTTCCAACAATTTAGAAAGTTTGAGGCGCCGCTTATTGCTGATGATATCATAGACAACAAGACAAAATACCGTTTTTTTCTGCGCAAAGTTTTTCGCCTCCTCATCTAAGTTGTAAAAAAATCCCATCATTACTCTCCCGTCGTATAACCACTTAAAAATTCCTCATGATTCTCCGTTTCAAAACAACGAATCAAAGATTTTATCTGCTGATCAGCCATATATAAAAATGAATATCGTTTTTTATCAAATTCAATATACTGATGGATCTCCAAAACTCTTGAACGCATTGCTTTTGAAAAAATCTCAATTCCTTCTGCTGTTAAAACAACTTCTTCCTCATCTCCCTCTTCAAAATGCTCTGCCCTAATTTCCTCATTTTTGATCAAGCTCATTATTGTATCGTCTACAATAACAGGTCGCCACTCTTCCATAAGATCGCTAGCTAGAACCGAATGATGCTGATGAGGTCGATGGATAACACCAAAACCAAGACTCAAGCCATTTTTGCGAATCATTCCAATAAAGCAAGAATGAAGAATGGAATAACCAAAATTTAAAAGCGCATTAAACCTATCCTTGGATGGCCGCTTAGATCTCTCATAAAATCGGAAGTCATCAGTCAGTAAGAAGTTTAACAGATAAAAATATGATTTAGCAATTCTACCTTCAAACCCCATTATTTCTGGAATGTTTTTTGCAGTAGAAATTCCTAAGATAGCTTCTTGAAATTGTTCAAAATCTTTGCTATCTAAAATATGCTCCTCATCAAATGCTTTCAATAAATTTAGTTGATTTCTGATTTTAGCAGAAGCGATTCTTTTAGCAATCTCTAAGCAGAATTCTTGATTAAAACTAGAAAGAGCTTGTTTTTCTTGTTTCTCATAATCCGCTTCTCGTCCTGAATCTAGTACTGAAAGAAATTTTCCATATCCTGAAAAGTAGAAAACGTTTATCCTATTATTAGCTGACGCAGCTAATAATTGTGTTGTTAATTGAGCTTTGCCAAAAACTAATATATTTTCAATTAAACTTAGAGAAACTTCCTTTATTACATTCTTTTCGTTATCCTTTATGATGACTCTATCATTGCTTAACGACAAATGATAATCTGACTTCTGAATATATAAATCTCCCATATTTTTTCCTTCGCTCTTATATTGTCTTAATATATTAAATATGATATTTAATAATAGAGTGAGACAGAATCCTAAATTAAACATTTTAAGTTACTAGTCCCACCCCACAAGGCTCATAATAATACTTTGAGCAATTATCTACTACGTTACTCATTTATTACAAGAGCAATTCTAATCTAGATAATAGTGATTCAACTTTTTATTATCTCTTGAATTTCAAAAATATCTCTCTCCTTCATTCAGATTTTAACTATTTGAAATTTGCCTATTTGCCATCTCATTGACATTATACTATAACCTTTGGAACAAAACGAACTGAAGTCACTAACTAAAAACTCAACAATATCTGCTGAGTTTTTGTATGCTTAGAAAATGGCTTTAAAAATGCCGTAAATGATAAGCAAGACACCAAGTCCAATACGG
>OBLF01002667.1_pt1 | contig 11718 bp, 9 predicted proteins | sample 1519231 | NCBI WGS metagenome assembly OBLF01 (sample SAMEA2602895, study PRJEB22501) | metagenome | reverse complement strand
GCGAAATCATCCTTGACTTCGTGAAGAACGTACGGTGAGTGACACTGAGCGTACGTTTTCCGCGAAATAAGGCCTCATCTCGTGAAGAACGTACACTGAGCGCGTCTCAGCGTACGGTTTTCACGAAACAAGGCCAACAATGGAGTAGGGACCGTCTAAGCCATCAGTGGCGGAAGTCGATTTCCACACTGGCGGTGCCGTCGGCGAGGGTGCCGGGGTGTTCCGTGGGCGTGGTGGGCTCTGTGGTGTGGCTTGGCTGCCCGATGCCATCACCATCAATCGATTCGTCATCCTCCGCATCAGCCGCTGCTGCGGCTGCGGTCTTCTCGAATCGCTTGGACTGACGGCTCAGCAGCACACCGGAAATCGCGGCGGCGATCAGGGAGGCCACCAGCACGCCGAAGCGCGCCTCAGCGGAAAGTTCCGCGTTCTTGTACGCCAGCGAAGCGATGAGGAAGGACACAGTGAAGCCAATGCCGCAGGCGACGGCAGCGGGAATCATGTCGCGCACGCGCAGCCCCTTGGCCATCTTGAGCCCGCCCACATGCGTGGACAGCCATGCGGTGGTGATGATACCCAGAGGTTTGCCGACCACCAAAGCCACAATCAGTGCGATGACCAGCGGCGAGGCCAACAATAGCGGGCTCATCGACTCGAAGTGTACGCCGGTGGCGAACAAGGCGAAGATGGGCAGGGCCAGCAGTGCGGAGAATGGCTGGAGCTTGTTGGCATAGCGTTCGGCACGCGGCGAGAGTTCGCCGTGCATTTCACGAGAGGGGGTCAGCAGGCCAACCAGCACGCCGGCCAGTGTGGGGTGCACGCCTGCCTCGAACATCATGATCCAAGCGAGGATACCGACGATGCCAACCGCGATCCACGGCACTTTTTTCAGTCGTACGAGGTATGCCCAGATGGCGGCGCATACGGCGATGCCGATGAACCAATACCAGGCGTTAATCGAGGAGAAGAATACGGCGATCAGAATAATGGCCAGCAGGTCGTCGACGGTGGCAAGCGTCATCAGGAACGCGCGGATCGAACCGGGCAGGGCCTTGGCGAACAGGGCGAGCACGGCCAGCGAGAACGCGATATCCGTGGCGGTGGGCACTGCCCAGCCGTGCGACATCTCCGAGAACGGGATGCTGCTGCCGGTGGTGGTCAGAATCAGCGTGCCGGGTTCACCAGGCCCGATCTGAGAGAACAATGCCGTGACGGCCAGGAACAGGATGGGCGGGGCGATCATGCCGCCCACCGCGCACAGCATCGGCACGGCGGCCGCTTTCGGATTGGCAAGCGAGCCGGTGGTGAGTTCCTGCTTCAGTTCGAGGCCCACGGTCAGGAAGAAGATGGTAAGCAGACCATCCTGGGCCCAGTGGCCAATAGGCAGGTCGAGATTGGTGTAGGGGATGAACAGATGCGTTTCCGCTACGGTCTCGAACGCATGCGCGGTGGCGGGCAGATTCGCGAGCACCAGGCCGGTGAGCGCGAAGCCAAGCATGATGAGTCCGGAAATACGGTCTGAGGCGGCGATTCGCCTGATGGTGGACCAAAGTCCCTTCTTCGCGCCGGCGGTCGTGGCCATCGCGTCTCCTTGCTGCACTCTCTTGGATGAACCGTATGTAATAGTACGGAATATCTCAGGACGTTCCGCTCCGGGCTGAGTCGCGAAGGGCAACCTTAGCCCAACCCTGTGTGGCCGACTCAACCGACTCAAACGGGCCAATACAATTGGAAAAGCCTCGGAAGCATTTCGCTTTCGAGGCTTACTGTGCGCCAGACAGGATTCGAACCTGCGACCTGCTGATCCGTAGTCAGCTGCTCTAATCCGCTGGGCTACTGGCGCATACCACTGTTATCCCCGTGGTTCGGGAGTGCGCCAGACAGGATTCGAACCTGCGACCTGCTGATCCGTAGTCAGCTGCTCTAATCCGCTGGGCTACTGGCGCATGTTGTCTTTCAGACAACTCGATATATAGTACACGCCGTTCAGCTGAATGCAACTCGGCGTGTTGCGGCGAGTCGCACCATCCCGACCACTACTGCAACGGCGTATTTACTGGCCTCACGCCTCATGTGTACGAACTCGGTCAAGCAAAACCGACTACACAACTTTGAGACGTCCCTGCGGCACATCCACGGCTTCGCGCAGGAGTTTGGGCGTGCTGGAACCCTCTACGGACGCCTTGTCCACAATCACCTGCCTCACATCATCCAAACTCGGCAACTGGAACATCGTGTCCTGCAACGTACGTTCGATAATCGAACGCAAACCGCGTGCGCCGGTCCCCTGCTTGATAGCGATATCAGCAATCGCCCGAATGGCCTGTTCTGTGAATTGCAGATCGACGCCGTCGACGGCGAACAGTTTACGGTACTGCTTGATCAGCGCGTTGGCTGGCTGGGTGAGAATCGCCGTCAGATCGTCTACGGTAAGTTCCTTCAGCACACTGGTGACCGGCAAACGTCCGATGAACTCAGGCAACAGTCCGAACTCGGCCAGATCATCGGCATTGACCTGTTCGAGCAATTCCTCGTCTTTCATGTCGGCGTCGTGCCAATTCGCGCCGAAGCCGGTCTCTCGACGGCCTAATCGCTTGCGAACAATGTCCGTCAGCCCCACGAACGCACCGCCGCAGATGAATAGGATGCCGCGTGTGTCCATCTGCGCAACGTCCTGCTCCTTATGCTTGCGCGTGCCTTCCAACGGCACGGAGGCGATGGTTCCTTCCAAGATCTTCAGCAACGCCTGCTGAACGCCCTCACCGGACACGTCACGGGTGATGGAGGTGTTCTCACCGGATTTGCGGGCGATCTTATCGATTTCGTCAATGTAGATGATGCCGTGCTGGGCTCGGCTTACGTCGCCATCCGCAGCTTGGAGGAGACGTTGGAGCACGGTTTCCACATCGTCGCCTACATAGCCGGCTTCGGTCAGGGTGGTGGCGTCGGTGATGACGAACGGCACGTTCATTACGCGGGCCAACGCCTGCGCAAGATAGGTTTTGCCCACGCCGGTGGGGCCGAGCAACAGAATGTTTGACTTGGCGACCTCGACGTCAGCCAAAGGGTCATTGCTGCGGCGGGCAGCACGCGTCTGGGTGGGAACGGATTGCTTGGCTTGTTTGCCGGTCTGGCCACTGTGCCCGTTATTCCCGTCAAGCTGCTCAGCGGACTCCTGAAGCTCCATGTTGACGCGCTTGTAATGGTTGTATACGGCTACGGATAATGCGCGCTTGGCGTTCTCCTGACCGATGACGTAGCGGTTGAGATAATCGAAGATCTGAGCGGGCTTGGGCAGGCTCAGCGAATTGACCTCGGCATCTTTGACACGCTCCTCGGAGATGATGTCCACGCACAGGGCGATGCATTCATCGCAGATGGAGGCATTGGGACCGGCCACCAGTTTTCGTACCTGATGTTCGGTTTTGCCGCAGAACGTGCAACGGGGTACGTCCTCGTTGTAGCTCACCACACGTCCCATGAGTCTCCTTTGCCGACTGCGCCGCACCGTCGAACCGCCACGCTGCGCATTATCATTGTCATCCTTGAAATACAATACCCCCGGTCGTTGCCGACCGAGGGTATTGCAATGTCCGGAAGTTTTACTGGCGGTGTTCCAACACCTCGTCCACGATGCCGTATTCCTTGGCTTCAGGAGCGGTCAGGAAAGTGTCCACTTCGATGTCGCGGCGAATCTTCTCGACGTCCTGGCCGGTGTGCTTGGCGAGGGTCTCCTCCAGCCATTCGCGCATACGCAGCATTTCCTTGGCCTGAATCTCGATCTCCGTGGCCTTGCCGAAGCCTTGGTCGATGGCCGGCTGGTGGATGAGCACACGGGCGTTCGGCAGCATCAGGCGCTTGCCCTTGGTGCCGGAGGCCAGCAGAATGGCAGCGGCGGAGGCGGCCTGGCCGAGACACACGGTCTGCACGTCGGGCTTGATGTACTGCATGGTGTCGTAGATGGCGGTCATGGCCGTCATCGAACCGCCGGGTGAGTTGATGTACATCATCACGTCACGGTTCGGATCTTGGGATTCGAGGACCAGCAGCTGGGCCATCACGTCGTCGGCGGAGGCGTCGTCCACCTGCACGCCGAGGAAGATGATGCGATCCTCGAACAGGCGGGAGTAGGCGTCCTGGGTCTTCATGCCATACGGGGTCTTCTCCACGAACTGCGGCATGATGTAACGGTTGGTCGGCGCGGGCTGGGCTGCGCGGGCGGAGGCCGGCATGAAACCGGCTACGCCCTGACGGCCGGCCAAGCGGTCGGCACGGGCGGCGAACTTTGCTTCTTCACTTGCCATGAGTCTCACTCCCCCTGCTGGTTGTTGCCGATGGTGTCCGGCGTGGTCACGAGCTTGTCCACGAAGCCATAGTCGAGGGCTTCCTGGGCGGTGAACCAGTGGTCGTATTCGTTGTCGCGGTAGATTTCCTCGAGGGTGTGGCCGGTCTGCTCAGCGGTCAGCTCGCTCATGGTCTTCTTCATGTCCATGATGAGCTCGGCGTTGATGCGCACGTCAGTGGCGGTGCCGCCGATGCCGCCGGACGGCTGGTGCATCAGCACACGGGCATGCGAGGTCAGGAATCGCTTGCCCTTGGTGCCGGAGCTCAGCAGGAACTGGCCCATGGAAGCACACATGCCCAGGCCCACGGTCGCCACGTCAGGCTCGATGAGCTGCATGGTGTCGTAGATGGCCATGCCGGCGGTGATGGAGCCGCCCGGCGAGTTGATGTACAGCCAGATGTCCTTCTTCGGGTCTTCGGCGGCCAGCATCAGCAGCTGAGCGCAGATGCGGTTGGCCATATCGTCCTTGACCTCTTCACCCATCCAGATGATGCGGTCTTTGAGCAGACGGTTGAAAATCGGGTCGACGGGGCCGGCCGGGACGTCATCGCCCGCCATGACCGGCAAGGTCGCAAAGGTATTGCTCACCTTGATTCTCCTTCTAATTACTCGAACATTGTTCAGACTACCGCCTTGAAGCGACTGAAGGCGTCTTTTCGCGTGCTTTTTGGCGGGTAGCGTAGGGATTTCGGTTTATTCCAAGGTATCGAGGACGTCGTCAATGAGGAGGCGGGTCTGGGAGGCGGCATCGTCGCCCAGACGCGGGAAGCGACGGGCGGCATTGGCGGGGCTGGCACCGGCGGCTCGCGCTACGTTGGACTTGCTGGCACCATGGGCCACGGCTTTTTCCGCGAGCCGATCGACCAGTGAATCGGCGACTTGGCGCATCTGTTCGGCCACCCATAATTGGGCCATATCCGCAGGTAAGTCGTAGTCTTCGGCCACATCGCTGGCTGCCTCCTGAATGGCGGCCCATAACACCATGAATGGCTTTCGATAGTAGTCAATCTGCTCAGTGAGCGGCTCAGCGGCAAGCAATTCAAGTGCCGAGCGAATTTCTGTATTTTCTGACATAGCTTTCTTTACCTCGGCTCCCCTCTCTGAGGGGAGCCGTCGCCATAGGCGGCTGAGGGGAGTTTCGACCGGGGCAGCTCCCCTCAGAGAGGGGAGCCAGAATATATGTATTTACTTACTTACGACTCAGCAACCACTTTGATATCAACGACGACGTGGCCACGGCCATGCCGACCGGTACAAAGAAGGTAATCGGCGCTTCAGAGAGCTCCATCACCAAGCACATGGCCATAAGCGGTGCCTGCTGTGAGGCCGAAAGCAACGAAGCCGCACCGATCAAGGCACACACAGTTACCGAATCAGTCGGAAACATCAGTATCCATACGAGACCGAGCATCGCACCCAGCGTGGAACCTAATGCGATGCCGGGCTGCAGCACACCGCCCGACGCACCGGAGCGAATGGTCATCAGCGTCACCAGCGCTTTGGCAACAAAGGTGAGTGCCAACACACCCAGCAACATCCAGATATTGGACTGGGACAGCGGGAAACCGGCGTTCATCACGGATCCAGAAGGGCCGCTCCCACCCTGAAGCATGGCCCAGAACGATGCCATTCCAGAGCCCGCTCCCCCGCCAGAGGCCGAATCGGATACATTACCGCCGCCCGTCAGCAAGTTCCATGGAGAGGCGGCCGCTGAAGATGCCGACTGCATGGCACCAGCAGTGCCGGCGGTTTCAGGAATGAATGTGCTGAATCCAAGTTGCGCTGCGGCACGGCCGTTGCCCATCACCTGCGGCACAACAATCGCCACCAAACCGGTGATGAGACCAGCCAGCGGCATCTGCCACAGAATAGCCTTACCGGTTGGCTTGTGCGCTTCCGCCCATTGCGAACCTTTTCGGAACAATGCGCCGCCCACTCCACATGCCGCACCGCAGATCAGAGCGAACAGCATTAACGTTGGCGTGGATTCCGGTTGCATGGCGGTAATGTCGTAGAACAGGTGATGCCCTTTGATCGCAACCGCCACGAATGCGGCAATGGCAGACATGCCCAGTCCAAACGCAACTTTTTCGATTGTCACATCTACCAACAGGATTTCGACGGCGAAGAACATGCCGGCCAGTGGCGCGTCATAGACGCCTCCTAGACCGGCACCGGCAGCCACTGCCACCACCATGCGCCGGTCGATGCCGTCAACGCCCTCGATATGGAACAGGTCGCAGAAACGTTGCGCGAGCATGGCGCCGAGTTCGCGTGGGGCGACTTCTCGGCCGATCGAGGCACCGGAGCCGACGATGAAAATCTGCAATACCACATGCACAATGGTTTGCCAGAAAGGCATTCGCTTTCCCGCCACGGCCTTCTTGACTGAGGGCACCGCAGTCGTTTTGTGTCGCATCAGATACCAGATAATGCCTGCGATGCTGAGTCCCACGGTCACCGATATCGCACGGCGTGCAGCGGGCACGCCGAATGGACCAGGCAATTCTGGGCCTTCGATGTAGCCGAGCAGCACATGTTCAACGCCGTAGAGCAACAGGGTCAGCAGACCTGCTCCCACACCGATGAGCACGCCGAGCACAATGGTCGCCGCAGCGAGCCAACCAAGGCGTTTGATAGTAACCGTTGGCTGCATGTCAACCTCCGCACCCTATGCAACGAGTATGCCTTGGGAACTCCCCTCAGTCTCGCCACGCTCGACAGCTCCCCTCAAAGAGGGGAGCCAAAGAAATAGTCCTTTTGCCAGAATAGGAAGAGCCCGGAACCATGAAACACGATTCCGGGCTCAAACAATCACGCTAACGCGATGAGGCTATGCTCACTCAGCATCCTTGGCGTCATCCTTGGCGGACAGTTCGTCGGCCACGGCGGCAGCAGCGGAAGCGGCCTCGACGGACTCGGACTCTTCGTCCTCAGCGGCCTCGCCCAGGAAGGCGGAGAGGTCCACAACCTCGCCATCAGCGGTGAACTTGACGGCGCGCATGCCGGCGAGCAGGCCCTTGGAACGGCCGACTTCCTGCACAGCGGAGCCAAGCTGGCCATTCTTGATGATGGCCTGGATGAAGTTGTTCGGATCCATGCCGTACTGCTGGGCGATGGAAGCGAGGAAGTTGAACACGTCGGACTGGGACACCTGAACGTCCAGCTTCTCGGCCAGAGCGTCGAGCACCATCTGATCGCGCAGATCCTTCTCCACGGTCTCCTCGGCCTGAGCCTTCTGCTCCTTGGTGGCCTTCTCCGGGTCCGGGGTCATGCCCTTGAGCTGCTCTTCGACCATGTTGGCCTTGACGCCCTTCGGCACCGGGATCTCGAGGCCTTCCTGCAGCTTGGCGATGAAGGCATCGCGAGCCTCGGTGGCCTGACGACCTTCGGCGTCCTGAGCGGCAGCCTTGCGGATGTCAGCCTTGAGCTCGTCCAGAGTGTCGAACTCGGAAGCTTCGGAAGCGAACTCATCGTTCAGCTCCGGCAGTTCCTCAGCCTTGACGGAGTTGACCTTGACCTTCACGGTGGCCTTCTGGCCCTCGTGCTCGCCGGCTTCCAGCGTGCCTTCGAAGGTGGTCTCCTCGCCGGCGGACAGGCCGTCAAGGGCCTCGTCCAGACCGTCGAGCATGGTGTTGGAGCCGAGCTCGTAGCTCACGCCTTCCTGGGAGTCGACGGTCTCGCCGTCAATCTCAGCAGTCAGGTCGATGTTGGCGAAGTCGCCCTTGGCGGCCGGGCGGTCCACGCCGACCAAGGTGCCGAAGCGCTGACGCAGGGTCTCGAGGCGCTTGTCGACGTCCTCATCCTTGACTTCCGGCTTGGAGATGGCGATCTCAAGACCGTCGATTTCCGGCAGTTCGATGTCAGGACGACGCTCGACGGTGGCGGTGAACTTCAGCTTGGTCTCGTCGTTGGCGGACTGCGGAACATCCTGCACGTCGAACTCCGGCTGAGCCATCGGACGAATCTTCTTCTCATCCAGGGCCTTGGAGTACAGCTCCGGGACCGCGTCGTTCACGGCCTCACCGGCGACGGCGGCGAAACCGATGCGCTGGTCGATGATCTTGCCGGGAACGTGGCCCTTACGGAAGCCGGGAACGTTCACCTGCTTGGCGATTTCCTTACGGGCCGCATCCAGATACGGGTTGAGCTCTTCCGGTTCAACAGTGACGGTGAGCTTCACCTTGGTGGGCTCGAGGTTACGAACGCTGATCTTCACGCTAATGACTCCTCAAAAGTCGTTATTTCTTACAGTTCTGCCGTAAGGCAACCTCTACATGATAACGCCACTTACGGACGGTGCAATGAGTTTCACTTGCCAGTTCCTTGCGCCCTGCTCGATCAGGAACGTCTCGACGTCCACTTCCACCGGGTCTTCCACCCAGCACAGGTTGCGTAGGATCTGTGGCTTGATGATCATCTCGGCCGGCGTGCGGGTGTCTTCGGCGATGCGGTTGATCACACGCCGCACCCGTTGCAGACGGTCATAACGCTCCGGATGGCGCTGTTGCCACAGCCGCATGGATCGGGGCGCGTTCACCACACCGTTTTCGTCCTGTTCGGGGGCGGGCATGGTAGGCCATTGGGTGGGCTTCAGGGCTATGGCTCGATCGATGGCCTGCTTCCAGACCTTCGGTTTGACCGCACGCTGAATCGGCGCGTACCGCTCGAACATTTTGTCCTGCTCGGTGCCGGTATGGATGCGCACACGCTCGTTCAGGGATCGGAGCGCGCGGAATTGGGCAGCATTGTGCGGCTTGTTGGTCGCCGCCTCGATGATTGATGAATCGGCCAATAACAGGCTGGGCGCAATATCGTATTGCCGGGCGAGTCGGTCGCGCTCCTCCCATAGGGATTTGGCGATGGCCAAGCCCCTTGGATCACGACTCAGCTGGGTGATGCGCGAGATACGCAGCCAAGGAATCGGATGCGGTTTGCGCGGGGCAAGGCCCGCAACCAAAGCGTGAGAAAACTCTTCAGCGGCCCACTCGTCCTTGCCTGCGGCTTTCAGGTCACGACGCATCATGGTTTCAAGTTCGATAAGCACCTCCACGTCGAGCGCCGCATAGTTGCGCCAGTCGCGCGGCAGCGGACGGTAGGACCAATCGGCGGCGGAATGCTCTTTGGCTAGCGTGATGCCGAGGTAGTGTTCGGTGACGGCGGCCAGACCAAAGCGGTGCAGGCCGAGCAATCGCGCCGCTATTTCCGTGTCGAACAGGGCTTTGGGTTTGAGCCCGATTTCGGCGAATCCGGGCAAGTCCATCAGAGAATCATGCAGAATCCACGTGGCGTCGCCCACGGCGTCATTGAATTCATTCCAATCAGCTCCGGCCCGGGTCAGGGCGACGGGATCAAGCAAGGCGATGCCTGCACCCTCACGTTTGAACTGAATCAGCCAATCCTCGTGTCCATAGCGGAAGCCGGACGCCCGTTCGGCGTCGGCGGCCAGCGAGCCCGTCGCCTCGGCCATCGCATCGCAGACACGATGATAGCCGTCCAGCGTCGAAGTGACATCGGGTACTCCCCCGCGAGGCTCTTTCAGCAGTCGGGGTTCGGTGTCACGGACGTCACTCAACTGGCGTCATCCTCCTCAAAACGGATGGTGGATCTGATGAATGCGGCCCACGAGCGGACTTGTGCGCCGGCGTCCATAGTACCGTCCGGCCCGGTCCCGTCAAGCGGGGTCCATGAGACGCGAATCTCACACCCGGCGCTGGTGGAGCCGGCCATCGAGCCAAAAGCCGTGTTTTGGGTCACGGTGACTGTGCCGGATACCGAATCCGGCTCGATGCCGTCGAAATAGTCGCACATGTCATCCCAGTACATGCCGGGGGTCAGAGAATCGTTTTCGGCGGTTTCCAGCGGCAGTCGCGCGAACGCCACGCAACGCCAGTTGGAATCCCAGTCAATGCGCAGCTCATGAGCATAAAGCATCATGATCCAGCCTGTGGCGATTCGTGATTCGGCATCGCTGCCAAGACCGGCGGAAAAGGCATCGCCGAGGGCACGCTCTCCCGCTTCGAATTCCACGCCGATACCATAATCGGCCAAGGTGGAAGGCACGGGAATCTCCCGATAGCGCACGTCATGGATGCGCTTCATGGTGCTGACGGATTCGACGGCTGCCCATACTTCATCCGGCACACCCTGAGGGCGCACGGGGCGTCCGTCGTTGGACTCTCCCGTAGGAAATGCGTAGATGTCGGCCATATCTCTAGGGTATGGGCGAACGGGCCGAATCGTGGTATTTACGCGCGGTTCGGCCCTGCAATTTAATACACGGTGAAGCCGTGGTCCTTGAACTGGTTGGTCACCCGTTCGCGGGTGGCGGCGTTGGGTCCCTTCTGGTTCTCCAGCGGGTATGGGATGCGCAGTTCGTGCCACTTCGGGCGGCCAAGCTGGTGGAATCCCAGCACGTCGATGTGTTCGACGGCATCACCGAAGGACTCGCAGATCTTCGCCACGTTTTCGACGTTCTCTTCGGAGTCGGTCAGGCCCGGCACGAGCACAAATCGCACCCAGATCTTCTTGCCGGCCTTGGCCAGTCGCTGGCCAAAATCGATGGTGGGCTGCAAGGTGCCGCCGGTGACCTTGTGATAGGTCTCCTCGTCGCCGGATTTGACGTCGAGCAGACACAGGTCGATGTCCTCGAGCATCTCGTCGGTGTAATTCGTGTTGAGGAAGCCGGACGTATCGAGGCAGGTGTGCACGCCCATCTCCTTGGCGGCATGGAACACACGCGAGACGAAGGCGGGCTGCATCATGGATTCGCCGCCGGAGAAGGTGATACCGCCATGCGTGGCCTTGAACAGGTCCTTGTAACGATCGACCTTCTTGATCATGGCGTCAAGGTAGACGGGCTTGCCGTCGCGCATCTTCCAAGTGTCCGGGTTCTGGCAGTACTGGCAGCGCAGCGGGCAGCCGGACATGAACACGGTCATGCGGGTGCCCGGTCCATCCACGGAGGTGTTGATGTCCCAAGAGTGGACGAAGCCGATATCACCGGATTTCAGGGCGGAAAGGCGGTCACGTCGGTCGAGTCCGATTGGGGATTCAAAGCCGGAAAGGCCACCCATCAAAGTCTGCGAGGCATAGGTCTTCGATTCCTTGAGCATATGCCTGGTCGTGGTGCGGAACGTGGGTGTTGCGGGCATCGTTGTCCTCCTGTTCCAAATGATGCGAAAGTCTGTGGGAAATAAGGAAGGGGTGGAGCCGTGCCCCACCCCTTCAGTTAGTCATTGTCGCGGTTCGCGGGGTTGGTCATCAGTCGACGACGGCACCCTGGTGGAAGGTACGGGAGATGACGTCGAGCTGCTGCTCCTTGGTGAGCTTGACGAAGTTCACCGCGTAGCCGGAGACGCGCACGGTCAGGT
>OBLF01002666.1_pt1 | contig 11719 bp, 10 predicted proteins | sample 1519231 | NCBI WGS metagenome assembly OBLF01 (sample SAMEA2602895, study PRJEB22501) | metagenome | reverse complement strand
TGAAGCTCTAGAGGATGAGTTCGAATAAATGTTGCACTTATTCTTGCAATTTATCAAGTTAAAAAATAAGCCATTCTACTTTATGAAGATAGCAACTACTCCCCTCCTTCAACTAAATATTGAACCTATTATACACTTTTTTCGTATAAGTACAAGAAAAATCATGATTTTTTAATATATTTTTCGGATTTTCTGCTATTTAAAAACAAAAAAAGAGACATCCAGAGATAAAATTTACATTTTTTAGTTTCTAACCCCATCTCTCAGAGGGGTGGTTATTCAGCAATCTAGAAGGCTAGTGAGGTAGGGACGAATTTTTCGTCAAAAAAAAGCGAGGCAAAAATAATATTGTCCCCGCCTCGTTTCTCTTATAAATATAAAATTGCAAGTGTTAGTAAGCTAGCTACAAGACTAATGCCCCAGAAAAAGAAATCGACCTTCCATTCGCTCCAAGCTTTACCATGTCCTGACAAACCACCTAATTCAAAATGATGATGAACTGGTGTCATCCGGAAAATCCTTTTACCACCGGTCAATTTGAAATAAGAAACCTGCATCATGACCGAAGTTGTCTCAAAGACATAGACAATTCCAATGATGAGAAGCGTCCATTCTTGATGAAGCGCCATCGAAATGGCTGCTAACATACCGCCAAGCGCTAAGCTCCCTACATCACCCATAAAAATTTTAGCTGGTTTATGATTGAAAATGAAGAAGGCAAGCAGACCGCCAATCATACTCAAAATGACAATTAAAATATCAAAACGATGCTGAACAGTCGCAATAACTGCATAAGCTGCTAAGCTGATTGTAACAGAAATGCTAGCTAACCCATCAATACCATCTGTTAAATTGACTGCGTTGGAAAAACCGACCAGCCAAAAGAGGGCAAAAGCGATATAAAGATAACCTAAATGAACTGGGAAACCAAAAACATTGAGTAAGTCACCGCCACCATGAGTATCAAAGAAAAAGTAAAAAACAATACCACCAATAATTTGAAGAACCAATTTTTGTTTGGGATTTAAGCCTTCATTTATTTTGCGAAAAATCTTTAAAAAGTCATCCAAGAAACCAACAATACCGTACAAAACAAGAATAAACAATATCATCAAAGCAGCGCTTGAGAGTTCTCTTGATATAAGTGCAATCACAAAACTGGACAAAACGGAGGCTACCAAGAAAACAGTCCCACCCATGGTTGGAGTTCCCGCTTTTGCTTGGTGCTGCTTCACATCCTCGTGCATTTGTTGTCCAGAAATATGAGCTTTATGATAAAAACGAATAAAAGCAGGTATTCCAACCAGAGTTAGAATAAAGGTCACAACACCTGCAACGATAGCTTGTAACATGCTAATCTCCTAATGTAATTGTTATTTCTTTTATTTTCTTGAGTGATGCGTTGGTTTTGACACTTTGGGCAACGACCTTAGAGCCTTTACCCTTAACATGCACTTTTAGGCCCAACCATTCACCGAATGTTTCAGCATTTTTCTTAGTCCAACCGTACATATCCGGCATTTCAGTAAAGTGATCTGTTAAGACAAGGATTTGCTGATTGGATTTCAGTGCTTCACCTGTTCTTACAGAAACTTTCTTAATATTTTTACCAGTACCTAGAATAATAGGTTGTACAAGATTGCGTCGTAACTCATCTGATAAATCACCAGGGCTGGTATTTTTAGTAGATGGCATTTTATAAGTTATTTCTTTTGAAACTGACTTTAAAACAGGTGATTGCGTCGTCAAGTTCAACGTATCCTTCATCGCTGCAGCTTCTTCTAACACCGGATTGACCACCTCTTTCCAGAAGATTGGTTGGAAAGATTCTGAAGGCTGTTTCAGAGTTACATACATGATAAAATCAGGATTTTCTGCTGGTGTCATTGCCACAACAGAATAGATGTAATCATTTGCCCCTGTTAGATAACCGCTGCCATTTTCTCCTGCAATCTGCGCTGTACCGGATTTAACCGCCACATTTTGATTAGGTACTTTGATAATTGGACCGCCCTCTGCCTTGCTATATAATGTTCCGTAAATAGGATCTGTACCGACAGTCACCATATGGTCTCTCGTTGACTTAGCAGCATCTTTGGAAACGGGGTGCCCGACAATCTCTGTAGAAGCCTTACGCGCACTCCCGCTTTTGGAATCATAAATGGCACTGATGAATTTTGGTTCAACCATTACACCATCATTGGCGATAGAAGAAAAAGCACGTAACATTTGTATTTGAGTAACCGAAATTCCTTGACCAAAAGCACTCATTGCATATGTAACGATATTATCTGCCGGAAGACCGCCGTAATCTTCATAATTCATTCCAAAGCGTGTAGGTAGTCCAAATTTAAACTTGCTAAGATAGTCTAGCCATTTTTCGTCACCCATTTTTTTCTCAAGAGAAGCCATTCCCACATTACTAGAAAGAGCAAAACCTTGAGCATAGGTTAATGTCTGTCCTTCAGAAAGTCCCATGTTGACATTCCAGTCTCGAATCGTTACATCCGCAATTTGTAAGCCACTATTATTATACGTTTCATTTTCTGGGAAAGTGTTATTGTCTATAGCTGCAGCTAGTGTCATGACCTTCATCGTTGAGCCAGGTTCATACTGATTTTGATAGAGAGCACTAGACCAAGCAAAGTCTTTTGTCAGATCTTGCTTTGTATCAGCATCAAAACTTGGACGCTGCGTCGTTGCAAGAATTTCTCCAGTTTGTGCACTGACTAATGTGGCACTGGCATAAGTTCCCTTAGCTTTTTCCACAAAAGCATTCATCCGCGTTTCAAGGAAAGACTGTAAGTCTGAGGATAAGGTTGTATAAACATCTTTTCCATCTTGTGTTTGCCTTGAAACCTTGTCTGATCCCGGTACTATATTTCCGTTTTTATCTTTTTCATAGGTGATGACACCATTTGTTCCGGCTAACGTCTTGTTTAAAGCAGCTTCTAAACCTGTTGTTCCAACAAGTGTTTTACTACCATCTTTATTTTCTTGTAACTGAGCCAATCCAACAAAAACAGAAGCAAAATTCCCATTTTTATAGCTTCTATTTGGACTAGTTGTGAAATCAACTCCCTTTACTTTTGCTTTTTTCAATTCCTCACGAATGGTATTCATATTACTATAACTGATACCATTCCCTTGAGCACCAAACGAAACTTGTTGTAATTTTTTTCGAGATAGTTGTTTTTTGACGTAGTCCTTATCCATACCAAGATACTTGTTAAATACATCAGCTACCTTATCGTATTGAGATTCTTCTACATAGAGAATTTCTCCTGTTGCTGACTTATAACTTTTATCAATAACAGCATAAACATTATAGGAAGTTGCATCTTCAGCTATTGGCAAACCATTACGGTCATAAATAGTTCCACGTTTAGCTGGGACGATCTTTGTGATTTGATGCACTTGACTTGCCTGTTCCGCTAAATTCACGCCAAATTTCTTTCCCGTTCCAATGATAATTGCAAAATTGATTAGGAAAACAAAAAAGACAAAAACCGTCAAAACGCTTAGATTTTTCCCTACTCGTCTACGGTTGTAACTAGGATTCCTACGATTTTTCAAAGCATGGTTTAAAATTCGTCTTCTGAGTCCATTCATGCTCTACTCCGCCGTTCTGATATTTTCATTATTCTGAGTCATTTCTTGCGAACTCGCTAATTTTGACAAACGTTCACTACGGATCAATTCATTAACCTCTTGCTTGGCATCATCTAACTCTGTTCGCTTCGCCTCGATTTTTGAATTGACAGTTGTTAAATCACGCTGCACTTGCAATAATTTTGTCTGCATAAATACGACACTTGTCGCTAAGATAACTGCCGTCAAGACTATAGCGCCATAAAATGCCTTTTCAACACGAGAAAATCTTTGAATACGCGCCTGAAGTATCTGACTAGTCGTTCTTGGTCTATTATTTGCCATCTCAATCCTCACTTATGTACTTTTTGTGCCACACGCAGCTTGGCTGAATGCGCGCGATTATTGTTATCTAGTTCTTCTTTACTTGGTAAAATAGGTTTCCGAGTAACCAATTTCATTTTAGGTTGTAAATCCTCTGGAATAAATGGTAAACCTTTCGGGACTTCCACTGTTGAAGCCTCTTTAAAAAGTTGCTTGGTCAAGCGGTCTTCTAACGAATGAAAAGTAATCACAGAAATCCGCCCATCAACTGCTAACAAATCCATCGCCTGTTGAATAGACTCGTCTGCCGCTCCCAACTCATCATTGACCTCAATACGAATAGCTTGAAAAATCTGTTTAGCTGGATGACCTTTTTTCTTTAATTCCTTGGCAGGCTTAGCAGATTTAATAATCTCCGCCAACTCCGTAGTGGTTTCAATCGGTTTCTTTTCACGCATTTGCTCAATTTTACGAGCAATTTGTTTTGAAAATTTATCTTCTCCATACTTAAAAAAAATCCGCACTAAATCATGATAGCTATATTGATTAACTACTTCATATGCTGTTAGCTTTGCCTCACGATTCATTCGCATATCAAGCGGAGCATCTTGTTTATAGGAAAAGCCACGCTCACGCTCATCAAGTTGCGGACTCGAAACTCCTAAATCATAACAAATACCATCAATTTCTTCAACACCCAGCTCATTCAAGCGAGCTTTTAAATGACGAAAATTATCATTGATAAAAGTCACCATTCCTTGTTCAACATACGACGCTAAGCGTTTTTGAGCATGCTCAATAGCAGTCTGATCTTGATCAAAAGCATATAGACGACCGTTTTCCCCTAATTTACTCAATAAATATTCACTATGTCCTGCCCCACCTAATGTTGCATCAACATAGACTCCATTTGGTTTTATATCAAGTTGATCAATGGTTTCGTGCAGAAGAACTGTCACATGATGAAATTCATTTGTCATATCTTTACTATTATACCACAAAGATTTAAAAAAAGAATTTTAGAATCATGTAAAGTTTTTTGTCAATTATACTTGACATATCAACCAAGGATTTTTATAATAAAATCACAAACGTCAGTTATATTTGACATCAAAATAAGGGGGAATGCATGAATCATGTGAGAGAATTCCGAAATAGTCTTGGGCTATCACAATTAGAACTTGCTAAAAAGATCGGCGTTTCGCGGCAGACAATTAACATGATTGAAAACAACAAATATAATCCCACACTAGAACTTTGCATTAACCTAGCACTAGCTTTGAAGACAGACCTAAACACACTTTTTTGGAACAAGTAAAAAATAGAAAGACTAAATTCAAATGAATCTTCAACAATACAAAAAAATTATCTTACCTCTTCTAGCTATTCTCCTTATCATTTCCTTCTACTTTTTCTTCATCTTAACAGATCCAATCTTGTTCTGGGTAGATGTGGCAGTGATTGCTGGTTGCATATTTTTCGGTCGAAAACTTTTAAAAAAGGACTAGACTTCTTACGCCTTCCTTCTCGTCTTTTAAGCTGCTTTGTGGTAAAATAAAGTCATTATTCTATGAAGGAAATTACAAATGTCACGTTTCTTATCCAGATTATCTCCTGCTAGGCGCATTTTATTGAGCTTTGCCCTTGTGATTGTGGTAGGCTCTCTTCTTTTAAATCTGCCTATTATGCAGACAGCGACCTCTAAAGCTAATTATTTTGACCACCTCTTTACATCAGTTTCAATGGTTTGTGTGACGGGGCTTTTTACGCAGTCTGTTGCAGATACTTACAATATTTGGGGGCAAATCATCTGCATGCTCCTCATTCAGATTGGCGGATTGGGGCTGATTAGCTTTATTGGGCTGATTTATGTCCGCTCCAATCAGAAACTCAGTTTTTCCAATCGTACTACTTTACAAGAAAGTCTTAGTCGAGATGAGACAAATTCTATTCGCGACTTTCTTCGCTCCATTTTTCTTATTACTTTCAGCATTGAAGCTCTTGGAGCATTTATCCTCAGTTTTCGCTTTGTCCCCCTTTTAGGATGGGGAAAAGGACTTCTAACCTCCATTTTCCTTGCTATCTCTGCATTTTGTAATGCTGGATTTGACAACTTAGGAAGCACTAGCTTATTGGCATATAAAACAGATGCCTTGGTCAATTTGACCATTGCTGCCTTGATTATCATGGGAGGCTTGGGTTTTTCAGTTTGGTTTGACTTAAAAACAAATATCCAGACAAAAGGACATAAGCGAAAATTGCGCTTTCACACAAAATTGGTCCTTGCTTTAACAGCTCTCATCTTAATCAGCGGAACCTGCTTGACATTTCTAACAGAATACCAAAATACAGCTACGATTGGTCGACTTCCCTTTGAAAAGAAACTTTTAGTCAGCTTCTTTCAAACCGTCACCATGCGGACGGCTGGATTTGCAACAATTGACTATACACAAGCTCGCCCAGTTACATTGCTCCTTTACATCATTCAGATGTTTCTAGGAGGTGCTCCCGGAGGAACGGCAGGGGGACTGAAAATCACTACTTTTTTGGTCGTATTAGCCTTCGCCCGAACGGAAATCCTTGGCTTGCCTCATACTAATTTTGGCCACCATACGTTTTCTCCCTCTACCATTCAAAAAGCCTTTAGTGTCTTGATTGTCTTTACAACAACCTTTATCATTGGCTTGACTTTTTTGACTATGGTCGCTGATAACGGACATCGTTTTATTTACTTAATGTTTGAAGCCATGTCCGCTCTTGGAACGGTGGGCGTAACGGCAAATCTAACACCTACTTTAAATCATGCCGCCTTAACCGTGATTATGTTTTTGATGTTTATCGGGCGTATCGGACCATTGACCTTAATTGTCAGTCTTTCCAATCGAAAACCGAAGAAAAAAGACACAATTAAATTTGCCAATGCAAATATTATTATTGGATAGGAAGGAATTTTATGGATAAACGAACAATCGGTATACTGGGGCTGGGAGTTTTCGGTCGCAGTATCATTAACACACTTCGCAAATACAACTGCGATATTATAGCTGTCGATGACCATGAAGATGTCATCAATCATTTTGAACCTATTTTAGCGCGAGGTGTGGTCGGCGATATTACAGACCATGATTTGCTTCAGGCGGCAGGAATTGATACTTGTGATACAGTGGTTGTGGCTACAGGAGACAATTTAGAATCAAGCGTCCTCGCTGTCATGCACTGTAAATCTTTAGGCGTTGAAAAGGTGATTGCCAAGGTGAAAAGTAAGACAACCAGAAAAGTCTTGCTAAAGGTCGGAGCTGATCGCTGCATCTCCCCTGAGCGTGAAACAGGGATTTCGCTTGCTAAAAATATTTTGCACCAAGCTACGACTGACGTCATTGAACTAGATAAAAATGTATCTATTATTGAATTTTATCCACCTCAGTCTTGGATTGGTAAAAATTTAGCCCAATTAAAACTTCGTCAAAACCACAACCTCAATATCATTGGTTTTCGAGAAGCACCCGACGGTGTTCTCAACATTGATACATCACCTGACTATACCTTTAAAAAAGATGAACTGTTGATGGCGGTTATTGACAGTCAAACATTTGACCACTTTGAAGATATTACAAAATAGATGAAAACATCGCTGAGAATTTTTCTCAGCGATGTTTTGTTACCTTTATTACGAATTTGGATCATCCAAACTTCGACCGTGCAAGCCTTTTTCACGTTGGACTTGGCGAAGTTTTTCTGGCGTGATGTCATTGCCCTCTTCATCCACAATTTTAATCCCTTCAATGTGGTGGCGAACGCTACGACGATAGCCTTCAATGTATTCTTCACGCAATTTAGCTTGCTCTACTTTTTCTTCTGGCGTTAGGCCAACTGTTTTTTTCTTTTTGGCAAGTTCGTTGATACGTTCGATTTTCTTTGGTTCCATTTTTCCCTCCTTGGATTATTTTGTATTGATTTGGTTAAATTGTGCCACTTTTTTGGCTTTCGTCATTAAGGCAGCTAAGAGTGCCAAACGATTTGCTCGGATTGCTTCATCTTCAGCCATAACCATAGTATTGTCAAAGAAAGCGTCAATCACTGGACTTAAAGCGAAGAGTTGCTCAATATTATCTGCTAAGTCATCAGATAACGTTAAGTTTTCTACTGCTGCATGAAGGGCTTTTTCTTCGGCATTTTCAAAGAGACTCTCGTCCACAACACCAGCCGTTTCTGCTTTTTCTGCCAAGTTAAAGACACGTGCTAAACTTTCGACCGACGATTTGAAAGAATCTTCTTGTGCTTTTTCTGCCAAAAGACTTGCTGCTTCAACCAAGTCCCGCACAACAAACGTTGAACTATTTAAAACAGAAGACACGATATCTTTTGGAACATCGCTGTCCATCATTTTTTCAATACGTGCACGGAAGAAATCAAGCACTTGTTCTTTATTGCTATATGTGAGACTGTCAAATTGCAGCGCATAGAGCTGTTCTATCAATTCATCTAAAGCAATGTGCCAACCAAATTTATCAAGAATGCGCACGACACCTTGCGTTGCTCTACGAAGAGCATAAGGGTCATTTGAACCGCTTGGAATGAGTCCGACCGAGAAGAAAGAAAGAATCGTATCCATCTTGTCTGCAATAGCTAAAATTGCACCAACTTTCGTGTCTGGCAATTCACCGTCACTGGCAATTGGTAAATAATGCTCCCGAATGGCTTTAGCTACTGCTGTGTTTTCTCCTGCAAGCAGGGCATATTTTTCACCCATGATACCTTGCAGCTCATCAAACTCACCAACCATACCAGTCAACAAATCAAACTTGTAAATAGCTGCAGCTCGCGCTACATCTTTCATTTCTTGCTTAGATAACTGAGCTTTTTCTGCTAAAAGAGCTGCAATCTTTGCTGTTCGCTCCATGTGCTCTGCTAGAGAACCTATTTTTTCATGGAAGGTCACATTTTTCAACTTTTCAACCAAATCAGAAATAACCAATCGTTGGTCTTCGCGCCAGAAAAATTCTGCATCTTCCAAACGAGCTACCAACACTTTCTGATTCCCTTTGACCACATTTTCGAGATGTTCTGTATTTCCGTTGCGTACCGATACAAAATATGGAAGAAGTTTGCCATTTTCGTTACGAACAACAAAGTAGCGTTGATTGACTTTCATGGAAGTCACAAGAACTTCCTCAGGTACATCTAGGTAACGCTCGTCAAAACGTCCGATAAAAGCGGTTGGGTATTCAATCAAATTCAGCACTTCGTCCAGCAAATCTTCGTCAATCTCCACATGAACGTTATGCATTTTCTCGATTTCTTTGATTTGATCCAAAATCATGTTTTCACGTTCCATTGGGCTGGCAATGACAAAAACTTTGCGCAAGTCCTCTTCATAAGAATCTGCTGACTGAATCTTCACTTCATGGCCGAGAAAACGATGCCCCCGACTTGTCCGTCCACTTTCAATATCGAACAAATTCATCAAAAAGGACTCATCATCCAACAACACAGTTAGGGTATGAACGGGGCGAATATATTCAAATGTGTTGGTGCCCCAGTGCATATTGACCGGAAAGCTCAGAGAGGTCAGCACATCGGCAACTCCGTCAATCAATTCCTCAACAGGTTTTCCGATTTCTTGCTTGGTGACATAGACATATTCTTCGCCTTTTACTTCACGAAATGTGATATCTTCAACCGTCAAGCCTTTTCCACGAACAAAGCCTTGCGCAGCTTTCGTAAAATGACCATCTGCATCCAAAGCAATCTTCTTGCTTGGTCCTTTAAAATCTTCTGTTAAATCTGTTTGCTTTTCACTTAGATTGGACACGCGCACAGCCAAGCGACGAGGAGTTGAAAACATTTCAATCTTATCAAAAGTTAAACGATTGTCTGTTAAAAAGGCTGCCATTTTATCACGTAATTGATTCATGCTTGGTGTCACGACATAGGCTGGCATTTCTTCTAGCCCTAACTCAACCAATAAATTTTTCGTCATTTTTTTACTCCTCCTCAGCCAATAATTTCTCACGTGTTGCTTCATCCAATAATGGATAACCTAGTCGTCTGCGCTCTGCCACAAAAGTTTTAGCAACAATACGTGCTAAATTGCGAATGCGAGCAATGTAGCCTGCACGTTCTGTCACAGAAACAGCTCCGCGAGCGTCCAATAAATTAAAAGTATGAGAACATTTCAGCACATAATCATAAGCAGGATGGACGAGATTGTATTCTAAACAGCGTTTCGCTTCTGCTTCAAAATGATCAAAATTGGCTAAAAGCAAGGCTTGATCGCTCACTTCAAAACTGTATTTTGAATGCTCAAATTCTGGTTGGCGGAAAATTTCTCCGTATCTCACGCCATCAGCCCATTCAATATCATAAACAGAATCCATCTCTTGGATATAAGATGCCAGACGCTCCAAACCATAGGTAACTTCAGATGTCACTGGGTTGGTAGGCAAACCACCGACCTGTTGGAAATAAGTAAACTGCGTGATTTCCATACCGTCAAGCCATACTTCCCAACCTAGACCTGCAGAACCTGTTGAAGGATTTTCCCAATTATCCTCTACAAAGCGAATATCATGTTCCAGCGGGTTAATCCCCAGCAATTCCAAAGACTGCAAATACAGCTCTTGAATATTGCTTGGGCTTGGTTTCATCACCACTTGAAACTGGTGGTGTTGGTAAAGGCGATTAGGATTTTCACCGTAACGTCCATCTGCTGGACGACGTGAAGGCTCTACATAAGCCGCATTCCACGGCTCAGGACCAATGGCACGCAAGAAAGTATAAGGACTCATGGTACCAGCGCCTTTTTCATTGTCGTAAGCCTGCATGAGCATACAACCCTGATCATTCCAGAACTGTTGCAACGTTAAAATAATTTCTTGGAAGGTTAACTTCTTCGACATAATGTACTCCATTCTTTTTATAATAATATTCTTGCGGCCTGAGTTTGTCAGTTTAGCTGATAAACAAAAAGCAGAACTGCACTTGACACGATACCTATACAGATTTGCATAGGGGCGTCAAAACGCGGTTCCACCCTAGTTTATTACTTCATTGTTAATATAGCCTTAAGATAACATCAAGGACTAAAATTTACCGAAAGCTCCGTCCTCATCTTTCACTTATCTGGCTTCCACCACCCCAGACTCGCTAGAAAATATCCTGACAAGACCTCTTTCATAAAAACTATTATAGCAGGAAAATAAAATTTTGTAAAATAGAAATACTGATGAAATTTACCATAGATTTGAAAAAAGTTTGAGGCTGGGTAAAAATTCCCAACCTCAAAGCATAATATGTAATAAATCAACAACACAGAGTGACGGATAGATCTTGCAAAACAAGTCTCAAGGCGTTTGATTTTTCAAGCTCAGAAAAATACTTTTGACGAAAACGTTGTTTTCTTTATCCACCACCTCAACAGTCTGGGAGACTGTTGAGCAACCTTGTGGGGTAGGACTATGAACTACATTTTTGTTTCATTTAGTTCTTATACGTAATCTTTACGATTACACCCTTTCTGTGGGTGAGTGCGTAGCAATCATGGCTGTCTGTCCCACTCCCAAACTTTTCTCAATTTTTATTTAAGAGACTAACTCATTAGAAGCTGCTGTTTTTGTCAAAACACTTACTGTTTGAACCTTTTGAGGTCTTTTCCCATTTAATTTTCGTTTTGCTTCTCTTAAATTTGCAGTAGCTGCTTTCACTTCTTCCCTACTTGCTCCTGGATTTGCCAATACAGCTTGTACTTCTTCAAAAGCTGTTAAGTAAGCTGCTTTGACATCATCAGAAGCATAAATGAAGCGAT
>OBLF01002658.1_pt1 | contig 11755 bp, 10 predicted proteins | sample 1519231 | NCBI WGS metagenome assembly OBLF01 (sample SAMEA2602895, study PRJEB22501) | metagenome | reverse complement strand
TATCTGGAAGAATATCGGGTAAATAAAAGTTTTTCACTGGTACAGAGCGGACAGTACTCTATGACATAGATTGCGGAAATGGTCGGTTTCAGTAATCCCAGCCGCTATACAAGTGCATTCCGAAAGAATTTTGGGTGCAATCCAAAAACATACAACAACACAAGAAAAGACTGATAAATTAGATGTATACACCTAAATCATCAGTCTTTTCGTTATATTATGACTATTCCATGTATGTATGGACAAGAAACTCAAGCTCTCTGTGAGTTTCCGTGATAGCTTCCTGAATTTCCAGTTCATAATCAAGAAGTTTGGAAATCCAGCGGCAGACTACCTCATCAATCTCATGTTGTGGAATTACGACATTGTTGGAAAGTTTGGGAGGCACTGTTGGTTTGGTATATTTATATATGGACTGATATAGTGGCAGCCAGGGGTATAATTCGGCCAGTTCGTCATTGGTGTAGGTGCTTGAGATTGCAGATTGTCCGCCGAGAAGTGTGGAATAATTGGAAATCTGCTCGTCACAGGTCCATTTCAAAAATTCAAAAGCAGATTCTTTATGCGGAGAACGACTGCTGATACCAAGGCTCCAGCCACCAAGAAGTGGTGCCCTGCCGGGAATAAGACTGTAGCCGATAGAACCGATGATGCTGTTTTTTCTAAGGTCTGTAACATCAGTAAGGAAAGACGGATAGGAAATAAGCATCGCGGTTTCACCTGACAGGAAATCCTGAACAACACTTGTATCAGTTGCAGTACGGTAATCTGGTTTTGCACATTTGATTGATCTCATGAAATTTATATATGCTTTTAGAGACTGATCAGAATCCAGGCAGACATGTCCGGATGAATCAAAAAGATTGCCGCCGTATGCCCGCAGACGCATATAGATTTCAGGAGTAAGGCATTCACTGTATGCGGTGGGGATAGAAGTTCCATAGTGGATTGCATTTGTTTTGTTTGTAAAAAAGTCTGCAATCGTATTAAATTCTTTGAGCGTGACCGGAGGGCGCAGAGAAATATTGTTTTCGCGTTCATATTTGGTCATCAGACTGTGGTCTTCAAAAAGATCTTTTCTGTAATAAAAAATCTGAGGAGCATACATAAACGGTATACCATAATGTTTTCCATTAAAAATACTGTAATATTTCAGACAGCCGGGAAGAAAGATATTTGTATCGAATGACTGCATTTCCAGGCTGATATCGGCCAGAATCCCCTCAGAAGCAAACGAAGAAAGCCATGGAATATCGTACATGACAACATCGTAAGACAGATCAGATTCAGTCTCATGTTCCTGCAGGATTGCTTTGTAAAGCAGGTGATGAGGAAGAAGAGTCGTTTCCACTGAAATTCCTGTTTTGATTTCAAAATTACGAATCAGACCAAGTAGTGAATGAACCTGTGGGGTGTCAAGTAATAATGCACGGATTTTTTTTGTGCACGTTGCTTCTTTTGGTGAGGAGTCTTCCAGAGATGAACTCCTGAGAGGCAGAGTATGCTTATAGTTACTGAAGTGTCCTCCACTGAGAATGATCCGTTCAGTTTCTTTGGTAAGAGGAGAACTGAGTTGTTCTGTAAGAAGTTTGGCAGCAAGCTGACCAAGTTTCATTGCAGGGCGTACAGTGGATCCGGAAGCAAATGAATGGGTATGGAGGTTCCAGTGTTCTTCACCGAGTGTAAAAACAGGGATATTCTGTATTGTATAACCGAGGATGGTAATGCCTTCTATAATGCCGGCGGCGAGAGACTGAGATGTGGCTACAATGGCATCAGGATAGTGATTTTTCAGAAGTCTGATAGTTTTACGAAATGCATCTTCTTTGCTCATATCTGTTTTGAGGAATAGTTCTTTTGCCGGATAAACACCGTGGTTCCGATAGGAATCGCAGAATCCACGGATGCATTCCGCTTCACATTCAAAACTGTCCGGACCGGACATCAGATAAATATTCTTGTAGTTTCCGACTAAAAGTGAGTCAACCATATCACGCATCAGAACGCGGTTGTTAAAAGAGATATAGTTGGCATCCAGACTGTAGATATTCCGGTCAATCATAACAAGTGGAATATTCTGGGAGGTATAGTTGTCGTAATAAAATTTCCAGTTTTCAGGCTGGCAGGAAACCAGAATAAGTCCACATATTTGTTTGCGCAGGAAATTGCGTGCAATGGAGTCCTCAGATTCAGGGATGTTTTCTGAAAAGGCAAGATTAATGTAGTACTCCGCAGGTTGAAAATATGATTTAATTCCCTGAAACAACTGGACATAATACGGATCGTTCAAACTGGGAAGAATGACGCCAATGTCTGTATTTTGTCGTGATTTCAGGCTTCGGGCATTCTGATTTAACGTATAATGAAGTTCATCCACTGCATTTTGAATCTTCTGTGCAGATTCTCTACTGACCTGCTTTGTATTGTTGAGATAATTAGACACTGTTGCAATGGATACTCCTGCCAGTCGGGCAACGTCTTTGATAGTAGCCATTAAATGATTCACCTCTCTTTCATACGCTTTTTCTTTTCAACAACATACCATAAAAAAAATGACTTGTAAATGCAAATTAGTTAAATGGATTTCGCTTAAACGTTTAAATTAAATATATAGTAAAATGCATTTAAAACATTGACGAAACAGGGTCAAGAAAATAAAATAACATCATATCAAAACTACACAAAAGGAGGAACGAAAATGAAAAAAAGACAGCTTTTAACTATGGTACTCGCAGGTGCAATGGTGATGGGAACAGTAGGGTATGGTACACCGGTACTTGCTGACTCAGAGAAGAAGGATGTCAAACTTGGGGTATCCATTATGGAACTGACAGCTTATCCATGGTTCCAGGGTGTTGTTGACGGATGCGACCAGTGGGCGGATGAAAACTCTGATGAGAAGGGCGTGAATATCAAATTTGATTTTGAGGATTCTCATTCAGATGTACAGACAATGCTTACAAATCTGGACAATATGCAGGCAGCTGGTTGCGATGGAATTATTCTTTTTCCGGCAGATGCTTCTTCAGCAATTCCGACCATGAAAGAATGTGTAAGCAATGGAATTCCGGTGGTAGTAGGAGATTATCCACAGGAAACATCTTCTGACAGTGATGTTGTCTGGTCAACTTTTGTTGGTCATGACATGAAGGCACTGGGACAGAAAGCAGGTGAGACTGCAGTTGAGTATCTTGATACTCTTGGCAAAGAAGATCCGGTTTGTCTTTTTATTTCAAGACCGACATCCGGACAGGCTTCTTCTGACCGATTTGAAGGCTTCAAGGAAACTGTACTTGCGAAATATCCGGATGCAAAGATCATCGAAGAAGGTGACACAGGAGCCGGTACAAGAGATTCCGCCCAGACACTTATGGAAAATGTTCTGCAGAGAGAATCTGAGATTGATGTAGTTTGTGGACATAATGATGCGGAAGTTGTTGGCGCTTATAATGCAGCAACAGCACAGGGCAGAGATGAAATTAAATTTATCGGAATTGCCGGTGACGTAGATGTTCTCGGATGGCTTCAGGATGGAAATGAATCATGGCTGGGTGAAGTACTTCAGAATCCGGTAGTACTTGGATATCAGGCAACAGATGCCATCATCAAAGTACTTCTTGACAATGAAGAACTGCCGGAGAAATATGATCTTCCGGAACCTGAGGTAATCACTCCTGCAAACATCAGTGATTATGACTGGAAAAACTGGGAATGGCTGGGATGATTATAAGAAGATTACCGGCGGCTTGATAAGCTGCCGGTAAAATAAAAACAGGAGGGACGGCTGTTTATGATTCAATTACTTCCAGAGCCGAAAATGGCTGAGGATTTTGAAAAAACAACTATAAATATTAATGCTATTTATTTTTGCGGAGAGATCAGTGACGAACTTAGGAAACTGGCACGGGAGCGTTTCTGGAATTATCAGGATATAAAAATCAATGAGGCATCTGAGGATAATTTTAAAGTTACTGCAGTGCATGCATTACCTGATATAGAAGTAGAAGATGATATTCTTTACAGAGAACAGGGATACGATCTGGAAATACAAGAGGATCATGCAGTAATCAGTTATGAGACGAGAATTGGGTTCATTAATGCCGTAACTTCCTTAAAGCAGCTGATATGGAATGAAAGTGCGGGATATGTTCTTCCGGTGTGTCATATCACAGATTATCCTTCTTTACCGGTACGTGCTATTGCACAGACATTTTCATGGTATGCAGGATATGGCCGATTTGGTTTTGACAGCCAGCTATGGGGATATGAGGAATGGGAGCAGTACCTTAATATCTGTCTGGATAATAAGATCAATCAGTTTAATCTGGTTATGTACGGATACTGGCCATTTGAAATGGAAGAGTATCCTGAAACTGTTTTCAGAAATGTTCCGATCAAGATCTGGAATGCAGAAAACAGAAGGTGGCTGACAGTAAGATATACACATCCGAATCTGGAAGAACCATTTCTTGATAAATTTATAAAACTTGCACATAAATATGGAGTCAAAATATTTGCTTATGTAGGATTAAATTCATATAATGGAGCCTTCACGATTAAGCATCCGGAGGCAAGAATGAAACCTCCAAAGGGAAGCAGTTATATGAATGATTTTGATTCTCTTTGCCTGAGCTATCCGGGAAATACAGAATATATCATAAAATCTATGGAACAGATTGCAAAACTTGGATTTGATGGATATACACTGGAGGAAAGTGAGGAAGGTTTCTGGTTCTGTGAATGCGAAGAATGTAAAAAACGTTGGCATGCAACGACAAAAACTCCGGGAGAAGCAAAACATCAGGCCAATATGTGGCTGCTGAAACAGATTTATGATGCAGTGAGAAAAATCAATCCGGAGGCTGTTATTGGAATCAGAGCATTCCGACAGCCGCCGCTGGAAAAAGATCCGGCATTTCTTAAGGAATGTGTGGATTCCATGCCTGAAGACATTATGCTTTTCTGGGCACCGGGACTTTATGTGCCTGAGAGTGAATTTGAAAAATGGTGTAATGCATTTGGCAGAGACAGAATATGGGCAAGGGATACAGAATCAAATTCCATAACATCTACGATGGGAAGGCTTTACAGAACCTTTGCAAGTAATGTTATCCGCTATGAAGATGAAGCCAATGAACAGGTAATTGAGACAGATATTCGACAGCACAGAGGCAGTGTGCGAATGGGAGTCCATGGAATTAATGGATTTATGTTTGAGTGGTATGGGCTGTTTATGCATCTTTTTGCACATGGAAATTATGGATGGGGTTCTCAGATGGAGAATGAAGAATTTTACCACAGAGCTTGCAGACAAAATTTCGGAGATCTGGGAGAGACTGTTCTGTATGTCATGAGAAATATGGTTACTGTTCATGAGAGCCAGATACCATTATATACAACACCTTTCCCATTCCAGAAAAATAAGATGACCAGGGAAGATATACCTGCCATTATAGCTGCAAAACAGAACCATGATAATATTCTTAGTAAGATACATATGCTTCAGAAAGAAGCATACCTTAATGAGAAACTGAGAGTATGGCTGCCTCATTTTGATAAATTGGAAAATGCAGAGCGGAGGAATGCAATTATCTATGATATGGTACTGGCAGCTCTTGCATATGAAGATGAAAAGGATGAGAAAAAGAAAGAGCAGCTTCTTGATGAAATTCTGTATTACAATGAGCAAGATTTTGATATTGTTAAGGAAATGTTTTTTGATGTAAACCCTGTAACAGAAACTGGTGTAGGAAGCTGTATGTTCCCATATCATGAGATGAAGAGAATTATACACAATATCAGACATCCAGAAGCTGAGGACAAGAACGTAATCAGTTCGGGGGTTGAAGCTTTTGGCTGGCTGTGGCTGTAGAAAGGAGTTGTACTATGAGTGCGGAGAATAAAAAAGTAACTCCTTTGATCGAAATAAAGAACTGTGTAATGGAGTTTCCGGGGGTAAAGGCACTGGATCAGGTGAATTTTACATTAATGCCGGGTGAGTGTCATGCACTTGTTGGTGAAAATGGTGCAGGAAAGTCAACTCTTTCCAAATGTATCACCGGTGAAAACCAGATGACATCAGGGGAACTTCGAGTAAAAGGAGAATTGATCAAAATTCCGTCGTATAATGTCCGAGAATCGCAGAAGAGAGGTGTTGCGATTGTTCATCAGGAGTTTACTCTGATGGAAGATATGACGGGAGTGGAAAATATTTTTGTCGGACGTTATTTGAAAAAAAATGGACATATTGACTGGAAAGCATTAAATAAACGTGCAGAAGAACTGATGGAATATATGCAGTGTGAGGTGAATCTTCATGTTGCCGTAAAACATCTGCGTACTGCAGAACAACAGATCATACAGCTTGCAAAAGCCCTGCTTGATGATCCTCAGGTCATCATTTTTGATGAACTTACAGCAGTACTTCAGGAAAAAGATATTCAGAACATTTTCCGAATCATCTCAGTCCTGAAGGAAAAGGGTATTGGAATTGTTTATATTTCCCACAGACTTGATGAAGTATTTGCATGCTGTGATTCCTATACAGTTCTCTGTGATGGAAAATATATCAATTCAGGTAAGGTAAAAGATATTGATTATAACGGTTTGGTAAAAATGATTATCGGAAGAGAACTTGAAAATGTTTATCCACCGATCAATGAAAATCTTGGAGACATTATACTTGAAGTTCGAAACCTGACTGCGCCGAAAGCTTTCAGGAATATCAATATCAAAGTAAGAGAAGGCGAAGTTGTAGGAATCGCAGGATTACTCGGTGCCGGAAAAACGGAACTTGTACAGGCAATATTCGGAAATCATAAGATTGTAGACGGAGAAGTTCTGGTGAAGGGAAAACCTGTAAAAATCAAATCACCGCAGCAGGCAATTAAACTGGGCATGGGACTGGTTCCGGATGAAAGACGTACACTTGGCCTTGTAATGAAATTTGATATCAAAGATAATACGGTAATTCCGTCTATGGATAGGTTCAAAAAATTTGGAATTTTTCAGGATCATCAGGCTGAGATGAAGGCTGCATATGAGATTAACGAAAAAATGAATCTGGCATATCATTCTCTGTGGCAGAACGTAAAGAAACTGTCAGGTGGAAATCAGCAGAAAATCGTAATTGCAAAATGGATGCTCAGGGATACGGAAATCTTTCTTCTGGATGAACCGACAAGGGGAATTGATATCGGGGCAAAATTTGAAATTTACAGTCTGATCCATGAACTTACCAAACAGAAGAAAGCAGTCATTCTTGTTTCACCTGAAATGGAAGAACTGATTGGATTATGTAACAGAATTTATGTAATGTATGAAGGTGCGATTCTTGACGAAGTAGAAGGTGAAAGAAAAACGCAGGAAGTTATCATTAATAATTTGTTAGGGGTGAATGCAGAATGAGCGATTATAAGGAAAAATCAAAGAAATACAGCGGTGGAATAAAAGCATTATTAAGTGATTGGATGATTGTGTTTCTGTTTATAGTACTGTTCATACTTTGCTGTTTTAACAGTAATTTCAGAACATACACCAATATTATGAATGTTTTGAGACAGGCTTCTTTTGTGGCAATCATTGCGATGGGAGAATTTTTTGTAATTCTGATTGGTGAGATGGATATGTCCATTTCTTCAATCATAGGAATGGTTTCCATTTTTTTCGCAGGATTTGTTGTAAAGAATAACTGGCCAATCTGGCTTGCTATCATTGCAGTTCTGTTAATGTCAGCTCTTGTCGGAGTTGTTAACGGATGTCTGGTTGTATACGGAAAAATGCCATCTTTTATTGCGACACTTGTTGTAATGAATATGTTAAAAGGTGTCAATTACATTTATTCAGGTGGTCTCCCGATCTCAGGTCTTCCGTCTTCTTTCGGTAATCTTGCACTTGGAAAAGTACTTGGAGTTCCGGTTGCAGTTATCCTTATGGTAATCGTTGCAGTGATTTTGTATTTCTTTACAGCACATACTGCAACAGGTAGAAGTTTTTATGCCGTCGGCGGTAACAAAGAAGCATCAAAGTTATCAGGACTTAATACAAAATACATATCCATTCTTGCATTTGCCATGTGTGGAATTCTCACAACAATCGGTGCACTTGGATTAACATCCAGAACGCAGTCAGGTAATGTATCTCTTGGTGATGAGCTCTTGTTTGATGTCATGACAATCTGTGTACTTGGCGGTACATCACTGACAGGTGGACGTGGAAGAATCGCAGGAATTGTTGTCGGAGCACTGTTTTTACAGGTAATCACAAATATCATGGTACTGCTTGGCATCAATTCTTACTGGCAGTGGGTAGTAAAAGGTATCATTCTGGTTATTGTAGTTCTGATTGATTCCAATTCAAAGAAAGAGTAGAAATTTCTGCAATGCGAAAATATTTTGGGCAGGTAGGAAAATTAAAAGAAAATAAAATTGAAGAATATGAAAGACTTCACAGAGCTGTGTGGCCCGGTGTATTAAAAAAGATTCAGGAATGCAATATTCGGAATTACTCTATTTTTCGAAACGGGACAGAAGTGTTTTCCTATTTTGAATATATCGGTTCGGACTATGATGCTGATATGCATCAGATGGAAATGGATAAGACTACACAGCAGTGGTGGGCATATACGCACCCCTGTTTTGAACGGTATGCAGTGAGCAGTCAGAGTGAATTCTTTCATGATATGAAACAGATATTTTATTTTGATGAAATAAAAAGCGAAGAAGGTACAGCGGTGTGAAAGGAGGAATAATATGGGTTACGGGAAAAACGTATGGGTTTTTCCGGATGCAGAACTCCCACCGGAAGGTGTAAACAGCATCCCGGGACATGAATCTATCATTATCACCAACACAGGAGAGCAGGATGCCCATGTAAAAATTACGTTGATTTATACAGACAGGGAACCGGCAGATGATCTTGTGGTTGAAGTGAAAGCGCGAAGAGTACGGTGTCTTCGTACAAATGAAGAAAATGATTTTGGTGAACATACTGCAGTAATGGGAGAACAGTATGCAATATTACTGGAAAGCGATGTTCCGGTTGTAGCACAATATGGCAGAGCAGAGACAAGAACGGTGGCGTTTTATACAACACCCGGATATGCCTGTGAAAAATAATACAGAAAAAGGAGAAGTAAATATGAGAGAGCATGGTGCAGTTTATATTCCTGATGATGAATACCTGGAAAGAGTAAAAAGAGCAGCTAAAATTCTGCAAAGAGAAGGTCTGGACGCATTGATCGTCAATTCAAATGAATCTGACTACGCAAATGCAAGATATTTTTCAGGCTTCTGGCCGTTATTTGAAAGATGTGGTGTTGCGATTTCTCCGGCAGGAGATGCGGCATTAATGGTTGGACCGGAAAGCAGGGAATTTGCAGCTGACCGTTCGAGACTGGACAAGATTTTTGTATTAAAAGAATACAGAGAGGGTGCAGATCCTGCATATCCGGAATTGCAGGCGGATACATACCATGATGTTTTCAAAGCTTTAGGAATTACAGGAAAGAAGCTCAGAATTGGAGTTGCAAGCTATCTGGATACGTCTGTAATTATTATGGAAGGAATCAAGACCGCTTTTCCGGAGGCTGAAATTGTCAGAGCCGATAAGATAATGGTAGAACTTCGATCTATCAAAACAAGAAATGAGATCAACTGTCTGAAAGAAGGTTACAGAATTGCAGAACTTGCAACACAGCAGGTAATCAAAGAAATTCAGCCAGGTATGACAGAATTGCAGATGGTCGGAGTTGCAGAGCGTGTAGTATATGAACAGGGAGCAGAGTATGAAGGTCTTCCGATGTATGTATTTTCAGAAGCATCAACAAGACATGCAATTTCAAGATCTTCCTACAGAAAATTTCAGAAAGGTGATATTGTTCAGCTGAATTTGTCTGCAAAAATTGATGGTTATTCAGCTGCTATCGGTTATCCAATCGTTCTCGGTAAGCTGGAAGGAAAAAGAAGAGATGTTGTTATGTTTGGCCTGGAAGCACATAACTGGTCTCAGAAACAGATTAAAGCAGGTGTACGTGCATCAGAAATCGCAGAGAATTTCTACAAATATTATGTTGATAATGGATACAAAGATAATTTTGTATATGGTCCGCTGCACGGCACAGGAATGATTGAGGTTGAAGCACCGTGGGTAGAAACAACGTCACATTACGATCTGCAGCCAAACATGACATTCCAGATAGATACCTTTATTTCTACAGATACCTTTGGTGTACGTTGGGAAAAGGGTATTGCAGTTACAGAAAGTGGATGCGAAGTTTTATCACCGGAGATTGGCAAACTGTATGAACTTGAATTCTAGGAGGTAATGTCGTATGCAGTTAGTTGATATGCTTTTTGATGAAATTGAGGATGCCAAAAAGAGAAGAGTGCCGTTTATTATTCCGATTGGAACTATCGAGTATCATGCACATCATGCCAGCTGTGGATGTGATACGATGGTTATCAATGGAGCAATGAGAGAACTGGAAAAGTCAAAAGAGATTGTTGTATGCCCACCAATCTGGTATGGTGTTGCAAGCTATGCAGTAGGTGGTCCGGAAACAGGCACGATTCAGGTGGATGTTGATGTGTATGAACAGTATATTTACTGTATTCTGAAATCAATGTTGTATGGAGGAAACAAAAACATTTACTGTATTGCACATCATCAGACAGAAGAAGCCGGGCTGATGCCAATGACAATTGCCTGCCACAAAGCAGCCAAGAAGCTGATTATGGAGTATATGGAAGATACTCGCGGAAGAGGCTGGTGGGGAAGCAATGATTATGCAGACTATTATGAAAATCTGGGCTCTGGTGATGATCCGTTCTCATATATTAAGGTGATTCCACTGATCAGTAAAGAGGCGCAGCATAAATGTGGTGGATTTGATCATGCAGGAAAGTACGAGACAAGTTTACTGTATGCATTATACCCGGATCATGTTGATCTTGAAAGAACAAAGGACAATACAGAGTGGTTTGCGGAAAGCGCAAAAGAAGCGAGCATGGAACTGGGACAACATATGGTAAAATGCACACTGGAAGCGTTGAAAGAAATTATTGTATAAACAGATGAAATTGCAGGCACAGTGGAGAAAACAGATCCCTGTGCCTGTAAATCTTTAAAGAAGAGGAGAAATTATGACAGAGGAAGAAAAAGCACTGGCCGGATATCTGTATCTGGCAAAAGAGGAAGAACTGCAGAAAGAGAGAGAGAGAAGCCAGGAGCTTAGTTATGAATATAATCAGCTTCGGCCGTCTCAAAATGACGAAAGAGTAAAATTTTTAAAAAGAGAGTTAAAAAAGACAGGTGAAAATCTCAGAATTGAGCAGCCGTTTCACTGTGATTTCTGGAAAAGGGTTACTCTTGGAGAAAACTTTTTTGCTAATTATAATTTTACAGTTCTTGCGGGAAATGAAATATCTTTTGGGGATAATGTAATGATTGGGCCAAACTGTGGAATCTATGCAGCTGGTCATGCTTTTGATGTAAAAAGAAGACGCGATGGTCTTGAATATGCGCTTCCGGTACACATTGGAAATGATGTGTGGATAGGCGGACATGTAAGTATAGTTTCTGGCGTTTCAATTGGCAATGGAAGTATTATAGGTGCCGGAAGCGTTGTGATTAATGATATTCCAGAAAATGTAATTGCAGCAGGAAATCCCTGCAAAGTGATTAGAAAAATTGAATCAGAAGATGACAGGAAATACCTGATGACTGAAGTTTGATATAGCAAAAATGATGACTATGG
>OBLF01002657.1_pt1 | contig 11756 bp, 27 predicted proteins | sample 1519231 | NCBI WGS metagenome assembly OBLF01 (sample SAMEA2602895, study PRJEB22501) | metagenome | reverse complement strand
CAGCAGCACCAGCAGCTCCTGCAATGGATCCATCAATGATGGGCGGTATGATGTAGTAATTAAGAAAGAACCCTATTTTAACAGGGTTCTTTCTTCTTTTTTTGTTTTATTTTAAGTAAAAGGGGCAAAGAAGGGGCAGAAAAATCAAAGGCTATTTAGTTTATCAATTACTTGTTGTTTGGCTCTTTTTGTTACATGGTTATAAATAGACAGAGTTGTGTTTGCATCAGAATGCCCTACACGCTCCATAATGGCTTTAAGAGGTACGCCTAATTCAGATAATAGTGAAACGTGGCTATGTCTGAATATATGTGAGGATAGACTTTTTTCTAATTCCAACTCTTCCTCTACTTTATGGAGTATAGCGTTAAATGAGTGCAGCGTAAGCGGGGTGCCACTTGTAGATATAAATATATATTGATCGGGATCTGTGGGTCTACCTGCAAGAATATTGTCAGCTATCACACTTTCAATCAATTCTTTTGCACGATTGGGTAATTGCACTTCACGTTGCGAATAAGTATTTTTTGGAGTTGTTTTTATAGCATTATCCATTTTCATAGATGTGTAATCTAAGGTCCCATTAATGGAAATTTTCCCATCCTCATAGTCCTTCATTTGCAAAGCTAGCAATTCCCCATATCTCAAACCAGTTAAATATAGAAACTCAGCTATTCTGCCGTGTAGTTTTCTGCGAGGATTGGAGTATAGCTGTTTCAGTATTTGATCAATTTCTTCTTTCTCCAGATATTTTTTATTCATAGAAAGCCTTCTTTTTTCTTCTTCCACTTTTTTAGGATGGATTTTAACTGCTAGCGCAGGGTTTCTTTGAATGTATTTTCTATCGATTGCATAGTTTAGCATAACAGATAGAGTTGTTTTTGTTTGTTTTGTGTAGTTCAGTGAGAGGTCACCAAACGTATACATATCTTCAATTATCTTATTAATGAGTGTCTCATCAATGTTTCTAACGATCGTATCATCGCTTATGTGCTTAGAAACATGTTTCATCATCATTGGAACCTTCAAATAGCTAGTACGTTTAACATGCTGCTTATAATATTCATACCATTCTTTATACAGCTTACCAAAAGTGATATCTGATTTATTGTAATCTTCGAGTGCTTCTTTAATTTTTTTATCTAGAATTTTCTAAGCTTTTTTCCACGCTTGTGGTGAATTACTTGTAAGTGTTGTAGATTTTTTCCGTGTTTTTTCTGTATAAGGATCTACATATCTTTCAATAAACTTGAATCGCCCATCTTTGGTTTGTTCAACCCACACTTTTAACATCTCCTATCATTTGCTATAATAGGCATAACAAATAGACCTATATAGGTTTGTTTTCTAAAAGCACGCTCTTACTCTGGACGGTGGGGCGTGTTTTTTTAGTGTGCTTCAAAATCTTTATTTAATATTCTATTTAAAATCACATTGAACTCTGTCGCGTCAAAATCACGCAGTAATATAATTTTTCCGGATTCTCTATACAGGTGTGTTCCATCTGAGAAGGCCTTTATACCAACTATATTAGAAAGGTTAATAACTTTCATTCCATTCTCGTTAACAAAAATTATTCTTTTATTAGTCAAAAATGGTACCCCAATAAATACATCGTTCCATTCTGTTACTTTGTTCGAATTATGTTTAATTGATCCCATTCTATAATTCAAGCCTTTAGCAATTCTAATATTAGAAGATAAGCCTGAATAATTAGTTCGAACCGTTCTAGTTTTCTGCTCTTGCCATTTGACTCTCTGTTTAGGCGTATAGTAACAAAATTCATTAGATTTTAGATTGACCCCATCAATTAATGCTGCTCTTTTGGATAAATCCTCTTTTTCAAGTTGCCTAATCATTCTATTTAGTTCTTCTTTTTGCTCTTTTTCTGCCAGTTCTTTTTCTTCTTTTTTTCTTTTTGCAATTGTTCCATCAAGGTATTCAACTGGTTTTAAACCCATAAAAATTAAAAAAATTCCAAGGGGTAAAAAAACAAGTGTGACAGGCAAAACAATGAATGACATTAGACAAGATAAAACTCCTATAATAAGTGCAAGATATTTGAGTATTGTCACAAAAAATTTTTTCAAAGATTTTCCTCCTTTGATATAATAGATTTCCCAATCTTAAAAGAGGTCAGGATAGTCCGTGTTGCGGCACGAGCTTTTTTTAATGTATTACTGAAAACGATTTCTTTAATAATTCTTGATGTATTCATACATATTGCCTTGCGTAAGAATATTTTTTCTTAAAATAGCATTGGCAGACAGCATAACAAGTGTATCTGAGCTTATTCTGAATAGAATAATATTCCATAAATTTTTCGAGATTAAACTGAGATTCATCAGTCAGTTCGTTCTCAATATAGATATTTAATAGAATTAGAATAGCTACTTTATCTGCTTCTGTCTCAAATTTTGAGTGAAAAGTTGTAGAAGTATCGTACAAAACTGAAAATTCAAAATGAGAGGCGCTGAAATGTGCAAGTTCATGAGATAAATGAAAGGCTTCTGCAGTTTCACCGTATAGATTTTCATTCAAAAAAATGATTCTGGGTTTTGGATAGTAGAAACCAGGCTCTTTCATTTCCATATAAACTACTTTCAAATTGTATTCGCTCAACATTTCTTTCAATTTCAAATACATACAAATCATCACTCCAACTATTCGTTTTCTTCTAAAGCTTTAGCAATTGCAATCGCTTTACGCATTGTCTCCTTAGATATTTCTTTTCCGTCAAAAGAAAATACAGTATCGTTTTCTGATAAATCCACATGTTTAGGGGTTTCTTTTTCTTCGCGCCCCAGAAGATAGTCTACAGAGACATCGAAATAGTCAGCAATTTCAGTAAGCTTTTCAGCGGATGGTTGTTTTCCACTTTTTAAACTATAGAAATAGTTTTCGCTGTATCCTAAATCAATTGTTACTTGTTTCATTGTTTTTGAATGTTTTTTTGCAAGAAATTTTATCCGCTCAAATACTGTCATACCAGCATTCTCCTTTTTTCTTTACAAAAAACCAATAAAAAAGTGTAGTTTTTCGTTGACATAAACAACACTATAGTATATATTGGTTTTGTAAGTTAATTGGATAGAAAAAAAGCAAAGTAAAAACACACCTTATAGCATTAAGTTTGGCGACCGAGTGCGATAAAAAGGCTTGTTATATGCTTATTTAACTATGACTATATACTACACTATAGTATAGTTTGCAGTCAACTAAAAATATACTTTTCTATCCAATTTTCTTTCTAAATAAAAAGAAAGGAAGTGTGTGAAGTGAGTAATATCGATAATGGGCGGGAAGCCATCAAAGAATTTATGAAAGCAAATAATATTTCAGAATACGATTTGGCCACTGCATATGGTAGATCGAGAACTTGGATTCAGCGTGTTTTAAGTGGAAAAGATAAAGGTCCAGCTGTTAACGCCTTTATTCTGGAAGTTATTCGCGATCATAAAATTCGATAGGAGGGGGAACAAAAATGAAAGAACTAATCAAAGTAACAACAAACGAGAACAACGAACAGTTAGTAAGCGGTAGAGAGCTGCATGAATTTTTGGAGGTGGCAACAGAATACAAAAAATGGTTTAGCCGTATGGCAGAATATGGTTTTGTTGAAAATATAGATTTCGTAAGGGTGACCCAAAAATGTCCGACCCCTGGAGGAATTCAGAATATTACCGACCACGCAATGAAATTGGACATGGCAAAAGAAATCTCAATGATCCAACGAACAGAAAAAGGTAAACAAGCGCGTCAATATTTTCTTCAAGTGGAAAAAGCGTGGAATAGCGAAGAAATGATCTTAATGCGAAGTCGGCAAATCCTCGAAAGAAAGGTAGAGACGTTACAACTTGAAAATGAAGAAATGAAGCCCAAAGCATTATTTGCTGATTCAGTTAGTGCGAGTCACACGAGTATTTTAGTTGGTGAATTAGCAAAACTCATAAAGCAAAACGGTGTTGATATTGGTTCTAAACGACTGTTTAGTTGGCTACGTGAAAAGGAATATTTAATCAAACGTAAAGGAACTGATTGGAATATGCCAACTCAAAAAGCGATGGATCTAGGACTATTTGAAATAAAAGAGACAACAATTTCTCATTCTGATGGTCATATTTCTATTAATAAAACTCCAAAAGTCACAGGCAAAGGACAAGTATATTTTGTTAATAAATTTTTAGGAGGGGTAATAAGTGAAAAAACCAACACTTTCAGAGTTGATAGAAGCTGCTGAGAAGGCAGTAAAACCAGACGACTGGTACCGACAAAGTTTAATCTTGGAGAAGTTCCACGGCATGTCAAAAACTACTTTAGTTGAATACTGCAAGGAAATGGAAACAATTCCTGAATTTTCAGAAGGAATTGTTCGTCCAGGACATTCAACCACATTTATTCATTACCATACTTTTATTTGGTTTTTAAAATGGAAAGACGCAAATAAATATCGTGTAAAAATATTATCTCCTTCAGATGTTTTGAAGGAAGCAAGTTGATTATTTTCAGAGTAAAAAGTAAACAAAAATATTAGGAGGAAAATTTGATGAAGATTACAGTACCAGATGAATTGATAGCAGATGAGTTGACAGAACAAATAGTAAGAAAGGTTTTAGATGCACTTGATGAACGACTGAAGGTAATGAACAAGTCAGTGGAGCTTCCTCCGTATCCAAACAAATCAGAGGTGAAAAAAATTTTAGGCATTGGTGATGACAAATTAGCACATTGGATAAACCTAGGCTTAAAAACACAGCAGTGGAGTAAGTTAGACATCAGAATTGAACGATCAGAACTCCAAAGATTTTTGAAAGAAAACTTTGAGTTCTAAAGGCAAAGGAGAATGATTTTATGTCCTACACATTGCAACAAGAACATCAAATTCTCCGTTTGATTAAACAACGCAGGAAACAATTACAAGATGATCGTGAAGCGCTTAGAAAAGCCGATGAGCTATCAGATAGACAAGCTGAACTAATCGCTTCTGAACTTGAGGATTTGAGAATGCTAGAAATAAAAAATAGGGAGATTAGATTATGAAGAAGACAGACACACTTTTTATAGGATTCATCCTAGGGCTATTAGTGATAGTAGCACACCAAAGTATTATCGGGGGAAGTTTGTTCGCAGCATTGATGGTTTTAATCAATCTGCTTGATTCAAAAGAAAGGAGCAACTATGGCACGAGAAGAAGCGCTAGAAATCGGTAAAGTGATTGCTGATAATTGGTGGACCAATAACCGTCCTATTATTTTAAGCAAGCAGCATATTGATAAGCAAAAAGCTTGGCAACAAATAAAAAAGTGACTCAGCCGGCAAGCATAGAGTCACAAAACAAAATATATCTAAGGAGAATTTTAGCATATGAATAAAGAACTTTCCACTTTAGATCAATATTTGACTGATTCTGAATGGGGCAAGTCGAATATCAAGGAAACAAATAATCGAAAAATCAGACGAAATCTTTTGACAAATGAAGAACTAGCATGTGATCAAGATGACTTGGGAAATTTTATGAGTATTTGGGATCATGTCTATCTTATCCATTTATCGAAGCAGTCCAGAAAACCTGAATACATTTATGTCATCGAAGATGGCATGATTGACGCGCTAGAAGAGTACGACAGAGATAACTTGATTGATATCTCTTATTACGGACCAGGTAAGAAATACATTGCTGAAATGGAGGCAGAATTTGATGAGTGAAATCAAAGGGACAACGAACTTTGAAAAACTTTTTAGTCGTAAGTTAAATAAAATTCTCAAGAAAAAAGGAAATTTTGATTATTTATCTTGGGCTCACGCGTGGGAGATTATGAAAAAGAATGATCCACAGGCAACGGTAACTATTAATGAGTACAAACACTACAGGGTTGTTTCTGGAACTCATCAAGACTTTCTTGTTGAGGAATATAAACCTTTTCTTATGGATGAAACTGGGACTTATGTATCTGTCTCAGTAACGGTTAAAGGACACACGGAAACCGAGTTATTTCCTGTTTTAGATTATCGAAACCAACCAGTTGTTAAACCAAATGCTATGCAAATCAATAACTCATTGAAGCGATGCTTTGTGAAAGCATTGGCTCTACACGGACTGGGATTATATGTATTTCAAGGGGAAGATATTCCAACACCACCTAGAATCGATACAAAGAAATTAAACATGCTAGAGACGATTCTAGAAGCTTTCAATGAGCAGATGGGTAAAGATATGACCAAAACCTTAATCGAATATGTTAATGAGCAGACAGATAAATTAGGGCTCTTAGCTGATAACGTTGAAACTATTGAACAGTTAAGCTATGAGCAATGTGCCTTGATGGAGCGAGCGATAGCAGCTAAGAGAAAAGAATTAGATAAGAAGTGATATGAGTGTTTAAACCATTAATCGATTCATATTCCGCGGTTCTGAAAAAGTTCAAAGGAAAAGACATAGGTGCAACGATCAATGAAGAAGTGAACATTGAACGTTTGAAGACTATGTACGACGGATATGATGGCGATCGAGTCATTGAAATTCGTTTTATTGATCCTAGACGTTTCACAGTACAGCAACGAAACTTCATCTATGCGCTCATAGGCGATATTTTCATCGATACAGGCATGCCAACGGACTTCTGGAAGGAATTCTTTTACTTCCGCTTTGAAGGTGTCACAGGGCGCAAAATAAGCCTCAAAGATGAATCGAATACGACTGTGAGTGATGCTAATGTCTTAGCAAATATCATTTTAGATTTCATATTTGAACATCATATTCCTTTCAAAGAAGGCTATGAGATTTTACCAGCGAATCAAGAGTATTACTTCTACAAATGCATCACAAAAAGAGTCTGCTGCATCTGTGGCAAAACAGGAGCTGATATCGATCACTTTGACAAAGCGCTAGGAAGACGAAAGCGCAAAGAAGTTGATCATTCAGAGTACACATTTGCAGCACTCTGCAGAATCCATCACACAGAGAAGCACAAAATAGGTGTGATCAATTTTAAAAATAAATACCAGATTAAGGGCATTAAGTTAAACCAAGAAACAATCAAAAAGTTAAATATTGGAGGGTGAGAAATGGCAGAGCATCGAAGTTATTACGCGATTATACCAGCCAATGTAAGGTACGACCAAAGACTTAAGCCGAATACTAAGTTGTTATACGGAGAAATAACCGCCTTGTGCAACGAGAGAGGTTTTTGTTGGGCAGGTAACGAGTACTTTGCTGATTTATATGGTGTGAATAAGGAGACTATATCTAGATGGGTAAGTGATTTGATTAAGTTTGGATACTTGAATCGGGAAATAATTTACAAAGAGGGTACCAATCAAATAATCAATAGGTACCTACGAATTAATCAATACCCTATTGACGAAAAACGCAATACCCCTATTGACGAAAAAGTCAAAGATAATAATACATCTATTAATAATACATTTAATAATACAAAAGAATATATAAGAGAGTTACCGCCTTCGAAAAAATCGAAGGCTAAGCCCATCCGTCATAAATACGGAGAGTATAAAAATGTTCTTTTGTCAGATGAGCAGATGGAGAAACTCAAAACAGAATTCCCTAATGATTACCAAGAGCGAATCGAACGACTGTCAGAGTATTGTGAATCATCTGGTAAGACTTATAAAAACTATTTGGCAACTATTCGAAGTTGGGCAAGGAAAGAAAAAAGTGAACCTAAGAACGCAAGCAGTGGATACAAGCGCACAGGAAGACGAGAGAAGCTTCCAGAATGGGCAATCGACCAAGAAGCCTATCAAAAGAAAAAAACGCTAGAACGAGCTAATAGACAATCAAAAGCACCATTCTAAGAGGTGGAAAATTGAAAATCGATTATCTAGAACTGATCAATGAAATAGCAAGTTACAAAACTGGTGAGGAAATAGAGATTCTGAGAGACGTTTATGAACAACTTGATGAAGCTGGAATCGAACGAATTAAGAATGATCGTTCAAGTTGGAGTAAACTCAGATACTATTTCGCACTTTATATCGATGCAACACAATTAAGAAATTTAGCTTATACAAAATTACTATTTGTTGATTGCGTTAAAGGATTGCAAAAACATCTTAGTGAACTTGAGCAGGTGTAATCAGATGGATCTAAAAACATTTACAGCACAGATCGAACTAATGCATCAAGAAGCTTTAAGACAAAGCGCCTCGTACGAAGACAAGTGGCTCAACACGTTTCATGGTGGACGTGAGAGCGCACTTGATCAAGTACTCAAATTATTGAAAGGGGAACGTCGGGATGGATAAGAAAGCGGCAATGCAGCGAATTATCGAATTGACTTATTCAGAAGATTGGCAAAATGACAAAGAAGCTGCTTCGGAAGTGATGAGACTTGGAAGAGAGATGTGGGCAGACAAGAGCAACAAGCCAAGACCGCGAAAAATCGCAATCTGGCATGGCGACAAAATTCTAGTCACAGGAACTGCCCAGCAGTTAGCAACTCTCACAGGATTGCAGGAGAAAATCGTGAGAAAGAGAGCTAGGTGTGGATACACAGACGTTAAGAAGAGAACGTTTAGGTACGTGGAGGAATCATCATGACAACAGAAGAAGTGATTCAAATGCGTATTCGAAGCATTCAACGTGAAATTGACGATCTGGAGCGGACAAAGGCAGTGATGGTCAATGAAACGGCGAGAAAGGCAATCGATTTGCACATAGAGAATTTAAGAAGGGAAATTCGTAGATTGGAGGAATGATCGTGGATAAGAAAGCAGCAATGAAACGAATCATCGAACTGACACATTCTGAGAATTGGCAAGAAGACAAAGAAATAGTTGCAGAAGTCCAAAAGCTCGGTAAATCAATGTGGACTGAAAAGCCTAAACGGAAAACGCCGAGAAAAATTGCAATCTGGCATGGTGATCGAATTCTAGTAACAGGTACTGCTGAACAGTTATCTGAAATTACTGGATTAAGCAAAAACATCATCTGGGATAGAGCTAGGAGCTTATGGATTGATTCAAAAGGACGACAATTTAGGTATGTGGAGGAGAAAAAATGAAGAAAATATCGCTTGAAATGGTACGAAGAGATAATTTGAAAGTTGAATTAGATCCAGAATTTTTCAATGAAGAATGGTTCGAAGGATTTAGCGAATACTTCTACGATTTAGATGGACTTGACGAATTAGCGGAGCACGTCGCATATAACGTAATCCATAACAAGTCAACATTTATCGAAGGCATAGGGGTACCTTTGAGAGATGGGGAACCGCCTTATTGGATCAAGGAAGAAGACAAAAAGGATGTCAACGAACATGTAAATGTCATCTGGAATATCTATGGTACAGAAGTGGAATTTGAGTAGGAGGAGAAATAATGAATTTAAGTTTCAGAAGTGTAATCGAAAGAAATTTCGAATTAGTTTATAAGATACCTAAGGAAGTTGGAGAGCGATATGAGGAATTGACCTCATTTAGCAGGGGGAAAGATTTCAACAAAGAAATCAAAGAATACGTTATAAGCTTTGTAGAACAATTTAGCGAGTTTCTAACTCCAGAAAATGAACGGCAATTTAATGAACGTCTAGTGAACTATAACAAACTAGTTGTCAAGTTAAAAACCAATATTCTACAAGCGACAACCATTCCATCAGTGATGATTTGCGGACCAGCAAATTATCCTACTAGAAGAAAACAAAAAGAAGAAGAACGGATCTATCAATTAGAAAGTGAATTATATTCAAAAAATGGTAAGCATGCTCGTTATATTGAGAATACGAGAAAGATGTTTGATCCAGTTATGATTGATCAAAAGATTGAAACTGATAAAAAACGTAAAGAAAGAGCAGTAGAGAAAGGGTGGAAAGGTTTCTACAAAGAAGTGGATCATGATGAACTAGCAGGATACGGCTTTGATGTAGAAAACAATCGACTTTATTTAGTTACTCATGGTAAGCCATCGGATGATGTACGTGCCTTATTAAAAAAAGCTGCATTGAGATGGTCTCCTAGAAATAAACGTTGGCAAAGAATTTTAACTGTGAATGCTATAAATTCAGTAAATCGTAACGTTATGAACGGACTTGGATTGCCACAAATGGAGGAACAGCGATGAATAAACAGGAATTGATTGATAAATACGAGATAGAAGTCGAACTTGGGTAAGGAGGAATAAAAAGAATGAACACATTAGATTTTAAAGAAGGTCAAACATATATTTGTACAAAATCAGATAAACAATGGTGGACAGTAGGTAAAGAATATCCAGTATTTTTGGATAGTGACAACGAACCAGCAATTAGAGATGATGATGGTGACGATTGGCATCCAAGCTATTTAAGCATATCTAACAATCAATTTAAACTAAAAGAGGAACAACCAAAAGTAACACTAGACGAACCGAAGAAGCCAGTGGTGCCGAAGTTTGTGGCGGAGTGGATAGAATACGCTAAAAAGAAAGGCGATAGTCTAGCTATTTCATTCAAGCCGTGGAACCTCTACGGTGTTGAGTATAGCAAGGCTGATAGATGGATTGAAGATAATCAAGAAACGTTTGCTCGTGCTTGGATAGACGGCTACGAGGTCGAGAAAGAGCCTATGTACAGAGTTAAACTAGGCGAAGGCTATTTCGTTGAGTATCAAGGAAGAGGCGCGTTGATTATTCCTGACGACAATAAAGAGATTAAGATATTCGATTCGAAATCAGATGCTGATCGAACTGCTCAAACGATTGGTGGAGCAGTGGAAGAGGTGGCAATATAATGAGTGGGTTTAAGTCGTTAGATGATTGGAAAATCGGCTGGTGGAGAAAAGGAAATCAATACCGTTATTGCTATGGCGTAATGTGGACAGGATTAACGCCAATGATTAAATACCGTACCAAAAGCAGTCACTTAAATAATTCAAGAAGAGCAACAGCCATTAATCCTGCTTGCGATACATGGTTTGTAAAGGCTGAATATTTAGGCAAAGAATTGTCAGTGGAAGAGGTGGTAGAAAGATGAGCGAATTTAAAGAGAAAGTATTGTCAGAAATATCTTTTGCGATGGTTGACGATGCACCAGACTTACAAAAATTATATGACAAGGTAGCAGCTACTGATGAGCATTCGGAACTCAACGACAACCAGAAAATCGTGTTGGAGTGGTTGAAGAAACAGAGAATTCAAGAAAATGGTTTAATATTGCCACCTATCGAAATTCTTTCTAATTTAACTAACTATATATATGTTTCTTCGGCTAACGATAAGGTGTTCAAATCTTTTGTTTCTTTATCAGAGCCAGAGCAATTCGAAGTCCTAACAGCATTCGCTCAATGGGGATTAAAACAGGAGGAAGCGGGATGAAAGCATACACAATCAAGTTTTATGGAAATAAAACCTTTGTATACATCCTAAGCGGTCTCAGACTTGATTTTAGAGGCTATTCAAAAGAAGACCTTTTAGAATCCTTATATGGTTACGGATATTTAAATGAAGATGAACTAATAAGCTTAGAGAAATTTACAAATGCTTGGACGATTGAGGAGGAAATGAGATGAAACTAAAAGACGGATTTTACGCTAGTAGTCATGGTATTGGCGGTTTGATGCTAGATATGCCGACAAAGAACCCTAAAACACGTAAGAAACCAAAATTCAAAGTCGGTGACATGGTTCGCTGCGAAGCAGAAGGGTTCATCTATCCGTTTCGTGGATATGTAGAGCATCTCTATAATCACTCAGCAATCATTCGTATTGAAAACACGATGGAATGCGATAAATGGACAGCTAAAAGCAAAGAGAATTTAGCAGTGG
>OBLF01002640.1_pt1 | contig 11821 bp, 7 predicted proteins | sample 1519231 | NCBI WGS metagenome assembly OBLF01 (sample SAMEA2602895, study PRJEB22501) | metagenome | reverse complement strand
TCGACCGCGAGCTTGGAGGCGGCGGGCAGGATGGACATGCACATGGCGATGATCGGATCGACGATGAATCCGGGGAACGCCTGCTTGAAGAATTCCTCGATTTCCTCAGGCGTGCGGGCGAAGATGCCGCTCATCAGGTAGCCCAGCGTGAGGAAAGACGCCGTGAAAAGAGCGCGGCTCTCTTCGTCCATCCTGGAAAGTGTCTCGCTGAGAAGCTTCGCGTAGTGTTCGCCTGCAGTGGGGCCATCGTAATCGCCTTCGATGACGGGGGCGAAGTGCTTCTTGAGAAGGGAGCCGTCGTCCTTCTCGGGTGTGTGATGCACGAGGAATTCCGAAAGCGTGGCAAGGCTGGGAAGGAAGGTTTCGGTAGTGGCGTCTGCCAGATGGAGCTTCTTGAAGTGTTCCTTTGCGGCGGCCTCGTCCTTCAGGAAATGATTGACGGCGGTGAGTGCGCATGAGAGCGGAAGACAGATGTCCTGATTCGCTTCGGCACTTTCGCATGCCTCGTCGAAGCTCCTGCACATCTGCATCACGGGGTCGTCGGATTCGACGAGTTCCACGCCGGCGACGATGCCGGCCAGATGGAGGGCGAGTCCCCGGTCGGAGGCCGCAAGATCGTCAGACTCCGCGAGACGGGAGCTCGCGCGGGAGTCGATGTCTTCGGGACGACAGTCGAGCATGGCGGCCAGGGCGGAGACGAGAAGGGCAAGAGCGACTCTGGCGGGATGGTCGGCCTTCTGGCTCACGGCGCGCTGAAGGTTCCAGAACTGCTCGAAAACGGCATCGAGCTCTCGGTCGAAGGGCGAGAAGCGGCTGGAGACTGCGGCGAGCACGTCGCTTGCCGTGCGGGACTCGTTGAACTGCCTGAGCACGGCCGGAATGAAAAGCGGCTGAATGCCGGAACTCTCAAGGTTTTTCTCGAGAACCTTCGGGTCGTCGTTCGAGAGGTCTCGAAGCACCGAGACGATCCTGTTGTGGCACCACGCAAAGCAGGCGCGGGAACTCGACGAAAGGCGCTGCAGGCTCTTGTTGAGCTCGGCGACGCTAGCGGCCTCGGTCGGAAGTTCGATGAGGCTGCCCCGGAAGTCGGCGTTCATGCCGAGTTCGCCGAACATGATCTCGAGAACCCCCTGAAGGTCCCAGTAGGCGCCCATGAGCCCCGTGAGGTCGCTGTTGTCGTAGAGATAGTGCTCGATGGGATCCTCATCGTCGTCGGGATCCGCGCCGGTGACGATGGACGAGGAGGAAATCGCGCCCCAGATGACGTCGAGCGAGACGACGAGCGGATTGCTGTCGTCTCCGAGCGTTCCCGCGAGCTCGCGAATCATGTCTGCGAGGGTTCCGCTCTCGGCGGCCGCGTCACGGTCGAAGGCTTCCGCATCGTCGGCAAGGTCTCCGATGGCCTTGACGGCAGTCTCCAGAACGTTGTTGTCTTCAGCCGTCAGGCCGAGTGCGGCGACGATGGCGGCGGATCCGCAGTGGATGTGCGCATAGAAGGGGCGCAGCGATTCGGGAAGCGCCTTGTAGGCGGTCAGAACGGCGGAAGTCGTGAACTCGGAGGGCGATTCGGTTTGAGGTACCTGCATGGGGAATCCTTCGATTGAAAAAACTGCCAGATTGAAAGTATGCGACAAATCGCCGGCATTCGCGTGCTTGGCAGGGTAATGCCTGAGATTGCGCGGGTTGGGCACTGCTTGTTTTTGGGATCAGCGCCGCCAGTTTTTGTACGGATTCCTTGCGAGCATCGAGTTGTAGTAGCGCGGATCGCCCGTCACCTCCTCGCCGATCCACTCGGGCTTCTCGAAGGAAGCATCCACGGATGGCAGCTCGATCTCGGCCATGACGAGGCCCTCGTTGTCGCCGAAGAATTCGTCCACCTCCCAGACGAAGCCCGCAAACGGAATCTTCGTGCGGGTTTTGGCGATGACGGGCTTTTCGGCGAGTTCGTCGAGCATGGTCCGGGCCTCGTTGTACGGGATCTCGTACTCGTACTCGGGATGCGCGATGCCGCTTCCGCGTCCCTTGACCGTGAGAAAGCCCTTGTCGCCCACGGTTCGCACGCGCACCGTGCGGTTCCTGTCGCTGCAGAGGTAGCCCTGAGCGTAGCGCACGGCGCAGCCGAGCTTCCGCCAGCCGTCCGACTTCACGAGAAACTTGCGTTCGATTTCAATGCCCATGATTCCGGTCCCTCCATTCGATTCAGTTCATCGACCTGGCGCTTCGAGCGCCGCGAGCACGGTCTGCACGAGTGCGAGGCGATTTTCGGGCGTTGCGCCGCCCGAGTCGATCCTCAGCTTGTCGGGCCCGAGCATGCGGGCGTCCTTCCTCGACTGCAGGAAGCGGATGAGTGCCATCGGCTCGACGGCGGGCCTTGCCGTGAATGTGATGACGGTCGCCGTGTCGGCGCAGTCGATCTTGCGCACGCCGAGCGCTTCGCAGCGAAGGCGCAGCCTGTGGATCTGAGTGAGTCTCTGCGCGGCCTCGGGAAGCTTGCCGTAGCGGTCGGCGAGCGATTCGGTCGTGCGGATGATGTCCTCGACACTCGTCGCGGACGAGAGCTCCTTGTAGAAGCCGAGGCGCTGCGAGACGTCCGAGACGTAGCTGCTCGGCAGCAGTGCGGGCGCATGGAGCGAGATTTCCGTGGTCGGCACGAGGGGCTCCGTGAAGTCGGGAAGTTCTCCGCGCTTGAGTGCCTTGACGGCATTGGCGAGCATGCGGCTGTAGAGGTCGAACCCGACCTCGGCGATCTCGCCCGACTGGTGTTCGCCTAGCACTTCGCCCGCGCCTCGGATCTCGAGGTCGTGCATGGCGAGGTAGAAGCCGCTGCCGAGTTCCTCAAGGGACTGGATGGCTTCGAGGCGCTGCTTCGCCTGCTTCGTCGTGGCGCCCGAGGGCGGGGTGAGCAGGTAGGCGTAGGCCTGATGGTGGCTTCGGCCGACGCGGCCGCGCAGCTGGTGGAGCTGCGCGAGGCCGAGCTTGTCGGCGCGCTGCATGATGATCGTGTTGGCGGTCGGGACGTCGATGCCCGTCTCGATGATGGTCGTGCAGAGGAGCAGGTTGTAGCGCTGCTGGTAGAACTCGCGCATGATGTGTTCGAGCTCGCGCTCGCTCATCTGTCCGTGCGCGACGGCGATGCGCGCTTCGGGAATCAGTGCGGCGAGCTGCTCGCGGCGGTTCTCGATCGTCTCCACCTCGTTGTGCAGGAAGTAGACCTGGCCGCCGCGCTTGAGTTCGCGGATGACGGCCTCGCGGATGAGGCCCGGCTCCTCGGCGTGCACAAAGGTCTTGACCGCCAGACGGCGCTCGGGGGCTGTCGCGATGACGGAGAAGTCGCGGATGCCTTCGAGGCTCATCGAGAGCGTGCGCGGGATCGGCGTGGCCGTGAGCGTGAGGACGTCGACCTCGGCGCGCAGCTTCCTGAGCGTCTCCTTTTGGCGAACGCCGAAGCGGTGTTCCTCGTCGATGATGACGAGGCCGAGGCGCTTGAAGGACACCTTGTCAGTGAGAAGCTTGTGCGTGCCGATCACGATGTCGACCGTGCCGTCGGCGATGCCTTCGAGCGCCTTCGTCGTCTCCTTGCCCGTCTTGAAGCGGGAGAGTTCGGCGATGCGCACGGGCCAGGGCGCGAATCGGTCGCGGAAGGTCTGGGCATGCTGCTCGGCGAGCAGGGTCGTCGGGCAGAGCACGGCCACCTGCCGGCCCGCCGAGACGGCGACGAAGGCCGCGCGCAGTGCGACTTCGGTCTTGCCGAAGCCCACGTCGCCGCAGACAAGGCGGTCCATCGTCTTGCCCGTCGTCATGTCGTTGAGGACGGCGCCGATGGCGGCCGCCTGGTCGGGCGTCTCGTCGAATGCAAAGCCCTCGCAGAAGGCCTCGTAGTCGCTGATGTCGATGGGGAAGACGACGCCCTTGCGGGTCTCGCGCAGCGCATAGAGGTGCAGGAGCTCGGCCGCCGTGTCGCGGACCTGCTCGGCCGCCTTCCTTCTCGCCTTTTCCCAGTCGCCGCGTCCGAGAGCGTGCAGCGGGGCGTTCTCGGGATCGGCGCCCGAGTAGCGCGAGATGAGGTGGAGGTTGGCGATCGGCACGAAGAGCTTGGCCTCGTTCTTGTAGTCGATGCGCAGAAGCTCGGCCTCTCCGTCGGGCGTGTCCATGTGCACGAGCCCCTGATAGCGGCCGATGCCGTGCTCTAGGTGCACGACGGCATCCCCGATCTTGAGTTCGGAGACGTCGCGCACGATCATTTCGATGTTGGTCGACTGGCGGTTGCGGCGCAGACGCGAACGCCTCGGGCTGGCGGCATAGAGCTCGGTCTCGGTGAGGATCGCCGTACCGGGATTCTCAAGGAGGCTGCCCGCAAAGAGCGGCGCGGCCGCAAGGCCCACGGGCGCGTCGCCCGCGAGGAAGTCCGCCCAGTTTTCGTACTCCGTGAATTCGAGGCCCGACGCCCTGAAGAGCTCGCCCATCGTGCCCATGCGGCCCACCGAGGTCGCAACTATGAGCGTGCGGCGGCCCCGCGTCTTCTCGGTCGTCGTGAAGGCGATGAGGTTCGAGACGGGGTTCTGGCTCTTGCGGTCGACCGCAACGCCCTTGAGGGCGAGCGCGTCTTCGGGGGCTCCCTCGCGCCTGAAGGTGAAGCGCGCGAACTTCGAGAGGCTCGTGAAGAACGCTTCGGGCGTGAGCCAGAGCTCCTCGGGCTTCATCGCGGGACGGTCCGCGTCCGTTTCGAGCATGCGCTGGCGCGAGAGCGTCTCCTTCATGAAGCCAGCAAGCGCGGTCTGCACGTCGCCCACGAGCACGACGCGCGTGCCCGCCGACAGATAGTCGGCCAGCGTGGCCGTCTGCTCGAAAAAGAGCGGCAGATAGTATTCGATGCCCGGCGGCAGGACCCCGTTGCCGATGTCGCGGTAGACGAGGCTTTTGCCCGGATCGCCTGCAAAGCGCGTGCGCCAGCGCTGCCTGAAGCCCGTGACGGCCTCGGGCGTCACGGGGAACTCGTGGCCCGGAAGCAGCCTGATCTCGTTGACGGCCTCCATGGAGCGCTGCGTCTCGACGTCGAACCAGCGGATCGACTCGATCTCGTCGTCGAAGAGGTCGAGGCGGAAGGGCCTGTCGGAGCCCATCGGGAAGACGTCGATGATGCTGCCGCGAACGGCGAATTCACCCGCCGCGAGCACCTGCTTGACGCCTGCGTAGCCTGCGGCGGCGAGGTTCGAGCGAAGGCCCTCGACCGAGAGCGTGTCGCCGGGACGGAAGAAGAAGGTGTTCGCGCCCACGTAGGCGACGGGCGCCATGCGCTGGGCGGCCGTGACGGCGGAGGCGATCACGACGTCGAGGCCCTTCGTGCCCGAGGTCATGCGGTAGAGGGTCTCAAGGCGCTCGGAGACGATGTCCTCCTGCGGGGAGAGCACGTCGTAGGGGAGCGTCTCCCAGTCGGGGAGGCTTCTGACGCCGAGTTCGGGACTGAACCAAGGGATCTCCTGCCCGAGCCTCACGGCGTCGAGCGGATCGGCGCAGATGACGAGGAGCCTTTCATGCCTTGCGCGGCACTTCTCGGCCATCTGCGAGAGCGCGAGTGCGTCGGGTGCCGCCGTGCCGATGGGCAGCGCGTACCTGTCGCCGGGCCCGAAACGGAAGATGTCTTCGGAAATCAGGTCTGGGATTGCGCTATTGGACATGTGTGGGCTCCGTTTTGTGTCTTGAGTCGGAAGTGACGATAGCACAAACCGGAGGACTCTCAGAGGGCGGTCGACAGGCGAGGGGCGACACCTTCGGCCGATATGCCGTAGGATTAGGTGAAGGCCGCCCGATCTGCGAGCGGCCGATGGAGGCCCGACCATGCTGAGAGCTCATCGATGCAGACGTTATGCGGCGCGCTTGAAGGAACTCATCCGCTGCACGCCCGTGGATCCGCTTCTTCTCACCGAGGGAGAGGTGACGGACCTTGCGTGCCTTCACGCCGACAGCACGCGCCCGACGGCCGGCGAATGCCTCCTTCATGACGACAGGTCTCCCGTCCTCCTTCTCTCCTCCCTTCATCCCGCTCCCGAGACACTCTGGGACGAGGACCTCGCGCTTCTCACGCTTCTTCTCGAGCATTTCGGCCTTCGTCCGAGCATGGAGACGGGGCTTGCGCTCTATACCGCAGTTCTCTGCCGAAGCGCGGGCTTCACCGACTGCCCCGAATTCGAGGGCTTCGAGCGCCCCGCACTGCCCGAGGGCGCCGATCTCGGCACGCTGCTTGTCGATTTCCTGTACCCCGAAAGCAAAAATCCCGGCGTCTGGGAGACGCCGGGATTCGGAGTGCAGGATGCGGCGGAGTTCGCCGCGGGCTAGACCTTAGAAGCGGTACTGACCCTGGATGCCGATGATGTAGGCATCAAGCTTGCGGAACTTGCCGATTTCCTCATGCTTGGAGTTGTAGAGGCTGCGTTCATGCACGCCGTGCAGGTGAGCGAAGCCCACGTCCGTCTGGAAGTCCTTCGTCCAGTGGAAGGAGGAGCCGATGGCGAACCACCAGCGGTCGGCGTCGGGAATCGTGCCGGTACGCGTGTACTTGTCGTTGATCGTGGACGTTTCGTAGGCGATGCCGCCGCGCAGCGTCCAGAAGCTGTTGATGCGGGCGTCGTAGCCGACGGAGTAGAGGTACGTGTCCTTCCAGTTCTTCTTGGACTCGAAGTTCGCGGACTTGGTTTCAATCGTCAGGGACTTGAAGCTCGACCAGTCGGCCCAGCGCATGGTGCCGTAGAGGCTCAGCCAGTCGTTGACGTCCCAGGCGGCGGAGAGCATGGCCCAGGCGGGGGCGTCCATGGAGATCTGAGAGTCCATGGAAGTCGGCAGCGCGAAGGTACCTCCTTCGATAGGGACCTTGATTTCGCTGTCGGTATTGAGCGTGCCGTTGACCGTGTGTCCGACGGCGGAGCGGTAGGAGGCACCGATGCGGACGCTTTCAACAGGCGTCCACATCAAGCCGACGTTCCAACCCCAGGCGTCGCCGGAGACCTTCGTGTAGGCCATGCCCGGCTTGCTGGCGGCGCTCAGCTTGGGATGATTGCTCCAGTTGAAGCCGAGGTCGGCCTTCACGTACTGGTAGGAAATGCCGGCACCGAGCGAGACCTTGTCGGAGAGCTTCCAGGCAAAGGACGGGTTGAAGTCATAGACCGCGATCTTGGCTTCCGTGCCTTCGCCGGACTGCTCCCAGTTTTCGCCGTATTCGGTGGAGAGGCCGAACGGCACCGTGAAGCCGAAGCCGATCCAGGTCACGTCGTTGATCTGGTGCGAGATGAAGAGGTTGGGCACGGCTTCGGGCTGCTTGCGGCCGTTTTCGTCATGGATGGAGCCGCCGTCCTTGCTGTTGTAGTCGAGGTTGAGGCCGACGCCGACGAAGCCGAACTGAGCCTGCGTGCCCGTGTGAAGCGTCATCGTGGCCGGGTTGTAGTAGAGGCCCGAGACGTCGGTGCCGTCGACACCGATGCCGGCGTAGGCGCGGCCGAGACCGAGAGCGGACTGCTCCGTCAGCTGGAAGCCGCCGGCAACGGCGGCGGAGGAGAAGGTGGCGGCCACGGCGGCGGCAGCGGCGGCGCGGATGAAATTCTGATGCAAGATCTGCTCCTGGTATGGATTGGAGTGCGCGACATATGTCGTTTTTCGGGCTTTTTATGCGTGTTTTCCCGAATGAGGTGTACACCCTAACACATAGCAACAGAAGTTTAAAAGCGGGCTAATCCGTCAGCATGATGGGTCCCCTGAAAGAGGAAAAGCACCGTTAATCCCTCTGGGAGAGGGTTTGCGGTGCTTTTTTAATCCTGAAGGACTACCTTAGAACAGGTACTGCATCTGGGCGGAGAAGATGTAGGAGTCGAGCGACTTGAATTCGCCGATCTTCTTGTCGCCGACCTTGTCGTAGAGGTCGGTGTCGCCGACGCCCTTGATGTAGGTGGCGCCGAAGTCGAACGTCAGGTTGTCCGTGTACTTGTAGGAGGCGCCGCCCGAGAACCAGACGCGGTCGGTGTCGGGAATGACGGCCATGCGGTACTGGTTTTCAACAGGCCCCTGGTCGTAGGCCACGCCGCCGCGGACAGTCCACTGGCCGTTGAGCTTGTAGTCGGCACCGACGGAGAAGAACCACGTGTCGTCCCAGTTGTTTTCGACGGGAACGTTGGCGTATGCGCCCAATGCGGGGGGGGTGAAGTCGAGGTTCTGGACGTCGAGCGTGCGGAAGTTGGACCACTTGGACCAGCGGGCCGTGCTGGAGAGGCGAAGCGCGTCGGTGGCCTCCCACGTGGCGGAGAGCGTGACCGTGTCGGGGGTCTTGATGCGGACCTTCATGTCGCTCGTCAGGTTCAGGGGACCCACGTCAGTATGACCTTCGGCGTTGTGAGCGATGTGCGAGCGGTAGGCGAGGCCGAGGCGGACGGTCTCGACAGGCTGGAACATCAGGCCCACGTTCCAGCCCCAGGCCCAGCTGTCGCCCTTGACGTTCGCCTGCATCGGACCCATGCCCATGCCCAGTTCGGCCTTGGCGTACTGGAGCGAGATGCCGCCGCCGACGCTGAGCTTGTCGTTGACCTTCCAGGCCAGGTTCGGGTTGATGTCGAAGGTGAGGATCATGGACTCGGTGCCGCGCTCCCTGCCTTCCCAGCCCTCGCCGAATTCCGTGCCCATGCCGTAGGGGACGGTGAGGCCAAGGCCGGCCCAGAGGCTGTCGTTGATCTGGTGCGTGATGAAGCCGGCGGGAATGATCTGGCCCTTGAGACGGCCGTTTTCGCTCTGGCCGGAGTCGCCTTCGTAGTCAAGATTGACCGCAACCCAGGTGCCCGTCGCCTGCATGCGCGTGCCGGAGAGAAGCGTCATGCCGGCGGGATTGTAGTGAACGGCGGAAAGGTCGTCACCCACGACGCCGGCGCCGGCCATGGCACGGCCCATCTGGATGGCGGACTGCTCGGAGAGCTGGAAGCCAGCGGCGTAGGTCTGGGTGGCAAAGGCGCCGGCAACCATCATCGCAGCGGCGGCAATCTTGAAAGTCGGGTTCTTCAACGGAAAACTCCTGTCAATTGAAAGTCTGAGCGAGGCGTCCCGCGACGGGCGCCGTCGAAAAAATGAATTGAGGGAATTTTGAAGAATCAAAGGACCGAAAACGAATCATCTTTCAAAGGGTTAACCCCAAGTGATGGACGGCTTAATCCGCGCGGATGATGTTCGCTGAAGTGAATGAAATCGTGTAAATCCCTGTGTTCCAATTGAATGGAAGGGGAAAGCGTCTCGATGAGCCTTCCCCGAAGGGGTGGCATGGTAATCCGAAATACTTTGAAAATGGTCCGAAATGGGCCCGAAACGAGCCCGAAGATCCTCGGAAAATGGATGCAAAAATGGCCCGGCTTCAATGAAGACCGGGCCATTGGACGGGGATTCGAGCGGGTGTCAGCCCTGAGGTTCGGGATCGTTGGGGGTGCCGTAGTCCATGGAAGCGGCCGAACCGATGATGCCGACGATGCGGTTGAAGAGCGACTGCAGCTCGAGGTGCAGGGCGGAGGTGTCGATGGCGCCCGACAGACCGCGGGAGACGCGCTCCATGTGGCGCAGCGTCAGCTCGTAGCTGTCGCGCAGGATCGCCTCGCGCTCGTTGTTGAGCGTGTTGCAGAGGGCGCGGCGCTTCTCAAGGTCCTTCTCGGCGAGAATCACGGCAAGCTGCTCGAGGCAGACGCCGACGCGGTGATGCAGGGCCTGAAGTTCCTTGAGGCCGTCGGGCGTGAACGAGCGGTTCTTGCGGCACTTCTCGTTCATGATGACCGTGATGATGCGGTCGATCGTGTTGAGGGCGACCTTGATGCTGCCGTTGGCGTTTTTGAGGTACTGCCACTCGATCGCCTCGGCCGTGGTGAGCTGGCCGCGCATGACGAGCCCGAGGTAGCGTGTCATCGTGCTCGTGCGCTGGTTGATGTAGTTGCCGCGATCATGCAGGATGAGGATCTCGCCGTCGGCGGGATTGATGCGGAGCATGATCTCGATGTCGTGCCAGAAGTTGCGGACGTCGCCCGTGATGCGCTGCAGCTCCGTGCGCGCAACGTTGAGGGACATGCCGCTCGAGATCAGGTTTTCCTTCGCAAAGAGGTCTGCGGCCTCGCCGCCCGTCTTGGCATCAGCCTTCTTTTCCGGGATGATGCGGTCGGCAATCCTTGCGAAGGGCTTGATGATGAAGAGGCCCGTGCCCGAGATGATCAGGTTGAGCGTGACGTGGAAGTAGATGATGCTGTCGGGGATCGCGCCGAAGCCCTCGGCGATGAAGGGGCACGTTGCGAGCAGCAGGGCCGTGAACGAAAGCGTCACGGCGCGCCACATCGTGTTGGCGACGGGACCGCGGCGGCCGATGCGCGAGGCGGTCATCGTGGTCATGAGCGCGAGGATCGTGCTTTCGATGTCGGCGCCGAGCGCCACCCAGAGGCCCGTGGAGACGGGGATGACGCCTGCGGTGACGAGGCCTGAGGTGATGATCACGGCGGCAAGGCTCGAGAAGCAGCCGAAGCCGAGGCACAGGCCGAGCAGTACGGCGAGGATCGGCGAGTGGGAGATCTCGAGGAAGAGAGGCGCGAGCTCCGTGCTCGTGCGCAGCGGCATCGTGGCGGCCACGATGAGGCTGAGCGCAAGCATGATGATGCCAAGGCCGATCAGGATGCGGCCGAACTGGCCCTGACGCGTGTCCGCCTTGCGCATGAAGAAGAGGCAGGTGCCGATGAAAATCAAGAGCGGCGACAGGAACGAAAGGTCGAAGGTGAGCACGCGGGTCATCAGGGCCGAACCGAAGTCGGCGCCGAGAATCGTCGCGAAGGCCATGTTGGTGGTGAGAAAGCCTTCGGCCTGAATGCTCGCCACGATGAGCGTGGCGGCGGTGGAGCTCTGGAGAAGAGATGCGAGCGTGGTGCCCGACGCCATGGCGATGGCCCGGTTCTTGAGCCGGACGGAGAGGAAGTCCTTGAGGGCCACACCGAAGGTGCGGAGCATCCCGGTCTTAACCATGTAGGCTCCCCAGAGCAGGAGGGCGATGCCTCCGGCCATGTGGATGAGCGACTGCATAAAAGCCTGCCTCCGTGGAAAAATGTGTTGAAAATAGGCGGATGTCTTTCGATATTAGCGGAAGGTCCGTTCAAAGTGCTCTTCCTGCGGGAAAACGCTTTGTAGCTAAGCCTCGGTACAATGTGCCCATCAGGGCCTGCCGCGCCTGCGGAGGCCACGGGACAAGAAGGAGAAACGGATGAGTGAAGCCACGAAGGTGGTCGGGCTCGTGTGCGCGGCCGGCGTCGGCAGCCGCATGGGGCTCGGCTCTCCCAAGCAGTACATGAAGTTCGGCTCGGAGGCGATGCTCGTGCATACGGTGCGCGCCCTTCGAGCCGTCGAGCGCATGGGCGAGATCGTCGTGGTCGTGAGCCCGACGGATCCCTACATCGACGACGTGGCGCGCCACTTTCCTGAAAACGTCAGGGTGCTGCGCTGCGGCGGCAGGGAGCGTGCGGAGTCGGTCGTCAACGGCCTTCTCAACGCAGGGTTCGACAGGGACGCGTGGGTGCTCGTGCATGATGCGGCGAGACCCTGCCTGAAGCCGAGCGAGGCCGCCCGCCTCATCGACGAGGTGCTCGCCGACGGCGGTGTCTCGGGCGGCATCCTCGCCGTACCCGTCGCCGACACGATCAAGCGTGCGGACAAGAGCCGCATGATCCTCGAGACGGTGCCGCGCTCGGATCTGTGGCGCGCGGCCACCCCGCAGATGTTCCGCGTGCACGAGATCGGAAGAGCACACGTCTGAACTCCAGTCACTGACCAATATCGTATG
>OBLF01002639.1_pt1 | contig 11824 bp, 10 predicted proteins | sample 1519231 | NCBI WGS metagenome assembly OBLF01 (sample SAMEA2602895, study PRJEB22501) | metagenome | reverse complement strand
TCCGCCCTCCGGATTAGAGGACGTCCACTTTTTTCAGCAGAGCTCTCACGGTGTCGGTGGGCTGAGCGCCGGACTTGATCCACTCCTTGGCGCGGTCAGCGTCGATCTGGATGCTGGCGGGAGCCACGCAGGGATTGTAAGTGCCGATCTCCTCAATGAAGCGGCCGTCGCGGGGGAAACGGGAATCGGCCACCACAACGCGGTAGTAAGGAGCCTTCTTGGCGCCCATGCGGCGCAGTCTGATCTTAACCATTTGTCTGTACCTCCAAAATGTTGTCAATAAAATTGATGTTTATAATAAATGTCTGCGACATCTAATATACCGATATACTTACTTTCTTACTTTTTCTTGCGCTTCCGCAGGCCTTTGCCGTGCATGAAGCCGCCGATGCCGGGCTTCCGGCCGCCGGTGACCTGCTTGATGATCTGCTGCATCCCATCAAACTGCTTGAGAAGCCGGTTCACATCCACCACGTCCAATCCGCAGCCTGCGGCGATCCGCTTTTTCCGGCTGGCTCCCAGAATCTGGGGATTTTCCCGCTCCGCCGGGGTCATGGAAAGGATGATGGCCTCTGTATGGGACAGGGCCTTTTCGTCGATCTGGGCCCCCTGGAGCTTGCTGCCCAGGTTGCCGGGCATCATGCCCGCCAGCTGGCTGAGGTCACCCATGTTTTTCAGCTGCTGGATCTGGTCGAAATAATCCGTCAGGGTGAAGCTGTTCTTTTTCAGCTTTTCTTCCAGCTTCTTGGCCTGCTTTTCATCATAGTTCTGCTGGGCCTTTTCAATAAAGGAGAGCATATCGCCCATGCCCAGAATACGGCTGGCCATCCGGTCGGGATGGAAGGGCTCGATCATATCCAGCTTTTCACCGGTACCCACGAACTTGATGGGCTTGCCGGTGGCGGCTTTAATAGAAAGGGCCGCGCCGCCTCTTGCGTCGCCGTCCAGCTTGGTGAGGACCACGCCGTCGATGCCCAGAGCCTCGTCAAAGGCGCCGGCGGCGTTGACGGCGTCCTGGCCGGTCATAGCGTCCACCACCAGCAGAATCTCGTTGGGATGGACCGCGGCCTTCATCCGCTTCAGCTCGTCCATGAGGGCTTCGTCCACATGAAGCCGTCCGGCGGTATCCAGAAATACCAGATCGTTGCCGTGGTCCCTGGCGTGGCGGAGGGCGTTTTCAGCGATCTTCACCGGATCGCCCTGGCCCTCCTCATAGACCGGAAGTCCCAGCTGGCCGCCCACCACCTTCAGCTGTTCAATGGCGGCGGGGCGGTACACGTCGCAGGCAGCCAGGAGAGGCCGCTTGCTGTGCTGCTTTTTCATGTAGCCCGCCAGCTTGGCGGTGGTGGTAGTCTTACCGGCGCCCTGGAGGCCCACCATCATGATCACGGAGGGGCCGTTATTGGCCAGGGACAGCTTGGCAGTGCCGCCGCCCATGAGGTTCGTCAGCTCCTCATTGACGATCTTTACCACCTGCTGGGCGGGGGTCAGGCTGTCCAGCACATCGGTGCCCACGGCCCGCTCCGTCACGGTGGCCACAAATTCCTTGACCACCTTGTAGCTCACGTCGGCTTCCAGCAGGGCCAGGCGGACCTCCCGCATGGCCTCCCGGACGTCGTTTTCCGTCAGGCGGCCCTTGCCCCGCAGGCGCTTAAAGGCCGCGGTCAGCTTTTCACTCAGTCCCTCAAATGCCATGCTTACTCCTTCAGCGCAGAGGCTTCCGCCGTGATCTTGTCTGTCAGCTCCGTCAGGCGGTTGTCCTCATACTGCCGGTAGTTCAGGGTCCGGATCTCCTCCGCGGCATTGCAGATGGCGTCCAGATGGCCCCGGAACTGCTCAAAGCGGCGGATCAGGCCCGTTTTGTCCTCGATCTCCTGCATGGCGGCCTCCGCCCGGACGATGACGTCCCGGACGCCCTGGCGGGAGATGCCTTCATTTTCAGCGATCTCGGACAGGGAGAGGTCCTCATTATAATAAAGGTCGAAGAATTCCTTCTGACGGTCGGTCAGGAGCTCGCCGTAGAAATCAAAGAGCATCGTCATCCGATAAGTCTGATTTTTCATGCTGAACTCCCTTCCTGTAAAGCTGTACCGCTTTACAACAGCAATCAGTTTACAGGATTTCCGCCGAAAAGTCAAGAGAAAAGTGGCAGAAAAAGCGGAAAATTTCAAAGAAATTCCCGGTTGCGGCGGTGGGTGGGAGCGGATATACTGGGGAGAGAGGAAAGGGGAGACACCAGATGATGATTTTCGACGGACATTCCGACCTGCTGTTTGACGTGACCCGCCGCCGTCTGGCGGGGGAGGACCATGTTCTGGAACGCCGCCACCTGGAAAAGCTGCGGGCCGGGCACATCGGCGGCCTGGGGCTGTCTGTCTGGGTGACGGCGGAGCCGGACAGCTTCTGGGCGGCCCATCCGGATTGGGACGGCTGGCGGCGGACGGAGGAGATGATGGCCTGCGCCCAGGCGGAGCTGGCGGAGTGCCTCTGGCTGACACCGGTGCGGACGGCGGCGGAGGCCCGGGCCATTCAGGCGGCGGGCGGAACCTTTGCCTTTCTGGTGATCGAGGGCATGGAGCCGGTGGGGAACCGTTTGGAGCGGCTGGAGCAGTATGCCCGCTGGGGGGCCCGGATCGGGATGCTGACCTGGAACGAGGAAAACCTGCTGGCAGCCGGTGCCGGGGCGGACCCGGACAAGGGGCTGACGGCCCTGGGAAGGGAAGCGGTCCGGCGGATGCAGCGGCTGCATATCATTCCGGACGTGTCCCACACCAGCGACGGCACCTTCCGGGACATCATAAGGCTGGCGGAGGGGCCGGTCATTGCCTCTCACTCCAACTGCCGGGCACTGTGCGACGTGCGGCGGAACCTGACGGACGATCAGCTCCGGGCCATCCGGGACACCGGCGGCGTGGTGGGGGTCAATGTGTACCACGGCTTTGTCCACGAAGATCCCCGGCGGCAGACAGCGGCCATGCTGGCCCGCCACGCCGCCCATATGGCGGAGGTCATGGGGCCGGAGCACGTGGCCTGCGGCTTTGACTTCTGCCAGTATTTCGGCCCCGGAAACGAGGGCTGCGAGGGTATGGAGGACTGCGGCCAAACCCGAAATTTCTTCTTTGAGTTGGAACGGGTGGGCTTTTCGGCGGCGGAGCGGCAGGCCATCGCCGGGGAAAACCTGCTGCGGGTACTGGGCTGAGGGCGGAACGGTGTATTTTTAGAGGGAGAAAACGGTGGATTTTCCGCTGTTTTCTCCCTTTTTTGCCGGAGTTTGAAGAAAAATGGGATGCGTTGCGAAAAAGGTTTGAATTATTCATATATTTGACATATAATAAACTCTGTATTGACATGAAGCGGGCCGCATGGCCCATAAGGAGTTGATGTTTTGGAAATGACACGTGTTCAACTGGCTCAGGGGGTCAATTTGACCTATCTGCCTGCCAGAAAATTCAAAACCAGCCTGCTCTCCGCCCAGTTCGTCACCCCCCTGCGGCAGGAGACTGCCGGCGCCAACGCGCTGCTGGCGGCGGTGCTGCGCCGGGGCACGGTGAGCTGCCCGGATATGGGGGCCCTTTCCGCCCGGATGGACAATCTCTACGATGCCTCCATCGATTACACGGTGCGGAAAAAGGGAGAAAACCAGTGCGTGGGCTTTGTGGCCAGCTTTATTGACGACCGCTATGCCCCCGGCGGCGAGCACCTGCTGGAGCCGGTGGCAGAACTGCTGGGAGAACTGGTATGCGACCCTGTGACCTACCACGGCCGGTTCGTGCCGGAGTATTTTGACAGCGAAAAGAGCAACCTGCTGGAGGCCATCCGTTCCATCATCAATGACAAGCGGGACTGGGCCGACAGCCGCCTGCTCCGCACCCTGTGCGCTGGAGAGCCCTACGCGGTGCCCCGCCTGGGCGACGAGGAGACGGTGGACAAGCTTCAGGCCCTGCGGGTCTATGACCAGTACCGCCAGCTGATCTCCACCGCGCCCCTGGAGATCATTTACAGCGGCAGCGCCGATCTGGAGCGGGTGCGGCTGGCGCTGGCCGCCGCCTTTGCCACCCTCCCCCGGGAGGAGGTCCGGATGATCTCCGCCGCGGTGCCCCATGTGGGCCGGGAGACCGTGCAGTATGTGGAGGATGCTCTGGACGTGACCCAGGGCAAGCTGGGCATGGGCTTCTCCTGCGGCAGCAGCGACATGCCCGCCCTGCTGATGGGCAACACCCTCTTCGGCGGGTCCAGCAACTCCAAGCTGTTTCTTAACGTCCGGGAGAAGCTGTCCCTGTGCTACTATGCCTCCTCTTTGTATCATCGCCAGAAGGGGCTTATTACCGTGTCCTCCGGCATTGAATTCCAGAATTACCAGCGGGCCTATGACGAGATCATGGCCCAGCTGGAAGCCGTCCAGAAAGGCGAGCTGGAGGACTGGGAGCTGGAAGGCGCCCGTTCCACCCTGCTGAACAGCTATGCCACCGTGGGCGATTCCCAGGGCAAGCTGGAAAACTTCTATCTGGGACAGGCGGCCACCGGCCAGACCGAGACGCCGGAGGCCCTGGCTAGGGCCATTGAGACCATGACGGCGGACCGGATCTGCCAGGCCATGGAAACGGTGCGTCTGGACACCGTGTATTTCCTGAAGGGGAAGGAGGCGGAAGCATGAAGGAATTCTTTTACGAGCGCATCGGCGAGGAGGTCTGCCGGGAGCGGCTGACCAACGGCCTGGAGGTCTGCGTGGTCCCCAAGCCCGGCTACGCCAAGAAGTATGCCTTCTTCTCCACCCGCTACGGCGGTATGGACACCCGCTTCCTGCTGGACGGCAAGTGGCTGGACACCCCGGCGGGCATCGCCCATTACCTGGAGCACAAGATGTTCGACACCCGGGAGGGCAACGCCCTTCAGGAACTGGCGAAAAACGGCGCGGAGCCCAATGCCTTCACCGCCAACGCCATGACGGCCTACTACTTCGACTCTACGGAGCATTTTGAAGAAAATCTGCGGATTTTGCTGTCCTTTGTGTCCATTCCCTACTTTACGGATGAGAGCGTGGCCAAAGAGCAGGGCATCATTGGCCAGGAGATCCGCATGATCGAGGACAACCCCGACTGGCAGATCTACACCCGGATGCTGCGGGCCCTGTACAAGAACCACGCCGCCCGTACCAGCATCGCCGGTACAGTGGAGAGCATTTCCCATATCACTGCCCAGACTCTGTATAACTGCCACAAGGCATTCTACACCCCCGCCAACATGATCCTCACCGTGGTGGGCGACGTGGACCCCGTTCATATCGCGGATATGGCCAACCGGGTGCTGCCTAAGCTCAGCGGTCCCGTCATTGAGCGGGACTACGGCGTGGAGCCGGAGGGCGTGGCGGAAAAAGAGACCGCCATGGAAATGGAGGTTTCGGCGCCCCAGTTCCTGGCGGGCTTCAAGTGCGCCCCGGCGGCGGAGGGCGACGATTATATGCGCGCCACCATCCTGGGCGATATGGCCAGCGACATTCTGCTGGGAGAATCCAGCCCCCTGTATCAGCGGCTTTACGAGCAGGGCCTCATCAACCCCAGCTTCGGCGGGGCCTATGAGATGATGCCCGGCGTGGCCTATCTCTACGCCGGCGGCGACAGCAAGGACGCAGACGCCGTCACCGACGCTATTTTGAAGGAAGCTGCCCGCATCGCGGCGGAGGGCGTGGACGAGGATTACTTCCAGCGTATCCGCAAGGCCTCCTTCGGCGCCAATCTCCGGGGGCTGAACTCCTTTGAGAATATTGCCGTCACCCTGACGGAGGGGTATTTCCACAGCTATGATCCCTTCAAGTTCCCGGAGGTGTTCGATTCCATCACCCCGGAGGACATCGCCGCGTTTTTGAAGGCAAACGTCACGCCGGAACGGATGGCGGTCAGCCGCATCGTGCCGAAGGCCTGACGCCCTGGGAAGTGGAAGGAAACGGCAGCGCAATCTCTTGCAAGAAAACATATCCGGCGGGACAATGCCCGCCGCTGAAAGGAAGAACCTGTTGTGATCGCAATGAAAGACATGCCCATCAGCTTCCCCGGCCTCTTTGGAGACTGGGAACTGAACATCGATCCGGTGGCCATCCATGTGGGCCATGGCGTCTACTGGTACGGGATCATTCTGGCCGTGGCCATGCTGGCGGGGCTGTACCTGTGCATGAAGCAGTCCAAGCACTACGGCCTGACGGAGGACAACGTGATGGACATGGTGCTCTGGGCGGTGCCCTGCTGCATCATCGGCTCCCGGATCTACTATGTGCTGTTCAACCTGGACCTCTACCGGAGAACGGACGGCAGCCTGGACTGGGGCGCCATGGTCCGGATCTGGGACGGCGGCCTGGCCATTTACGGCACGGTGATCGTGGGCGTCATCGTGGCGCTGATCTACACCAAGCGGCATAAGATCCCCTTCTTCGCCATGAGCGACCTGGCGGTAATGGGCTTGATGCTGGGCCAGATCATTGGCCGGTGGGCCAACTTCATCAACCGGGAGGCCTTCGGCACGCAGACCACTCTGCCCTGGCGGATGAAGCTGTGGATCAGCACCTATACCAGCGTGGAGGTCCACCCTACCTTCCTGTATGAAAGCCTGTGGAACCTGGTGGGCTTGATGCTGATTTTGTTCATCGTGTCCAAGGGCCGCCGGTTCGACGGTGAGAACACCTGGTTCTATTTCCTGTGGTACGGTCTGGGCCGCAGCTGGATCGAGGGTCTGCGGACCGACAGTCTGTACCTTTTCAACTGGGAGCTGTTCGGCCAGCGGATCCGGGTGTCCCAGGCTCTGAGTATCGTCATGGTGGTGGTAGCCGCCGTGATGCTGTTCTATAACATCAAGATCAAGAAGCGGTCGCCGGAGGGCCTTTGGGTGAACCAGGTGGCGGCGGAAAAGGCCCGGGCGGCTGCCGCGGAAGCGGAGGACGCCATCCTGGCGGAGACACTGCTGAACGAGGAGCCTACCCAGGGCGAAGCGGCTGATCCCGTGGAGACGGAGGACGTGACGGCCGAGGAAGTCCCGGAGGAAACTGCGGAGACTGCGGCGGAGGAAGCTCCTGCGGTGGAAACCGCACCGGAGACCCCGGCAGAGCCGAAAGAGGACGTGCCCCATGGCGGTGAAAATTGACGGAAAGGCCCTGGCGGCCCAGGTGAAGGCCCAGGTGGCGGGGGCGGTGGAAAAGCTGCCCCGCCAGCCGGGATTGGCCGTGGTGCTGGTGGGAGAGGACCCCGCTTCCCAGGTCTATGTCCGGGGCAAGGAGGCGGATTGCGCCCAGTGCGGCATCCGCAGCTTTCCCTACCGCCTTCCGGCGGAGACAACTCAGGAAGACCTGCTGGAACTCATTGAAAAGCTGAACCGGGACCCGGCGGTGGACGGTATCCTGGTGCAGCTGCCCCTGCCGAAGCCCCTGGAGGCCGATCCCGTGATTGCTGCCATCGCCCCGGATAAGGATGTGGACTGCTTCCATCCCTACAACGTGGGGCGGCTGAACATCGGCACGCCGGTGTTTCAGCCCTGCACCCCGGCGGGGATGATGGAGATGCTCCGGGCTTACGGTATCTCCCCGGCGGGCAAGCGGTGCGTTGTGCTGGGCCGCAGCAACATTGTGGGCAAGCCCATGGCAGCGCTGTTGACCCAGGCGGACGGCACCGTGACCCTGTGCCACTCCAAAACGCCGGATTTGGCATCCATCACCCGACAGGCGGATATTCTGGTATCTGCCGTGGGCCGTGTGAACTGTGTCACCGCCGATATGGTAAAGGAGGAGGCCGTGGTCATCGACGTGGCCATGAACCGGAACGCAGCGGGCAAACTCTGCGGCGACGTGGACTTTGCAGCTGTGGAGCCGAAGGCCTCCTATATCACCCCGGTACCCGGCGGCGTGGGCCCCATGACCCGGGCCATGCTGATGCGGAACATCCTGACCGCCGCCCGGAACCACCTGCAATAAAGAAAAAAGAACGTGTGTCCATCCAGACACACGTTCTTTTTTTAGGTTGAGGACTGATTCGGGAAAAACCGCGGAAGAGGGCGGCGGCTTCCGGATAAGGGGGTCACTGTGTGCTGACCAGGGTGCCGGTCTTGCCATCGATGCCGTCCCGGGCCTTTTCCAGCAGGGTGATGAGAGCAGCCCGGCCCGGCTTGGACTCCGCGAACTTCACGGCGGCTTCCACCTTGGGCAGCATGGAGCCGGGGGCAAACTGGCCCTCCGCCATGTAGGCCCGGGCCTCCTCCGGCGTCATGGCGTCCAGCCACTTCTGATCCGGTTTGTTGAAGTTCACCGCCACCTTTTCCACGGCGGTGAGGATGATGAGCATGTCGGCGTTCAGCTGTTCCGCCAGCAGCTCCGAGGCAAAGTCCTTGTCAATGACCGCTGCCGCGCCCTTCAGGTGGTGCCGCTCCACGGCGATGACCGGGATTCCGCCGCCGCCGCAGGCGATGACCACCATGCCGGCGTCCGCCAGGGCCCGGATGGTGGTCAGCTCCACCACCGCCATGGGCTTGGGGGAGGCTACCACTTGCCGCCAGCCTCGCCCAGCGTCCTCCGCCACGTTCCAGCCCTTTTCCCGGGCCATCTTTTCGGCTTCCTCTTTCGTCATGAAAGCGCCGATGGGCTTGGTGGGATGATGGAAAGCGGGATCGTTGGCGTCCACCACCACCTGGGTCAGTACGGTGGCCACGCCCTGCTGAAGGCCCCGGTTCAGCAGTTCCTCCTTCAGAGCATTCTGCAGGTCATAGCCGATATAGCCCTGGCTCATGGCCACGCACATGGAAAGGGGCATCACGTCGGCGGAGGGCTCCTGCTTGCGGTAGGCGGCAAAGGCGTTCTGGATCATGCCCACCTGGGGGCCGTTGCCGTGGGCGATGACCACCTGGTGCCCGGCCTCGATCAGATCGGCAATGGCGCAGGAGGTCTCCTTCACGGCCTGCATCTGCTCCGGCAGGTTCTTTCCCAGGGCATTGCCGCCCAGGGCGATGACGATTCGTTTACCCATATCGTTTCCTCATTTCTGACAGTAATAGCGGGAATACATATGGATGCAGTATTCCCGCTATTGCTTTTTTTATGAGTTTTGATCCGGTGCTGAGTCTTAGAAGCGCTTGCGGCTGTCACCGGCAGCATCCAAGGCCCGCAGGCAGTTCACGGGATCCTTCACCTGGCTCATGAGGATCATGGCCGCGATGATGTAGGGTTTGAAGCTGGCCTGCTTGTACAGGGGCACCAGGTACCGGTCAAACACGGAGGCGTCCACTTCGCCCTCCTTGCAGGAAACGCCGGTGATGTCGGCAGGCAGGCAGTGGAGGTACAGGGCCTTGCCGTCCTTGGTCCGCTTCATCATCTCCTCAGAGCAGGTCCAGTTCTTGAACTGGGCGTTCTGGGCCAGCAGCTTCTGCTCCAGAGCGTCAATGCCCGCCTGGTCGCCTGCGGCGTACAGCTGGGTGCGCTGCTCCATGGCGGCGAAGGGCGCCCAGCTCTTGGGATAGACGATGTCGGCGCCGTCGAAGGCCTCTTCCATGGTGGCGACCTTCTTGTAGCTGCCGCCGGTGGCCGCGGCGTTCTTCCGGGCGATCTCCTCCACCTCGGGCATCACGTCATAGCCCTCGGGATGAGCCAGCACCACATCCATGCCGAAGCGGGTCATCAGGCCGATGACGCCCTGGGGCACGGAGAGGGGCTTGCCGTAGGAGGGGGAGTAGGCCCAGGTCATGGCGATCTTCTTGCCCTTCAGGTTTTCCACGCCGCCGAACTGGTGGATGATGTGGAGCATATCCGCCATGCACTGGGTGGGATGGTCCACGTCGCACTGGAGGTTCACCAAGGTGGGACGCTGCTCCAGGATGCCGTCCCGGTAGCCCTCGTCCAGGGCATCCATGAAGGTCTTCTGGTACTTGTGGCCCTCGCCGATGTACATATCGTCCCGGATGCCGATGACATCGGCCATGAAGGACACCATGTTGGCAGTCTCCCGGAGGGTCTCGCCGTGAGCGATCTGGCTCTTCTTTTCGTCCAGGTCCTGGGTGCGCAGGCCCAGCAGGTTGCAGGCGGAGGCGAAGGAGAAGCGGGTGCGGGTGGAGTTGTCCCGGAAGATGGAGATGCCCAGGCCGGAATCAAAGATCCGGGTGGACTTGTTCCGCTCCCGCAGGTCCCGCAGGGCATCGGCCACCGTGAAGATGGCCTCCAGCTCCTCGTCGGTCTTGTCCCAGGTCCAATAGAAATCGGACTTGTACATGTTGTTGATGTGCAGGCGCTCCAGATGCCGCGCCAGTTCCGTGGTCTTAGACATAATTCTCTCTCCTGAATTTTATGTAATTTAGATGGTTCCAATCATTTTTCCAAGGACATGTGCCTTAGAAAAATACATAGCCCCAGCCGCCGGGGGGCGGCGTTCGCCAGGGAAAGCGGTTCCCTGGCGGGGGAATCGAAAGGGGGAGACGAAGTCCCCTCTTTCATTTACTGAATGTCGTTGTCCGTCAGGCTCTGGCGGAACTCGGTAACGTCGTCCGTCTTATTCTCCGTTTTATACAGGCCGGGGACGGCGGCGTACAGCGCCGCGCAGGTCACCAGATCCTGCTTCCAGGTGATCTCGTTGGGGGCGTGGGCCTGGGATTCCGCGCCGGGGCCGAAGCCCACGCAGGGGATGCCGTACCGGCCCTGGATGGATACGCAGTTGGTGGAGAAGGTCCACTTGTCGATGAGGGGACGCTGCCGCAGGTGCATGGCGTCGAACTTGGGATCGGCGTCGGCATGGCCGATGCGGCTCTCACCCCACAGGGCCTTGTGGGCGTCGGCCAGGGCCTGAACGTGGGCGGCGTTTTCCTTGTTGATCCAAGTGGGGAAGAAGCACTCCGTCTCGTAGACCTCGCCGGTCCAGGCGGGACGGTCATACATGTACATGCTGACCTTCACATCGTCCTTGTACTTCTGGACGGCGGGCAGGGCCTCGATCTCCTTCAGGCAGGAGTCCCAGGTCTCGCCGGCGGTCATGCGGCGGTCCACGGAAATGGCGCAGCTGTCCGCCACGGCGCAGCGGGAGGGAGAGGTGTAGAAGATCTGGGAGACGGTGCAGGTGCCCCGGCCCAGGAATTGGGCGTCCTCAGCGTGCTCGGGGTTGAATTCCGGATTCAGCATCTTCACCAAGCCCTTGATCTCGTTGGAGGGGCCGTCACCGTTTTCGTTGAGGGAGCGGATGTTCTGGATGATGTCCGCCATCTTGTAAATGGCGTTGTCGCCCCGCTCAGGGGCGGAGCCGTGGCAGGAAATGCCCTTCACGTCCACCCGGATCTCCATGCGGCCCCGGTGGCCCCGGTAAATGCCGCCGTCGGTGGGCTCGGTGGAGATGACGAACTCGATCTTGCTGCGGGCGTCCTCAGGACCGTTGAAGTCCTTGTTGACGATGTACTGCCAGCACATGCCGTCGCAGTCCTCTTCCTGGACGGAGCCAACCACCATGATCTTGTAGCCCTCGGGGATCAGGTTCAGCTCCTTCATGATCTTCACGCCGTATACGGCGGAGGCCATGCCGCCCTCCTGGTCGGAGCCGCCCCGGCCGTAGATCACGTCCTCGGTCTCATAGCCCTCGTAGGGGTCGGCCTCCCAGTTGGACAGGTTGCCGATGCCCACGGTGTCGATGTGGGAGTCGATGGCGATGATCTTCTCGCCGTCGCCCATCCAGCCGATGACGTTGCCCAGGCCGTCGATTTCCACCTTGTCGTAGCCCAGACGCTCCATCTCGGCCTTGATGCAGTGGGCCACCTCCCGCTCCTCGCAACTTTCGCTGGGGTGGGAGATCATCTCCCGCAGAAAGCGGGTCATGTCCGCCTG
>OBLF01002634.1_pt1 | contig 11840 bp, 24 predicted proteins | sample 1519231 | NCBI WGS metagenome assembly OBLF01 (sample SAMEA2602895, study PRJEB22501) | metagenome | reverse complement strand
TTCTACCTCACGTTTTTAAATAATCTGGAGCATCATCCCCAACGTTGATGCTGTTATATTGCTCTTTAGTCACAAGAAATTTGCCGTAGCTTCCAATTGTGACTGTATAATGCCCCTCTATAACTTGCTTATCTGTTATTTTTCCCACATCATCTATCAAACCACCTGCATTATCTACTTTATGAATAACAACAGGCTTTCTTGCCTCAAGTTCATCAATCTTTTTCTGCAATGATACAAGTTGAGGTCTGTAATGCTTTCTGGCAACAACTAATCCAGCATTAAATGTTGATAATGCTAATGCAATGATTGACAGAGATAAAGCAAATGATTGCATTCTATTCAAATTATTACCTCCAAACTATTTGTTACTCAACTTATCAGAAAGCTTTGATACAGCTTTGGCAAGCTGTTCTTTAATTTTAGGGTTTGTGATATTCTCAATGCCTTTAACCTCGCCATTCTCTATTTTTACAGTGAGTACACCAGCAAAAGGTGCATCGTCTTTTTTTTCATCACCAGTAAAGATAACTTCAAGAGCATCATGCGGATTCTTACCTTTCACAATATCATACAAAGCGTGTGAAATATCATGTGCAAAACAAGCTAAAACATATGCCTTTTCGCTTTCCTGTGTATCGTTTGTTTTAATTCCATCAATTGCTATTTCATGTAATTCTGCGATAAAATCTTTGATGTTTTCTACTACTTTTTCTGTTGTGATTTTAGTTTCTTTAGTCATTTTTTTCTTCCTCCAAAAAATCATATATTGTCGTTTGATAATAATTAACATCATCAAAACAAGCTGGTTTGAAACGTTGAAAGCATTTGCTCCTGCGCTTTCTTGTAAAAGTCTTTTTTTATCTCAAAGCCATAGGCAGAACGTCCCATCTCGATTGCAGCTCTCAAAGTTGAGCCACTTCCAGCGACCGGATCGATGACAACATCATCCGGGTCAGTGAAAATCTCAATCAATCGTTTAAGCACTGGGATAGGCTTCTGCGTTGGATGAATGGTTGGATAGCTGCTATCTTTCTCCCACGGCGCATGATTTAGAACCATAGTACCGTTATTATTGAATTTTGGCAGTTTATCTCGATATAACACCGTCGCTTCTTCGACCGCTCCCACAATTTTCATATTAGCCTTTAACACTTGTGGGCTGCTCTTTTTAGTAAAATACAGCGGATATGCGTTATTAAAGCCATGTTTACGACCACATTCTATAACCATCTCCCGTTGTTGCCATGCGTGAAAAACAATCATAGCTGGTGCTTTGCCCTTTTCCTTGGGTTCTTTCTTCAATAAACGACTACAAAAATCAAAGAAATTGTTAATCTTGAAATCATTGTCTGTGTCAAAAAATGACTTCCCAGCCAACTTGCTCTCACCATTTTTGTTGTCCCCGTCCTGATACCAGCGAGGGTCAGAGGCATAAGCGTTATTCCCTAAATTGTAAGGTATATCTGCAATAATGAGCTGCGCCCTTGGAATGTTATACCGTTTGGCGTTCTCAAAATGGTCGTTGAATAACTCGTATTTCATCCAGCCCCTCATTTCAAAAGACTTTGCAACTGCTGTAATCTATTCTGACTATCAAGCAATGATTGATATACATCTTGTTTAATCAAGATATAGCCAGCTAAATCACGTTCAGTTGTCACCTCATCATCTGACAACAATTCTAATTGCTCTGTTGAGGTTTTTTCTGGTACATCAGAAATATTGTCTTTTTTCTTTTTTGTAAAAGTATTAGTAACCACCACAATATCATCTTCATCACTCAAAAATGCCGATACTTGACATTTTAGAGCTGCCGCAAATGCATCAATCTCAATGGTTGTTGGATCAGTAACATTTCTCTCAATGTCACTAACTCTATTTTGAGAAATATCTAGCATAGGGGCAAGGTCATACTGTGTAAGACCCGCCTCTTTACGAATTGCTCTCAATTTTGCTCCGTCAAAGACTTTCATCTAAATACCTCCCCACCGTTTTTAAACCATTGATTTTTAATTACATGCTGCGCAATTTTCACTTGCGTTTTTGGCTGTTGATAATATTCAAGCTCTTTTTTTGTGTCTTTAATGACACGATGCGCATAAAATGTAACGCCAACCACCCATGAGGCAGAAAGTGCTAACGATAGGACGGCAACAAGCAAGTATGTAAGTTCTGTATTCATTTAATTCTCCTGTAATGTTATTTTTGCTTTTTTCTAATAGTGAAAGATGGCTTTTGTGCCTTAGATTTAGAGGCAAAGGTATCTTTAAACTCTTGATTGATTTTATGGATATTGAAAGGCTCGTAAGCGTGGAAATAAAATCCATGCTCATCAACATAACCCTCTACACCAGTTGACCAACTTAAAAATACTGATTGTTGACAACTAGGGCATATGATGCCTTTTCGGTGGCTTGGTATCTTTAGAACTTTACAAAATCCGCAAAACGGACATTGCAAATCAACTTTTACTTTGTTCATTGGTTACTCCTTGCAATTTCTTGTATTTTTTCAAACACCGTTTACAAAAATACTTTTCCTTTCCATCAAATTTTATTTCCTCAGCTATAAGAGGTACTTGCCAATACCTCTTGCAATGCGACCACCCTGTTACAATATTGAATAGATGAGGTTTCGCATTGCCGTGTATATATCCTGTGTTGTTGCGTTCTTCTGATGCTAAAGGTAGTTCCCATCTATATCCAACCATACTTATAACCTCCTAGAAAGGCAGATCATCATCTGAGATGTCCATCGGATTTGTCGTATTTCCTCGGAAAAACGATGTCTGCTCTGCTTCTCTGCTAAAATTAGGCATCGAGTTTGCGTTGCCATAATTTGAACTGTTTCCTGTTTGGAAATTGTTCTCTTGAGTTTGATAGCCTCCTTGGTTGTTTCCATTTTGGAAATTACCACTTTGGTTTTGGCTGTTTCTGATCTCTAGTAATTGAAAACTATTAGCAATAACCTCTGTGACATAGACGCGTTGACCTTGCTGATTTTCGTAGTTACGCGTCTGAATAACACCAGTAATACCAATCAAAGCGCCTTTTTTAGCCCAGTTTGCGAGATTTTCTGCTTGCTGACGCCAGATAACACAATTGATAAAGTCTGCCTCACGTTCCCCATTTTGGTTTTTAAAGTTACGATTGACAGCAAGAGTGAAAGTTGCGACTGCTTGATTGCTTTGCGTATATCGCAATTCAGCGTCTCTAGTCATTCGACCAACTAAGACAACATTATTTATCATCCTCTTTGTCCTTTCTCGTATTTCGTTCTCCTATCAAGTAACCCAAAAACAGCCACAAGATAGCCATGCCTACCTCTTTTATAAATTCAATAATCATCTTCTTCTCCAAATTCTATTCCTAACCTTGATTTTTCAGGTTCTCTATAAATAATCAAAGCTGATGTGTGGTAATATGTCCCACTTACTCCGCTATCGGCAACCGCTGCAATATTTGACTGAAACTTAATGTCTATAATATCTATCAATTCATTTTGTTGAATAAAATCATTGATTAGCACATCTATTTCTTGATAATTGCTAAAACCATATTCCACTTCAATAAATTTTGTTTTTATCATTGCATGCCTCCCAAGCTAACAACTTCTTTTATTTCAAAAATTAGATTACTCAAAGACATCTAACGTACCTCCCGCCAACTCACTTTCAGTTTTACCTTGTAACAACACTTCAAACGATACTCCGTTGTTTTCGAGCCATTCCTTAAACAATTTAGCTTGAGGATTGCCACCCGGAAATGTCAAGCGCAAATCATAGCTTACCGCTTCGTTAGGCTCAAATTTTGCCACCTCTACCGTTGTTTCCTGCGGTTCGGGGATTGGGTCGCTTTCTAAAATCTCTCCTGTATCAGCGTTAAAAGCCTTAATTTGAGCGTTAGCATTTTCTTTAGCTATACGTTCAATTTCTGCTTTGCGTCCCTCCTCCGCTTTAGCTTGTGCCTCCTGTTGTTCTTTGCGCAAGATAGCAGCATCACGATCAGACTTCATTGTTTTCAAAACATCAACTAATGATTTGCCGTTCTCAAGGTCTCTAACATAACTATCTGCCAATAGGTCATACTCTTGAGCTTGCTCTTTTACAGCTTGAATATTTGCCTTGTACTGCTCCAATTTATCAAACTCTGCCAATACTAAAGCATCCATTTCATCAAGCGTTGCTTTTTTCAGTTCCATTTTCCCTTGTTTGAAATTATCAGACTTAGAAAAATCTGTATATCTTGTTTCAAATGTTGTTTTTTCAAGGCCAGCGACCATACATTTTTCTTCAAAAACCGCTCTAACTGTATCCAATCTTAAAGATTTGACATGATTGTCAACCTCATCTCGCTTTCCTCTTAATTTAGTCAATAGCTTAGTGATTGGTTGACGAGATTTTTTTATCCCGTTTTCAAAATCCGTTAATGGATTCTTATAAACTTTTGCTATTGCTTTGCGTTCTGCCTCTAAGTTGTCATCAAGTGTTTTATATCTGGTAATTTGTGCCTTGATTTCGTTATAGTCTAGTAATTCAAGTTTTTCGTCATCCAATTCTGCTACCGCAGATGCGATAGCTTTATCGAAACTTTCAAAATCAAAATCAATTTTACCAGGGGTATATGCTGGTCTTATCGTTTCTAAAAAATTATTAGTTACATCTTTCATTTGCTCAACGCCTCCAATAAGTCTAAAAATCCAGATTGGCTATTGCGTTCCACCGGTTCTGGTGCGTCTGATCCATCTAACATCTTGATTTCATGTGTCGCTTCAACAACAACGATATGACAGCCAAATGCCTCTGCTAATGTGTCTATCTGCTCTTTCTGTCTTTCGTAAGCATCATAATCTAAAGTCAAAGCATCTTGCATGCTATTACACAAACCGGCTTTATAAGCCAATCGGTTTTCGTTGTGTTTATACTCTGATACAAAGTGACCATTTTCTTTGTCTTGAAAAGCAATAAATTTTTTAGTTTGTTTCATGTTGTTTCCTCTTTCTTTTTATAAATTATTAAAATCATTTTGCCCTTGGGCTTTAACGATTTGACTATTGAGATAATTCATAACTGTCTCAAAATGTTCTTCCGGTATCTCGTGAAAATCACGGATTTTATAACGTTGCAATACATAGTTTGCTACTTGGTCAAACGTTGCATTTTTAAGCTGTGCCCATGTCTTGACCTTGCCATAAACCACCTTGTACTGCTCATTATCAATCAAATCTGATTGATTAGCATCATTAACTTGCGATGACTGATTATTCTGCTGTGCTGCCTGCGCCTGCTCTTGATTTTCTTCTACCGGATAATCATCAACATCTTTTTCACCGATAGCAAATAGCCCCTGCAACGCATACTTTCTAGCGTAAGAGCTGACTGCACCTGTCCATTGGGGCTCCTGCATTTGCTTAATTTGCCCTTTTTGGGTGTTAAAAACTGGTACCAGACTTAGTTCAGCATATGCTGTTGATTGGTATTTCTCGTCTCTTTTATCGTTGTAAGCTACTGCTGTTGCCTTGACAAAGATTTTACCTGTAAGCTCAATGAGTTCGTCAGTTACGATGACAGACCAATCACTTTTTAGCTCTTTGAAGGTTGTATAGATGTCCTCTGCATTCCTAAAGGCGTACTTGACATCTTTTGTTTTTTTCTTTGCTAATTGCATTTGTCTTTGCAACTCTGCAAAAGTTAAATCTGCCATTTTTTATCTCCTTTATTATTTATAATTATTATTAGATTGTTGTATTAGTTAGTATTTATTACTAAGTTAGTAATTATTATTAAATTAGTATTTGTTATAGAGTTAGTATTTATTAGTTCGTAAATTTTCAGATTTGAATTTTTAAGATTTGAAAAGTTAAGATTTGAATTTTTCAAAAATGAATTTTTTAAGATTTGAAAAATTACGAATTGAATTATTTCTACTAGTTATCCACAACTTATCCACATACTAATTAGTCAGACTAGCTTCTAATTTTGGTAAAATATAATCGTTAAAATACCAATCTGCCAATTTAAAATCTGCTGCAAATCTGAAAGTTTCAAAACCTTTTTTGTAACCCTTACTTCGTCTTACAGTTCTCATATATCCAACTTTTTCTAGCTGCTTAAAATATTTATCAACTGTTGACCTTGATAAGCCTGTACGTTTAGCAATTTCCTCTGGATATATTTTCCAAGTTGGTTTATTGCTTAGTATGACAAGCATAATGCCTTTAGCCATGGTGTCTATTTCAGTGTCATAAATAAAGTCGTTATTGATTACTGTATAATTCTTATCACCGTTTTTATGGAAAGATATATTGCATTATTTGCTTTCCTCCCATCTTTCTTCATTGATTTTTCTAAAAATTTCATACACTGGACTATCATCAGGGATAACATAGCCAGCGACACTATCTCGCTCTGTACCGTCTGCCATTACATGGGCTACGGTATAATGCTCTTTAGCCATAATTTCTCCTTTCTAGCTTTTGCTAAAACTGTAAGTGTATCAGCAATCGTCAAACCAACTAAGCTAGTAATCAATGTCTCACTTAGTGGATAATATTTGCGTTGCCAATTATTAACTAATAGTTGTTGTATGCTATTCAATTCTTTCATTTTATGGTATAATGTAAGTAGTATTTTTAGCGAAGCGCCTCAATAGATTGCAGTCTAGAGGTGCTTTTTTAGTACTCCAATCTGGTATAATAAAATCAGAAAGGAGGTGTAAAATTATGATTATATGTCATCTAATTTCAGACGGTCACAATTTACATAGACAGCTATCATTACCTAAAATTCCACAACAAAATGATATTGTTGCTAGTTCTAGTGATCATAAATCCGACTAATTTTTCCGGTTCCATTCTTTCTCCTCTCTAATTTGATATAATAATGATAAAAAATGACTGGAGATTAGTATGATTAACAAAAATACATACCAATTACTAATTCAGATATTAGATGTTTTGTTGATAATAATAGGGATAATTATGACAATCTCTGCTGTAATGGTAGTTTCTATATGGTGCAAATATATTGACCAAGCATGGGTTCAAAAAAGTTATTTTTCCCATATAATAAAATTCAATTGGTGGAAATTCTTTACGCAGTTTTCCCTTTTACAAATCATATTCCTTATCATTTTTATTGGACTGACTTATTTACCAATTTCTTTTCAAGAAAAATTTCCAAAATTCATAAAGAAACTCTTTAAACCCTTTACAGTTCTTTATTTTTCTACTACGCTTACAATATCATTATCAATAACAATGACAGAAACGGTATTTGTAACAATGACATCAATTATCGCTTTTATCGCTCTCATCTATCCTCTTGTTAAAAGAATTAAATTCTTTTAAAAGCAGACTAATTATGAATGGTATTCCTAAAATAGACCATCCGACAATAAGTAATAAGGATATAACAGTTATGATAAATTTAATTGTTTATCTCCTTTCTAACACTCCCTTTTCTGCTATAATGAAAGTATCAATATAGAAAGGAGTGAATGTTATGTCTCAACCACAAGAAGTTGATTTTGCTATTTTAAAGCGTGCTATGTTCAATGTTATCAACGAGTATGTGCCTAGTGTTGAAAAGTTTGATAGCACTTCAGATAACTTAAAAGAAAGCAACAAAGAACTTGCTAATTTTATCATTAGCGAACTAACGCCAAAATTACAAAACGCTTTAGTAGAAGCGCTAGACCCCGATATTGATTTAGATACATTTATGCGTCTCAACAATATCAAGGTGCTATCTAGCAAAGATTGATTTTTTGGTATTTACGAATTTATAAGTAATACCTTTCTTCGCCTGCACAAGAGCAGGCTTTTTGTATGGGTATTTAGTTGGTCTCATATCTTTCTCCTTTCTACATCATTTGTTGCGTTTTTGCGACAAAATCTGCAAAAAAAATCTCCATAGCCTCATTTTCAGTTAGAGGTACAGTTTCGGCAATCAAGCCTGCTTCTTCAAGTGAAAAGTTCCCACCGTTTTTCATCTTTCGATAAAATGTACTTCGATCAATGCCAATGCTATCTGCGATAGCTTGTTGAGTAGTTCCTTTTTCAACTATCAAACCTTTTAACTTTTGAACGTTAACCATATAAGCCTCCTTTCTTGTTGCATTATTGCAACTTTTGATATTATTATACATCTTATCTTTTTCCTTGTCAATAAAAAAGTAACTTTTTTGCAACATTTTTTTGTTGCAATTTTGCAAAGTTTAGTATATAATTAAATTATCCTATACGAAAGGAAGTAAAATATGAATATCGGTTCTAAGATAAAACAACGCAGACAAGAAATGAGCATAAGTGTTGATGAATTGGCTCAAAAATTAAATGTATCCCGTACTACCATATACCGCTATGAAAAAGGCGAGATTTCCAAAATGCCTACTGAAACATTAGAAAAAATAGCTCGAATACTTAATACCACACCTGCTTATTTTATGGGTTGGAATGATAGTCCAGAAGTTAAATCAAACATCTTATCTATCTATAACCAGCTTGAGCAACCACGACAAGAAAAAGTTGTTGATTTTGCGCAAGAGCAGTTAGATGAGCAAAATAATAAGGTTACTACTCCTACTATTGATACAATAGATGAAGATATAGAATATATAACTGATTACGTTGAGGGGTTAGTGGCTGCGGGTCATGGTGCTTATCAAGAAGATAACTTACACATGGAAGTTAGTTTATTAGCTGATGAGGTTCCTGATAACTATGATACGATTGCAAAAGTAGCCGGTGATTCAATGGAACCTCTTATACATGATAACGATTTATTATTTATTGAGGTAACTAGTCAAGTTGACCCAAATGATATAGGTATTTTCCAAGTCAACGGTAAGAATTTTGTCAAGAAATTCAAGCGTGACTATGACGGAACGTACTATTTACAAAGTCTAAACGGTGCTAATTATCCAGACATCTATCTAAATGAAGATGATGATATTAGGACTATTGGACGCGTAGTAGATATTTATAACGAAAATTAAAATTATGTGCAATAACTGAACCACATTAAAAGCTGATGAAAGGTAAATTATTATGGGATTGTTTGCACAACGTTGCCCTTACTGTCATTCTAAAAATATACAATTCATGAACCAAGACCGCAAAGGTTTCTCAGTGGGAAAAGCAGCAGCCGGTGCTTTTTTAACTGGTGGTATTGGTACTTTAGCAGGATTTGCCGGTAAAAAAGGGAAAAATAACTGGCACTGCAATAACTGTGGTAGAACATTTAAAGCAAAATAAAAAGTTTTAGTGGGGTGAAATTTTGGATAGACAAGAAGACTTGGAATTGTTGTCAGCGTCATCTAGCAGATTACTTGAGTTAATCAAGCGTAACCCACAATATCATAAATCTTTAGGAATGGGGCAAAGTTTTTCAAACTATGTCAATCAACTCGAAAGAGATATTAAACAATATAGACGACGCTATAAAAAATATCTACCCGGTACAATTGTTTATGTTCACTTTGGAATGAATTTTGGGGAAGAATTTTCAAAAACACATTTCGCTATTACCCTATCTAAAAACGATCACAAAAAGAAAAGGACAATAACTGTTGTACCGCTTACCTCAAAGTCAGGAAAAGATAAACTCAAACTTGATTTCAATTTTTCAAGAGAATTATTTCATATGACACATCAAGTTGCGGTTGAAAATAGTAAAAAAGTAGACCAAACATTGCTCGATGAAATCAATTCAGCATTACCATCTAGAATTGAACCAATTTCATCTTTCACTGATTTATCCTATTTGTTTGAAAATCAACATCGATACGGTAATCTACTTCAACGAGTATTTGACCAAAAAAGCAAATCAATTGAGTTACTTCAAAGCGCCAGTCAGCAGATGGATAGATTTCAGAGAACTATAGAAAAGACAACATACGCCGCCCTAGATTATATAACTACAATCGATAAAAACAAAATCGAGCCTAGACTATCAGAAATTGATGTGTTATCAGCAACGATTCTTGGAGACGAGCAATTAAAAAAACTTTCTCAAGCCATTGCTGAAAGAATAATATTTGACAACTAAATAAAAATTTTGATAAAATACAGTTGGATAACCTAGATGACAACATCTAGTGCAAATTACGGCAGGTCGCTCCTGCCACGATCGCAACTGTGCAATCTTGTACAGTTGTTTTTATTTTCATAAGACAAAAAAGCCCCCTGCTCTCCTCGACCAAAATTTGAGCATGGGACTAAAAACAATTTGAAAAAACAACCTAATAGGGCATAGGTATTTTTTCTATACCCTATTTTACCATAAAACCTACAAAATAGGGAGGATAACGATGAATAAAGTAGCTATCTATGTCCGTGTAAGTACAAAAGGACAAGCCGAAGAAGGATATAGCATAGATGAACAGATAGCGTTGCTCACTAGCTATTGCAGCATCCATAAATGGCAGGTTTATGATACCTATATTGATGCCGGTATTTCTGGAGCAACTATTGACCGTCCAGAGTTGAGCAGATTATCAAAAGATGCCAAACGAAAAAAGTTTAATACCATGATTGTATATGATCTCAAACGTTTAGGTCGGTCTCAACGTAATAATATTGCCTTTATTGAGGATGTCCTAGAAAAAAATGACATTGGTTTTATCAGTCTAACAGAAAATTTTGACACATCCACGCCTCTTGGTAAGGCGATGGTGGGCATCCTATCCGCTTTTGGACAACTAGATCGAGATACTATCAGAGAAAGAATGATGATGGGGAAAATAGGGCGTGCAAAGTCTGGTAAACCCATGATGACCAGCACAATTGCTTTTGGCTATACATATGATAGACTAACAAGTAGCCTAAATGTAAACCGAGCCGAGGCTATTATTGTTAAAACTATATTTGATGAATATCTTGGCGGAAAATCATTAACTAAACTAAGGGACTATTTAAACGAAAATAGACTACTAAGAAATGGCAAGCCGTGGAATTATCAAGGTGTCAGTAGAATTTTAAGAAACCCTGTTTATGTCGGTATGATACGCTTTAGAGGGGAAATTTACAAAGGAAACCATGAGCCTATCATTGATACTGAAATATTTGAACGAACACAAGATGAACTCAAAAAACGTCAACTTGAAACCTATGCTTTTAACAAAAATTCAAGACCCTTTAGGGCTAAGTATATGCTATCTGGTCTTATTAAATGTGGGGTTTGCAGTTCTCCGATGGAAATCACGCTAGGCACTAAACGAAAAGATGGCACTAGAAACATACGCTATCAATGTGTAAATAGATTTCCAAGAAAAACAAAGGGTATTACTACGTACAATGATGCTAAAAAATGTGATACTGGTTTTTATGAAAAGGCAGATATTGAGGTTTATGTACTAAGTCAAGTTAAGCTGTTACAACTCAATCAGACTAGGCTAAATAGTATGTTTGAAAAAGTTGAAACTATCAACGTTGAGGATATAGAGAATCAAATAAACACCCTAGCTAAAAAGTTAAAACGTCTAAATGACCTTTACCTAAACGATATGATTTCGTTAGATGAATTGAGAAATCAAACGCAAGATTTCTTGAAACAAAAAGAACTATTAGAACATGAGCTTGATAACAACCCCGCTATTGAACAACAAAAAAACTTGAAACAATTTAAGGAGCTATTAGGCACTAAAGATATAACTCAACTAGACTATGATGAGCAAAAATTTATTATTAAAAGCCTAATAGATAAGGTATTTGTCAAACCTGGCACTATCAAAATCCAATGGAAAATTTAGCGCAAGAAAACAAGAGATTTAGATATACTTGTTTCTACTAAAGTAAAACCTTTAACCTTCAAACTTTTTAATTTTTTCATAATTGAA
>OBLF01002632.1_pt1 | contig 11845 bp, 11 predicted proteins | sample 1519231 | NCBI WGS metagenome assembly OBLF01 (sample SAMEA2602895, study PRJEB22501) | metagenome | reverse complement strand
CACCCAGAAGCAGCTGGACGAGCTGCATATTCAGATCACCAAGCACGAGGAATAAGGCGCAACGTGCGGCTTTGCCGCAAAGAATGCACCCCCCATTCTCTTTTCGGTTGCGCCGAAAAGAGAATGCGCCGTGCACGGTGTAAGAGAAAAGGCGCTTATATCCAACCTTGCGCCGTATGGCGCAAGGTTGGAGAAACGTGTTCTGTGAGAACTGCTGAGCAGATGAAGAATTGCCTGCTGAATCACGGGCGGGGTGCAAATCTTATCCAGCTTTGTACGCCGTGCTGACAGAATTGCAGGCTTCGGGGTGCAAATAGAATACCTCTCGCGTCTTTTTCCGCTGCCGCTGGCCGGTATTTCATGGCAAAGCACGGCTTCACAAGCGGAGCTGAATAATCTCATGAAACGTCTAAAATAAAAAGGAGGGCAAATGCCCTCCTTTTAATCTTTTTCATATCGCATGATATCACTCAGTTCGCAATCAAGATAATCACAAATTCGCGCCAACACATCCAAATCCACACGTGCAACCTTATTATTACAATAATTTTGCAGTTGAGTCCGTTGTACCCTCGCACCCTGTACAATTTTATTTTTACTGATATTTCGAGAAAGGCGGTACTCATCCAGCGTTAAAATTACCTTTCCATGTGTCGGTTCAGCCATCAAAGCACCCCTCCTTTCTTTTTATATAGCATAACGAAACTCTGTTAAATTTGACAGCGGTAATATTTTACTGTATAATTAGATACACAACATGAAAGGAGATTAGCCTTATGCCGGATTACAAAACCATGTACCTGCACCTGTTCAACCGCGTATCGGACGCCGTGAACGCACTGGAAGCCATGAATTATGGGCAAGCAAAAGAGCTTTTGATTCGCGCACAGCAGGAGGCTGAGGAGCTCTACTTGACCGAAACCGCCGCACATAAATGACCGCCAGTCCGATTGCTCGGACTGGCGGCTTTCTTTATCATGCTTTTCAGCGGCAGCGGGGAGAGCCGCAGAGAGCGTCCTATTTGCAGCACGACTTACTGCCCCACCTTGATTGCGGGTACACGCCCTTTCAAAGTGGAGGTACAGCGCAGCCGGCAGGAGACTTACAAGCCCCCATCGGCAGTTCGTACCGTTCAGTTTCCCGTTTTGGGTGAGTTGACCGCTTTGCCGGTCAACTCATCCCTAAGCGGTTTTCTTTTCCACCGCTGCGGCGGCGACTTTTCTTTTGCCGAGACAAAAGAAAAGTGGGGGCCGCAATGCTGTGCCGCATAGCGGCACTTTTAGCAGCAAGAGCTAATTTTAGCAGTTTCAATTTTGACCTGCGTATGGTAAACTATCGAAAAGAAGCTGAAACGGAGGAAGCTATGAGACGATTTTTGGCCGCGCTTTTGGCGGCATTGACTGTATTTACCCTTACAGGCTGCGGAAAAACAGAGAATCCCGCTGAACCGGTGACGCCGGGACAGGCAGAGGAACCCGCCACGCCCACGGAACCGGAGCTGACGCCGGAGGAAATCGCGGAACAGGAGCGTCTGGCGGCAGAAAAGGCCCGTGAAGAACGGCTGCAGGGACTGCTGAACTCCATGACCCTGGAGGAAAAGGTGGGCCAGCTGTTTTTCGTCCGGTGCCCGGAGGAAAACGCCGTGGAGGACATTTCCACCTACCATTTAGGAGGCTATCTGCTGTTTGGCCGGGACTACAAGGACGGGGACAACTGGCTGACGTGGGATCAGTTCACCCAGAAGCTCCAGAGCTACCAGGACACGGCATCCATCCCCCTCTTCATCGGCAGCGACGAGGAGGGCGGCACCGTCACCCGGGCCAGCCGGAACCCCAACCTCTTCTCCGAACCGTTCAAATCCCCCCAGGCGAATTACAGCGCCGGCGGCATGGAGGCCCTGGCTCAGGACGCCCTGGATAAAAGTCAGGCCCTGCTGGACCTGGGCATCAATGTGAATTTTGCCCCGGTGTGCGATGTGTCCACCAATCCCGGCGACTTCATTTATGACCGCACCCTTGGCCAGGATGCGGAGACCACGGCGGACTACATCACCCGGACGGTGCTGACCATGGGCGACGCCGGAGAAATGGCCGTGCTGAAGCACTTCCCCGGCTATGGAAACAACGCCGACACCCACACCGGCATCGCCGTGGACGACCGGCCCATGGAGACCTTTGAAAACTCCGATCTGCTGCCCTTCAAGGCAGGCATCGAAGCGGACGCCCCCTTTGTGCTGGTGAGCCACAATATCGTCAATTGCATGGACCCGGACCTTCCCGCCTCCCTGTCTCCCGCCGTCCACAAGGTCCTGCGGGAGACCTGCGGCTTTGAGGGCATCGCCATCACCGACGACCTGGCCATGGACGCCGTGAAGGCCTACGCCAAGGACGGCGCCGTGGCGGTGATGGCCCTTCAGGCCGGGAACGACATGGTCATCACCACCGACTACCGCACCCAGATCCCCGCCGTCATCGAAGCCGTGAAAAACGGCACCCTGGAGGAAAGCGTCATCGACAGCGCCTGTTTCCGGGTGCTGAAATGCAAGGATGCCCACATGTACATCCCCGCTTTGGATTCCTGATTGGAATATTTGTAAAAAATATTCCAATTTGTACTGATTTTCAACGTTACGCAACCAAACTGCCCCTTTTCTCGTCTCTCTTTTTGAACAGCCGCCGGAAAGCGCGGCACGGATGAAAGGAGCATCTCTATGAAAAAGTCTCTGCGTTTCTGCGTTCTGCTGGCCCTGGCCGCCGCCCTGCTGACCGTCTCCGCCTTTGCGGACACTGGCCCCAAGCCCCAGCTGACAGTCAAAGTCACCAACCCGCCGGAGGAGCTGTATTACCTGGACCTGCTGGCGGAGGGCGATTGGGAACACGCCGGGGACGCGGACTACAGCGGCCTGGACTGGAGCTATTCCGAGGAGGAAATCGCCGCCCTGGACAGCGGTCTGCTGGACGCCCTTCGGGCCGCCGTGCCGGATGGCTGGCACGCCTGCACGGCAGAGGGCAGCAACGGTGCCCCCATGTGGGGGGACCTGCTGGGAGAGGACGCCGGAAACGGCACCCGGCTCCATACCTTTGGGTACGTGGGGGTGCCGGACACCTACCGGATCCTCCTGGTGACCCAAAGCGGCGAGACCTGGCTTTCTGGCACCTGTACCCGCCGCAGCCTGCAAAGCTCCGTCACGGTGGACTGGGCATCGAAAACCGTTGACCTGCCCCCGGTCTGGGCGGCGTATCTGCTGCAATTTCTGTGTACCCTCCTCCCTACCCTGCTGATTGAGGGAGCCCTGCTGTTCATCTTCGGCTACCGGAGCCGGAAAAGCTGGCGCAGCTTTCTGCTGGTGAACCTGGTGACCCAGGGTGGCTTTGCGGCCTATCTGGCGGTCAGCGTCATGCAGAACGGCGCCAACGCCTGGATGACCGTGTTTTTCTACCTGCCCATTGAAATTGTCATCACCCTGGCGGAACTGCTGCTGTACCGCTGGCTGCTGACGGAAAAGAGCAAATCAAGAGCCGCCGTGTACGCCATTTCCGCCAATGTCTGCTCCGCCGCCTTCGGCCTGTGGCTCATCGACCCCCTGTGGCATTTCCTGGTCACCATCACTTAAAACGAAAGGAATTTTCCCCATGGAAACTGAAAAACTATATTACGCCGACCCCTTTTTAAAGACCTTCACCGCCACGGTGCTGGACTGTCAGCCCGGTAAAAACGGCTTCGTTGTCACCATGGACCGCACCGCCTTCTACCCGGAGGGAGGCGGCCAGCCCGCCGACCAGGGCACCCTGGACGGCGCGGCGGTGACGGACGTCCATGAAAAAAACGGGGTAGTTCTCCACAATGTGGACAGCGCCGTGGAAATTGGGAAAACTGTCACCGGCGTCATCGACTGGGCCCGGCGGTTCGACCACATGCAGCAGCACTCCGGCGAGCACATCTGCTCCGGGCTGATCTGCGGCCGCTGCCACTGCGACAATGTAGGTTTCCACATGGGGACGGATATGGTGACCATCGATTTCAACGCCGACATCCCCTGGGAGGAACTGCTGGAAATCGAAGCCCAGGCCAATCAATATATCTATGAGGACCACCCCATCGATATCCAGTTCCACCGGGGCGCGGAGCTGGACGCCATCGACTACCGCAGCAAAAAGCCCCTGGAGGGGGACGTCCGCATCGTGGCCTTTCCCGGAGCGGACTGCTGCGCCTGCTGCGGCACCCATGTGCTCCGCAGCGGCCAGGTGGGGCTGGTGAAGTTCCTATCGGTACAGAAATTCCGGGAAGGCGTCCGGATCGAGTTACTGTGCGGCAAGCGGGCCCTGAACTACCTCTCCCGCACCTGGGAGCAGGCCAAGACCATCGGCCAGCGGCTCAGTGTGAAGCCGGTGGACGCTGCGGCCGCCGTGGAGCGGCTGGAAAACGAGCTGTCCGCCGCCAAGCTCCGCTGTGCCCAGCTGGAGGAATCCGTCTTTGCCGCCATCGCCCAGGAGCAGGCGGGCAAGGGTGACGTGCTGCTGTTCCAGCCCCCCATGAAGCCGGACAGCGTCCGGAAGCTGGCGGACGCCGCAGCAAAGACCTGCGGCGGTCTGGCAGCGGTATTCGCCGGAGAGGGCATCCACTATGCCTACGCCCTGGGCCGGGCGGACGGACAGGACATCAGTGCCCAGGTCAAGGCCATGAACGCCGCCCTCCATGGCCGGGGCGGCGGCCGGAACGGCTTCGCCCAGGGCAGCGTAGAGGCGGAGCAAAACGCCATTGAAGCATTTTTCAAGGAGGACTGACCATGGAATATATCGTCAAGGAACTGCATCTGCCGGAAGATGATGACGACGAGCCGAATTTCGTCTATTCCGAACTTGACAGCGGCCGTCTGGAAACCCGGCGGGTGGAGTTTTATCCAAACGGCATCTGCTTTGCCTACGGCGGCGACATGGGCCACGAGGAGGTCCTGAACCCCGTACCTTTTCCGGAGGATCTGCGAACGTTGAACCGCCCCGGCGAGATTGAGGTCCGGGCCATTTCCCGGCAGATGTTTATTGAAGTCTGGAACCAGGCCCAGGAGCGTCCCGACGGCTTCATGGGCATGTTCTTCTGAGTTGGAATTTTCCCCCATTATCCCGCGGAAAACGATTCTTTTTTCTAAACAAAGCAAGGCCCCGGACAAAAGCCCGGGGCCTTCCCTTTTCTTTTTCAGTCTACTTTACACCACGGCGAAGAACTTGATGAGGAACAGCACGGAGATCACATAGGTCAGCACGCTGACCTCCTTGCCCTTGCCGGAGAACAGCTTGATGACGGTGTAGGAGATCATGCCCAGGCCGATGGCGTGGCCGATGGAGCCGGAAATGGGCATGCCGATCAGCATGAGGGACACGGGGACCATCTGGTCCATGTCACCGAAGTCCACGTTTTTCAGGCCCTGGAGCATCAGGATGCCCACATAGATCAATGCCGCGGAGGTAGCGGCGGCAGGGATGATGGCGGCGATGGGGGCGATGAAGATGCAGGCCAGGAACAGGATACCGGTGGTCAGGGCCGTCAGGCCGGTGCGGCCGCCGGCCTCCACGCCGGAGGCGGACTCGATGAAGGTGGTGACGGTGGAGGTGCCGGTGCAGGCACCTACCACGGTGCCCACGGCGTCAGACAGCAGGGCCTCCTTCATATTGGGCATCTCACCCTTCTCATTCACCATGCCGGCCCGGGAGGCGGTGCCCACCAGGGTGCCAATGGTGTCGAACATATCGATCATGCAGAAGGTCAGGATCAGGGTAACGGCGGTGAACCAGCCGATCTGGAAGAAGCCGTTGAAATCGAACTTGAAGAAGGTCAGGCTCATCATGTCAGCGAAGGGGGGCACAAAGGAGGCCCCGGCCAGAGACGCAAAGGGATTTACGCCCATAAAGACAGCCTCGCCCGCCCAGTAGATCACAGACGCCACCAGCATACCCAGCAGCACGGCGGCCTTGATGCCCTTCTTGGCCAGCAGAATGATGACAAACAGGCCGATAAAGGCGGTGGCCACCGTCAGCACCATCTGGGTATAGCCCTCGGCGCCCATGTAGTCCTGGATAACGGAGGGGGTCAGCGCGCCGAAGAAGTCCCGCATCATGTAGAAGGGGGAGGTAAAATCGTTGCCCGCGGCGTAGATGCCCACGTTAGAGCCCAGGCCGATGTTCATCAGCATCAGGCCGATGGCGGGGGCAATGCCGTACCGCACGCCCAGAGGAATGGCCTCCACGATCTTCTCCCGGATGTTCAGAATGGAGAGGATCAGGAAGATGATGCCCTCCACAAGGATGATGACCAGCGCGGACTGGAAGGACTCCACATAGCTCAGCCCGGTAAGGCCCGCAATGTTGGCCACCACCACGGCGAAAAAGCTGTTCAGGCCCATGCCGGGTGCCATGGCAAAGGGCTTGTTGGCCAGAAAGGCCATGCAGAAAATACCGATGGCGGAGGCGATGCAGGTGGCCATGAACACGGCGTTCCAGATCTCCTGGCCGTTGGCGCCGAAGCCGGTGAGCAGATTGGGGTTCAGGGCGATGATGTAGGCCATGGTCATGAACGTGGTCAATCCCGCCAGGATCTCGGTCCGGACGGTGGTGCCGTTCTCCTTCAGCTTAAAAAATTTCTCCATATTTTTCTCCTTTTCTTTTCACACAGAGTTTGTACAGGTAACTCCTTCCATACAAAATCTTAGCACAAAATGAAAAATATGACCATCTCTGAGTTTTGCCAAAAAAATAGGTGTATCTTTGGGAAAACGCACAAAACGCGGCATCGGAATTGGTCTTTTCACCCGGAAGCCGCCGCCAGGGGCCTTACACCAGCTTCTCTCCCATGGCCTGCCGGATACGGAGGTCCTGCCGCTGCCACAGCAGGGCCAGCGCCGCCGGAAGCAGGGCCCCCAGAATAGTCCAGTGTCCAAGGCCCATGCGCCATAGGACGCACACCGCAATGGCCCCGCCGTGGAAGGACAGCAGGGTCCCGCCGTAAAGGCGCATCCGAGGGCTGTGGTCCGCGTCCCGGTTCAGGTAGACCTGGACACAGGCGTCCACAAACTGCCGGAGGTTGTTGGTGGAGAAAATGGTGGAACAGGGATAGCCATGCTTGCTGGCAAAGGTGGCCCACTGAAACGCCATGGCAAACAGGCTGAAATAAACGGCGTACTCCCGGTCCGGCGGGATCACGCTCAGCACCAGCGCAGCGGCCATATCAATGAGAATGGCCCAGAGCCGCAGGTCATCGTGAGTCCGCTTGGGCAGCCAGGCCGTGAGGAACACGGCAAAGGCGTACAGCACCACACCTCCCAGCCGCAGCAGGGCCAGTTCCCAGTTGCTCTGGGCCGCGCCGGTGAGCATTTCCAGCAGATTCACCGTGGCAGCGGAGGCAAAATGCCCGAACCGCAGCACCATGTAGGCGCCGAACCATCCGCCGATGGCCGCCATGCAGAAATGCAGCCTTTTCTTTGACTGCTCCAACTGTTCTTCCATTATGATCTCCCTTTTTTCACAGACAAGAGGAGAACCTTTTCAGGTCCTCCTCCCTTTTGCTATGTTGCTACATTCTGGGCTTCCCGCCGGAAAACCCCTCAAAATCTGACCTTTTCAGTCAGGCGGCCTGTTCTTCTCTTAGAACTTGACCTTCTCTGCCAGGTAGCTCTTCACCTGGTCAATAGGAATCCGCACCTGCCTTCCCGCCAAACCCGTTTGGCGGGAGCCCTTTTTATTTCACCTGTGCAGGGTGAAGTGAATCCACCCTGCAACAAGGTTTTGCTCCGCAAAACGCTTGTACGCCGCATTGGCGGCGAGGGTCGCAGGTGCAGGCGGCCTGTTCTTCTTTAGAACTTGACCTTCTCTTCCAGGTAACTCTTCACCTGGTCGATGGGGATACGCACCTGCTCCATGGTATCCCGCTCACGGATGGTGACGCAGTGGTCGGCAGGGGTGTTCTCATCGCCCACAGTGTTGAAGTCCAGGGTGATGCAGAAGGGGGTGCCGATCTCATCCTGACGACGGTAACGCTTGCCGATGGAACCGGTCTCGTCGTAGTCCACCATGAATTCCTTGGACAGCTCGTTGTACAGCTCCATGGCAGGACCGGCCAGGACCTCCTTCTTGCTCAGAGGCAGAATGGCAGCCTTGAAGGGAGCCAGAGCAGGATGGAAGTGCATGACCACACGGACATCGTCCTTGCCGTTCTTGTCCTGGCCCACGACCTCCTCATCGTAAGCGTCGCACAGGACCGCCAGCACGCTGCGCTCCACGCCCAGAGAGGGCTCGATGACGTAGGGGATATACTCCACCATATCCTTGCCCTCGCCCTCGCGGTAAACCAGCTTCTGGCCGCTGACATTGGAATGCTGGGTCAGGTCGTAGTCGGTGCGGTCCGCCACGCCCCACAGTTCGCCCCAGCCGAAGGGGAACAGGAACTCAAAGTCCGTGGTGGCCTTGGAGTAGAAGCACAGCTCCTCGGGATCGTGGTCCCGGAGCCGCAGGTTCTCGTCCTTCAGACCGATGGACAGCAGCCAGTTGTGGCAGAAGGTCCGCCAGTAGTTGAACCATTCCAGGTCGGTGCCGGGCTTGCAGAAGAACTCCAGCTCCATCTGCTCAAATTCCCGGACGCGGAAAATGAAGTTGCCTGGGGTAATCTCATTGCGGAAGGACTTGCCGATCTGGCCGATGCCGAAGGGCAGCTTCTTCCGGGTGGTGCGCTGGACGTTGTTGAAGTTCACGAAGATGCCCTGGGCGGTCTCGGGACGGAGGTAGACAGTATTCTTGGCGTCCTCAGTGACGCCCTGAAAGGTCTTGAACATCAGGTTGAACTGACGGATGTCGGTGAAGTTGTGCTTGCCGCAGGTGGGGCAGGGAATGTTGTGCTCTTCGATGAAGTCCTTCATTTCCGCCTGAGAGAAGGCGTCCACCGCCTTGGGCAGCTCAAAGCCGGTCTCAGCGCACCAGTCCTCGATCAGCTTGTCAGCCCGGAAACGCTCGTGGCACTCCCGGCAGTCCATCAGAGGATCGGAGAAGCCGCTGAGATGGCCGCTGGCCACCCAGGTCTGGGGGTTCATCAAAATGGCGGCGTCCAGGCCCACGTTGTAGGGATTCTCCTGGACGAACTTCTTCCACCAGGCGTTCTTGATGTTCTTCTTCAGCTCAGCGCCCAGAGGGCCGTAGTCCCAGGTGTTGGCCAGGCCGCCGTAGATCTCGCTGCCGGGGAACACAAAGCCCCGGTTCTTGCACAGGGCAACGATTTTGTCCATGGTCTTTTCAGTGTTGTTCATGGTACTCTCTCCTTCTATACGGAATTTGTTTTTGGCTCAAAACGCATAAAAGCCTGTTTTCACAAACGGTTTGTGAATGCAGGCGTGCATAAAAAACGCCCTGAGCCGATATTCGGCTCAGGGCGAACAAAGTCTTGTCCGTGGTTCCACCTGAATTCCCCGTTGGAGGCGGGGCACTTCATTCCCGGTAACGGCGGGGTCCGGCGGAGCATTTCCGCTCCGCAGCTCCAAGGCGCCATCCCATGATCTCCGGAGGAGCTTGCACCAACCGCTCCCTCTCTGAAGCCGGAAAACCAGGGACTTCCCTGTCACAGCTTTTTACCCGGACACTGTAGCACGGTTTTGCACCATTGTCAAGGAAAACCGCCGAAATCTCCTAAATTCTCCGGAATTTGCCTGAAAAAGGCGGGGAGTTTTCCCCAATGTGGAAACAAATCCGGAAAATTGGGATAAAAACGGTTTTCCCGTAAAAAACCGCTCCGCCGTCTGGCGGAGCGGTTCAGAGGATTCACTTCTTCTCGCGGTCAAAGGCCACGATGACCCGGCGGTTGGGATCCACACCGGTGGAATAGGTGGTGACGCCGGGAACCTCCTGCAGCGCCGTGTGGATCACGTGGCGCTCATAGGCGTTCATGGGCTCCAGGGTGACGCTGCGGCGGTACTTGACCACCTTGGCGGCCACCTTGTTGGCCAGGCGCTCCAGACTCTGCTCCCGCTTGGCCCGGTAATTCTCGGCGTCCAGCTGGACCCGGACCCGGCTGCCGGTGCGGTTGACGGAGTAGCTGGTGAGCTGCTGGATGGCGTCCAGGGTCTCGCCCCGGCGGCCGATGATGGCCCCCAGGCCTTGGCCCTCCAGGATCACCTTATAGCGGCCCTTTTCCGGCAGGTAGACCTTCACCTCGGCGGTGACCTCCATCTGCTGGAGAAGGCCGGAGAGGAACTTCTTGATCTCCTGGGCCCGGTCGTCGTTTACTTCTTCGCCCAGATCCACCGGCACGAAGGGGACTTCCTCGGTCTTGGGGGCTTCCTTCTTCACCGGCTCTTCCCGGCGCTGGCTCTTCTCAGCCGGCTTCTTTTCCGTCCGGGGCTTATCTGCCTTGGGCTTTTCGGCCTTCGGCTTGTCCTCCCGGACCTTTTCCATAACCTTGGGCTGCTCCGGGGCGGGCGCATCGTCCTCACCGTAGCTGACGCGAACCTTTGCAGGGCAGCTGCCCAGACCCAGGAAGCCGGCCTTTGCCCGCTCCAGGATCTCAACAGACACATCGTCCCGGTCCAGCTTCAGCTGCTCCAACGCGCGGCTGATCGCCTCGTCCTCGGTCTTACCCGTTACATCGATAAACTGTCTCATAACGGCTCCTTATTTTGTTTCGTCATAGCGGTCCGCCTTGTAGGCGCGGCCGCGGGCATAGGGGCGGTCCCCCACCCGGCCTGCCTCGGTGGTGCTGGTGGCAGCCTTAGCGGCCTTGGCGGCTTTGGCCGCCTGGGCGGCCTGCTGCTTTTCACGCAGGGTCTTTTTCTTCTGCTCTTCCTGCTTTCTCTGCTGTTCCAGAACGCGGGCTTCCTCCATGCGCTTCTGCCGGTCAGCCTGGCGGGCCTGGAAACGGGCCTCCTCCTCGGCTTCCAGCTTGGCGTTAAGGGTCTTGTTGAGCACGACCTCCTGGATCAGGGAGAACACGCTCTGGGCGATCCAGTACACGCCCAGTGCCGCAGGCATGATGAAGGCGATGTAGACGCTCATCAGAGGCATCATGTACATCATGGACTTCATGGAAGCGGCAGTGGCATCAGCCTGGGGCTGGGACTTCATGGTGATCTTGCTGAGGATGAACTGGGACAGACCCGCCAAAATGGGGATCAGCACCACGCCGATGACCGCCCAGGTAAAGGAGAAGTCCTTGATGTACTCCCAGGGGGTGGCGGTGAGGTCCAGGCCGATGAACTTGTAGTTCACGTTGAACCAGCCGTCCGGCGTGGCCAGGCCCAGCTCCTGCACGGCCTTCACCAGGTTGATCTGGCCGTAGGAGGCCAGCTGGGTGAAGCCGTCCTTGCCGACGGCGGCAACGCCGTCTTTCATCATCACGATGTTGCTCATGTTGACGCCGGCAGTGGTGGCGGTCTGGATCAGGCCTTCCAGCGCGTCCTTGGAGAGCATCATGAAGTGGGTGATGGGCTGGCGGATGATGGAGTACAGGGCAATGAGGATGGGCAGGGGAATAAAGCTCCAGAGACAGCCGCTCATGGGGTTGATCCCCTCCTCGGCATAGAGCTTCTGCATCTCCTCATTCATCTTCATCTGGTTGTTGGCATAGCGCTTCTGGATGTCCTTCATCTGTCCGCTGAGGCGGTTCATCCGCAGCATGCTCTTCTTGGATTTCATTTGGAAGGGCAGCAGGATCAGCTTGATGACCAGAGTGAACAGGATCAGGGCCACGCCGTAGGAGCCCGTCAGGTTGTAGAACAGACGGACCAGCCAGGCAAAGGGTACGCAAATGTAGTAACCAATGGTGGACATTCTTGTCTTTCCTCCGATATTCTTTTGAATCAGGGAACGGGGTCGTA
>OBLF01002618.1_pt1 | contig 11895 bp, 3 predicted proteins | sample 1519231 | NCBI WGS metagenome assembly OBLF01 (sample SAMEA2602895, study PRJEB22501) | metagenome | reverse complement strand
TGGTTGCGGAGACAGGACTCGAACCTGCGACCTCCGGGTTATGAGGCAGTCTCAAGCACAAATCGGAGTCATTTCGGCTCCGATTTGTGCTTTTTACCACCGTTCGCTCGGCGGATTTTCCATTGTTTCCGTCCAGCCCTGCCCGCTTTTTTCGGATTCTGGGTCAAAACTGGGTCAGAAACTCTCTATGAACGGTTTGTAAAGCGGAAATCCCCGCCACAGGTGTTTCATATTCGAGCCACACCCATCTCATACTTTGGAACGATTTACATTTCCGTCAGGGGCTGTATAATAAACTTAAATGATTATAAATCGTGTCGAAAGAAGTATTGACAAGGGGGCGTGCCCCCTTGTCCCGTAGGGGAACCCTACGGGACAATTCCACTCTGGTGCAAGGGAGGGACACGCTTGCAGGACAACATCATCGTAAAACCGTTCGTTGAGAAGCAGTTTGACCGTTTTCTGCGGCAGGGTCGCGTGCTTTTTTTCAGCGCGCCCTGCGGCTTTGGAAAAACGGCGGTGGCGGAGGCGCTACTGTCCAGCCGGGAGGTATTGCGCCTGCCGGCGGACAGTGCCGGCTTCAAGCTGCCCTCTGCGGAGGCTGACTGGCAAATCTTACTGCTGGACGATTTGCAGGATATGCAGGAGGAGCAGGACTGGAATGCCCTGTGCGAACTGATCCGCGCCTGCCCCGAGCGCCGCTTCGTCCTGCTCTCCCGCGGCACGCCGCCGGGGAGCCTCATGGCCTTTCAATACACGGGGCTGATGACGGTGCTGGAGGCCGACGACCTGCTCTTTGATGCGGACGATGTGCGGCGACTGTTTCAGCTTTTGGGAGCAAACGCAACAGATAGCGAGATCGACGGAATTCTGAAAGAATCCGTGGGCTATCCGCTGGGCGTAGCCATCACCGCCCGGTGTATGTCTCCGGGCAAGCCGTGGACGCCGGAGCTGGTGGCGCGGGTGTTCCACGAGGTGTTCCTCTACTTTGAGACCGCCATCTACCGGCGCTTTGACCTGCCGGTGCGGCGATTCCTGTTGGAGCTGGCCCCCTTTGAAAGTTTTGACCTGGAAATGGCACGGATGGTCAGCGGCGATCCCCGTGCCGGCGAACGGCTGGACTGGCTTCTTCGATACACCACTATGCTGCGCTACGACGACTGCCAGCGCTTCCACTTCTGGTCGGGTTTCCGAGCTTTTCTCCTCTGGGAGATGGAACGGGAGTATACCGAGGAAAAGCGCAAAGCGATCTTCAGCCGGGGCGGGCTGTACTATGAGCTGAAGGAGGACTACGCCCACGCCCTGGAATGCTACACCAGCGGCGGTGACCATTCCAAGGTTTCCGAGCTGCTGGTGCGCAATGCAGAACTCCACCCCGGCATGGGTCACTATGCCGAGATGGAAAAATACTACCGCAGCCTGCCGGAGGCGGAAATTCTCGCCTCTCCCTCTCTGATGCAGGGCATGAGCATGCTCTGCGCGCTGGCGATGGACTACGAAGGCTCGGAGCGCTGGTACGGCGAGCTGCAAGCATTTGCCGAACACTGCGGCAGGCAGGACGCCGCCGGAAAGCAAGCCCGCAGCCGCCTTGCGTGGCTGGACATCTCCCTGCCCCAGCGGGGCGTGAACGGTTTGACAGAGACCATCCCCGCCGTGTCCCGGCTGCTGACGAACAAAGAGGTGGCGCTGCCGTCCTTTTCCGTCACAAGCGCGCTGCCGAGCATCATGAACGGCGGCAAGGACTTTTCCGAATGGAGCAAAAAGGACGACCTGCTCTACAAAACCCTCCGTCTCCCCGTGGAGACGGTACTGGGGAGGGACGGCGTGGGTCTTGCGGACTGCGCCATCGCCGAGAGCAAGTTTGAAAAGGGGGAGGACGTGGCCGGTCGGATGCTGTCCCTTCTCCCACAGCTGAACGAGGTCCGCAACCGCGGCACGCCGGACATGGAGTTCGCCGTCAGCGGATTGCTGGCCCGCAGCCAGCTGGCAAACGGGCAGCCCACCGACGCGCGGCGCACCATCGAGGTGCTCCGTGAATGCTTTGCCGAGCGCGGTTTGACACGCTTTCTGCCCAATATGGACGCCATGCTCTGCCGTATTGACATGCACACCGGCGACCTTGACGCGGCGGACGCGTGGTATCGGGAAAAAGCCCCGCGGGAGCCGACGCATTTGAACGTCATGCGGCGCTACCAGTATCTCACCCAGGCCATGGTGGAGCTGGAGGACGGCAGACCGGACGCGGCGCAGCTGACGCTTGCCCCGCTGGAGCCGTACGTCCAAAACTGCGCCCGCATCATCGACGGCATTCACCTGAATGTCCTGACTGCCATCGCCCTGCACCGCAAGAAGGACGAGGGGTGCGCGAGCGATTGACGGTGGCGCTGGACGCGGCGGCGGAGTACCGCTTCATCCGCACCGTCAGCGTATACGGCACGGCGGTGCTGCCGCTGCTGGAGGCACTGGACTGGGACGGCAACAAAGCATGGCGCAAGCGGCTGATGGCGGCGGTGCGGGCGCAGGCGGCGTTCTACCCGCGTTTCCTCGAACCCCGCCTTGCCCCCGGCGAGGAGCTGACGCCAACGGAGCTGCAAATTCTGCATCTGCTCTGCGCGGACAAGTCCAACGCCGAGATCGCGCAGATCATGGATGTGAAGCTGCCGACCGTGAAGACCCATGTCAGCCACATTCTCGAAAAGCTGGATGTGAAGCGCCGGGCGGAGGCCAAGACCGCCGCGAAAAAGCTGCATCTGGTACCGGAAGAGTTATAAAAACAACGTCCGGCGGACGCCGGATTCGACATAAATGCAAACTGATCTCAAGGAGGAAGGACATGAAAAAACGACTATTGAGTGCATTCATGGCGCTGGCCCTGTGCCTGACGATCCTGCCCACAGCGGCTTTTGCCGAGGGAGAGGACGTGAGCATATCGGGCGGTGTCATCGGCGGCGGTGAGACCGGTGATGAGAGCGGCGGGATCTATGTAGCCCCCGGAAGCCCGACAGAAGGGGGCGGCGGCACATATATCTCCGGAGAGGCCACGCGGACGGAGATCTGGTGCGTGAGCAAGCCCGATTCCATTGGCCGCAGCTATGACGGCACGACGGACGGCGACACGATTCCAATCGACTTGACGTTTACAGACGGCACAAATGAAATCAAACTCAAAGAAGGAACGGGCTTTACCGCCAAGAAGACGTTCGATTCCGCGGACGCGGGATGGCATACCGTCACTGTGGAAATCGCGCTGATCGGCGAAGCCGCGGTAAAGTACAAGCTCAAGGCGGGCGAAGAAACGTTTACGATTGGTGGCATCATCGACAAGGCCTATCCCAAGCTGACCGTGTCTCTTTCCCAGACGACCTGCACGGTGGGTGAAAAGCTTCTGCCGCTGCTGTCTGTCGAGGGTGCTCCGGAAGACGCCGAGGTGACATATTATTATCTGGCTTCCGCGTTAAAAAGCTGGGCGGGCTCTTCTGACGTAGAGGGCAGCGATGCCATGCCCAAGATCGACGAGAACACTGCAATCAGCGAACCCGGCACATATTACGTCTACGCCAAGACTGCCGAGACCAAGAACTACAAAGAGGAACGGTCAACAACCGTGGAACTCACAGTCAACGAGGCTGTTGTTGAGACCGCTTCGATAACAAAAGCGGACGGAATGGACGGCGGCACATACGAATCCCTCCCGGCGGCGCTGAATGCGGCGCAGGACGGCGACACTGTCAAGCTGCTGGCAGACCATGTGACGGATACAGACGCCCTCAATGCGCTCGGTGAAAATTTTACGTTCGCACAGTATGCTTCCATCGTACCCGTTGTCACCAAAACCCTGACGCTCGATCTGAACCACAAGACGGTCGACTACCTCGAGGTTGGATTCACAGAGACTAACGAGGAAACGCAGAAAAAAGAAACTCTCGCGACAGGCAACCTGACTGTTACAGGCGAGGCCGCTTACGGCAGAATTTCAAATCTCATGTTCATGGCCGGCGCACTGGACATCCGGAGCGGCGAGATCGGCGGTTCAGGATGCGCGGGACTTCTCTGCGACGCGAACAGCGGCACTGCGACCATCAGCAACGGCACGGTGTATGGCCTCACCGTAATGGAGGGTGCTTCCGTCACTGTCAATGGCGGCTCCAAACACGCGGGTGAATGGGTTGTTGCTTCCGGCGCCACGCTGAACATTACGGACGGCACGTTTGGCGAGGTGCAGTTCACACGCAACGGAACCATCGCCATCAGCGGCGGCACGTTCAAAAGCATTAAGAGCTACATCGCAGAAGAGTTGCAGCCGCTCATGTCCCTGTTGGATACGCAGAAGGTGCACGCTTTCTACAAGGGCGACGATGTGCAGGACGGCAATGCAACGGAGCTGGCCGACGTAACCGTCAAGGAGCACACCCACGCCATGGTGAACAACAAGTGCGCCTGCGGCTTTTCCTGCACCCACAAGGATACAGACGGCGCGAGCACCATCGGTAAAGATGGCAAGTGCACGGTCTGCGGGACGCAGTTTGCGGCCGGCATCGGTGAAACCTATTATACCGATGTGCCGTCCGCGCTGGATGCGGCAACTGACGGTCAGACCGTCAAGCTGCTGGCAAACGAGATGCTGCCTGACGACATATATGTCAGCAAGACCCTCACGCTGGATTTGGACGGACACAGTCTGAGCGGATACAGCTTGAAGGTCGGCGGTCTTACGGCCACGAGTCAGGTTCGCACCGGCAACCTGACGGTCATTGACAGCAGCGGCGGCAACGGCGCGGTGGGAGTGGCCGTGCGGAACGGCGGTACGCTGGTATTCAATCCGGAGAATGACCATACCACTTTGCTCCAGCTGGAGGTTTGGGGCGGCACAGTCGAGCTGTACGGCGGAAAGATTTTGAGAAGCGGTCTGCAGCTGAATAACGGCATCACATTGGGCAATCTGCTTCCCCAGAAAGCGGGGCTTGCTTACTACCGTGACGACACGCAGCTCACGCTGGAGGAAGCCGCTTCCCAGACATGCGACCTGGTGGTAAAGTCGTGCAGCCACGGCGGCAAGAACGGCTTTGACAAAAGCGCCACTGCCTGTCCCTACTGCAGCGCGCCCGCGGTGGCCGAAACAGCCTTGAGCCATGGCGAGGGCAGCCGCCAGCAGCGAAGATTTGCTGATTTGCAGACTGCCCTGGACGCAGACAGAGATGGCGGCTCGACCCTCACGCTGCTGGCCGACGTGACCGGCGATTATACCATCAACGGCACGCAGGACACGGGGCTTAACCTGAACGGCCACTCCATCAAGGGCACGGTGACGGTCAAGGCGGCTGCGGGCAGCAACACCACCACCTTAAGCAATACGGAAAACACGACCACGGTCAGCATTGATAAGGTCGTTGCCTACAAGGGTGCAAAACTCGCCGGGTCGGGTAAACCTGCCGTGATCGGCGAATTGACATTGGCAGAGGGTGCGACATGGGAAAATATTCTGAATCTTAAAACACTTGGATACAAGGTGCTCAATGCGGACGGCACCCACAGGTGGTATGCCCGGGATGATGTCAACGGCTCGCAGTTGAACAATGTTATTATCAATAGCCTGCCCATCACCTCCAAGACCTTGAATCTGAAGGTCGATGGCAAGAACCTGACCGGCAACTCGCCGAAGGTGGAGCGCGGTACGACCGTCCAGCTCTGCGCCAGCTGCAATGCGAAGGGTGCGGATGTATACATCTACACCGGGGAGATCGTTGGAAACAACGTGCCCACATACAGCCAGAAGAAAGCTGAATATAAAAAGATTGGCACCAATTTGTACTACGTCGTAGACTTGCCTTGTAACACGATTGGAAAATACAGCGTTTATTTCACCGCCACCAAGGACGGCTACACGGTGCAGAGCACCGAAAGGAAGCTGACCGTCACCAAGCCGAACCTCAGCAATGCCGAGATCACGTTCCCCGATGGCAATGAAGCGGCCTTTAACTATGCGACCTCGACCGTTGTGCCGACGTTTGTCGTGACATACAAAGGCCAAACGCTGGAAAAAGATGTGGATTACACCATTGCCGGCGGCTCTTGGTTCTCCGGTGTAGGCTCCCAGACGCTGACCATCAAGGCAAAAGACAACGGCAACTATACCGGAAGCAAGTCTGCCAAATGGACGGTTAGACCGCTCAAAGTGGCGGTTTCGGTTGGGGACATCGTTAAGACATACGACGGAACGACAAATCTGCCTGCAAATGCGAAAATCACATTGAAGAGCGCGGACAGCTATTATACTGGTACTACTGGTGTTACGCTTCCGCTGGCTAAGGGTAAAGATTATGAGGTGCTCAACGCCCGCTATGATTCCGCCGATGCCAGCCAAGAGGAAAAGACTATCTCCTTTACCGTCAAGTTGAAGAATGAGGGCTATGTCTTTGAGGACGGCACGACCCAAAAGGACTTTACGCTGAACGGCGCGGAGCTGAATGATAAGTCTTTCAAGATCAACAAAGCCGCTGCGCCCACAAATATCCCGACCGGCACACTGAACGTAATCAACGGCACACAACAGACGTACACCTACGATTTCAGTAAGCTGATGCCCGAACTGTCCGAGGGCCAATACGGCACGATAAGCTATGGTAATCAGCCTGCTATTTCCCTTGTTGGCCAAAGCGGATATTATTACGACGAAACAATCGTAGAGTTTAACAACGGCGTGCTGATTTTGGCACAGTTCTATGCGAAAGATGGAACAATGACCGGCCAGATCGGAACCGTCAAGGTGAAAGTCACCACCACCAACTACGAGGACTTTCAACTGACGCTCGTCCTCAACGCGATAAACCAGATCAAGCCCACGCCGGACGGCAAAATCACCGCAACGAAAATCACCTACGGCGACACACTGAGCAAGAGCGAAATTTCGGGCACGATGAAAGACCCCAACACCGGCGCAACCGTCAACGGCACGTTCGCGTGGACGGACGGCACAATCAAGCCTGATGCAAACGACAGCTATGAAGCCGAATGGACGTTTAACCCGGATTCCGAGGAATACGCAACCGTAACCGGCAAAACGACCGTCAAGGTCGCTCCCAAGTCCATCGAGGGCGCAGCGATTACACTGGAATCTGCCGACCTCGAATACAACGCGGCGGAGCAATCGCCGAAGATTACCGGTGTGACACTGGAAAACTGGACTGAAAATATTACCTACCGTATTGTAAGCGGCAACACGGCCACCAATGTCAATGACAGCCTCACCCTGACTATCGAGGGTACCGGCAACTACACAGGTAAGGCCACGGTCAAGTGGAAGATTACGCCAAGAGAAGTGACACCCGCGATTGAAGTCGCATCCTGCACCTACACCGGCGATGCGCTGGAGCCGACCGTGACTCTCAAGGACGGAAATACAGTTATTCCGGCGGGAGAATACACGGTAGAGTATTCCAACAACACCAACGCCGGTACCGGCCGGGTGACCATCAAGGACGTTGCAGGCGGCAACTACGTCATCAAGGAGAAAACCCAGGACTTCACCATCACCAAGGCCGCCGCGCCTGTGGCAAAGGCTGGCGAGTTGACCATCACCAATGGCCTGCACAAGACCTATTCCTTTGACCTCTCAACGCTGCTGCCGAAGCTGACCGCTCCCTGCAACTACGGCACGATCACCTATAACAAGAAGGTTGTTACCGATCTGGGTGTCGGCACCTTTATTACCCTTGTAGACGGAAAGACCGGTGAGCTGACACTGGAAGCAAACAGAAGCGGCACGGACGAAGGACAATTCGGCACGATTACGGTTACAATCTCCACGAGCAACTATCAGGACATCACCCTGACCGTCAACATCTTCGCAAAGAACAAGCTCACGCCCGTTATGGACGGCAAAATCACCGCAAGCAAGATTACCTATGGTCAGGCGCTGAGCGACAGCAGCATCACTGGCAAGATGAAAGACCCCAATACCGGCGCAGAGGTCAAGGGCACTTTCTCGTGGCAGCAACCGGGCGATACGATTCTGGATGCGAGCACGCTTGGTCATAGTGTCGAATGGACATTCACTCCGACGGATGAAAATACCTATACGGAAGCGACCGGCAACGCAACTGTCAAGGTTGACAAGGCTCAACAGTATGGCAAGATCAGCATGGCGGGCTATTCTTACGGCGGGACGCCAAGCACACCGACCTTGACAGACCGGACGGGTGACCCGAATGCTCAAGTGATCTACAATTATTCCGCTGTGGGCATCGACTCCGTTCAGACGTGGGATATCGAGAATCCGCCCGCACTGAACGCCGGTACCTACCGTATGTTTGCACGGATCGGTGCGACGAACAACTACTATGAGTATAGTGCCGAGTCTTGTGTATTTGTGGTAACGAAAGCAACACCGCCCTACACCGCTCCCACCGGGCTGACGGCAAAATACGGTCAGACGCTGGCGGATGTGACGCTGCCGGACGGTTGGAGCTGGATGGACAGCAGCGAATCTGTGGGCGGCGCTTCGGTCGCGGTCAAGCCCTTCCAGGCGAAGTTCACCCCGACAGACGCTGTCAACTACAACATGGTGGAGAACATCGGGCTTAAAGTCATGGTGAACAAGGCGGATGGCGGCAACCTCAAAACGGTCGAGCTGGCGCAGAAGTACACGGACACCTCGGAGCACACCTACACACCGGACTGGTCGGGGCTTCCCAGCGGACAAACGTGGCGCTATAACAGTGAATACAGCGTCAGCACCGGCTCGAATGTCACACTTACCAAGCAAGATTTCGCAGCGAACGGCAGTTTGCTGACCTATGCGGTCTCCGGCGGCAAGGCGGGAGACAAGATCACCCTCACCCTCAAGGCGTCCTGCGACAATTATGGGGATTTCACCATCACGCTGAACATCCCCCTGACAGAAAAGGACGATCAGAAGCCGTTGACCATCACCGGCGACATTTCCGTAATCTATGGTGAAAAGCTGACGCTGACCACCACAGGCGGCTCCGGCACAGGCGCTGTGACCTACCGCGTTGACACTGATCACAGCACCGGCGAGGCAACCATTGATCCCAACACTGGCGTTCTGACCCCGGTCAAGGTCGGCTCTGTCAGCGTCATCGCAACCAAGGAGGGCGACAAGGACTACAACGACGTCACCAGCGCTCCCTTCGTGCTCATGATCAAACCGGCCACTCCCACCGGCGAACCCAAGTACACCAAGATCACCACCAGCGGCAAGACGTTGGCAGACGCTGGCTTGACCGTTATCGGCAGCACGCTGAACCCCAATGCCGGTACGCTGGAGTGGGTGGATGACGCAGGCAATGTCCGGCCCGATACCACCGCTGTGGCGGCCAACACCACCTACAAGTGGCGCTTCACTCCCGCTGACGCCAACTACAAGGCGCTGACCGGCTCCATCGAGCTGTATCACAAGTCCAGCAGCAGCGGCGGTGGCGGCGGCAGCTCCCACTCTTCCAGCCACACCATTACCGTGGACAGCGTGAAGCACGGCACCATCACCGTTTCTCCCAAGTCTGCCTACAAGGGCGACACCGTGACCATCACCGTGAAGCCCGACAAGGGCTATGAGCTGGATACCCTGAAGGTCCTGGATAAGGACGGCGACAAGGTGAAGATCACCGAGAAGAAGGGCAAGTACACCTTCACCATGCCTGCCTCCAAGGTCACCATTAAGGGTAAGTTCGTGGAGGAAGCTCCGGAGCAGATCTTCGCGGACGTTCCTGTGGACGCTTACTGCTATGAGGCCGTCAAGTGGGCGGCCAGCGAGGGCATCACCGGCGGCATCGGCAACAACCTGTTTGCCCCCGGCCTTCCCTGCACCCGCGGCCAGATCGTCACCTTCCTGTGGCGCGCGGCCGGTTCTCCCGCTCCCAAGAGCATGAGCAGCTTCGTGGATGTTGCCGAGGACGCTTACTATGCCAAGGCTGTGGCGTGGGCCGTTGAAAACGGCATCACTGGCGGCACCGGCAACGGTAAGTTCAGCCCCGACGCAACCTGCACCCGCGCACAGGCAGTGACCTTCCTGTATCGCGCCTCCGGCAGCCCTGTTGTCAGCGGCAGCGCGGCCTTCAGCGACGTGGCGGCTGACGCTTACTACGTAAGTGCGGTCAAGTGGGCTGAGAAGAACGGCATCACCGGTGGAATCGGCAACGGCCTGTTCGGTTCCGGCGACAACTGCACGAGAGCCCAAATCGTGACGTTCCTCTATCGCGCATTCAACAAGTAAATCGGCTATCTCAGGGTAGCTGAAAAGTAACCATGGGCGGCGGCTCGGAATAGCAATATTCCCTGCCGCCGCCCTTCTTTTCCGGGGCGCAAAGCGATGTTGTATAAACGGCCCACTCCATGAAAGAACCGCGCGCAGGAGCCGCTCATCTTGAACCATAATAGGGGATGTTACCTTTGTCCGTAAGTTCCATAGTTCGGAGGCAGCACTGAAAAGGGAATCACCTCTGCGCTGCCCTTTGCGCTCTTTTGCCCGTATACCTTCGGCTTTCGGTGCGATATAGGGGCGGTATTTTTCTGCCTGATTTCTGTTTTCCAGCGACTATTTATGTCGTTGGAAAATTTTTTTGAAATTTTTTGCCGAAAAGTGCGCAAAACCACCCCTCCCAATCGGAATATAAGCAAAGGGGAAAATACACCGCCTCCCGCGGTTCGGGAAGGAGGTGCAAAAACTCATGGAGCTGACGCCGTCCCAGAAGGAAAACGTTCGGCATGAATTTGACAGGCTATGCAGGATGGTGCTGCGCGGAGAGGCCATCGATTATGACAATCACATCGCATGGCGCTCCAAGCATGAGACTTCCCTTTCGTGGTTGTCAGAAAGTCAGGAGGGACAGTTGGGCGTACTGGATGAGTACCCGTGTGAGCAATTCTGCTTTCAGGTGCAGGGCTATAACATCCCTATCCGCAGCGAAATCCTTGCCAATGCCCTTGTGAAGCTGTCTGAGAAAAAGCGGGATATGTTGACGGTGAGATTCCTAAGGCTGCAAAAAGGAAAGATGACCGAGTATTTTGGGTGGATTGACAACTACCAGCTTGCCTTACCGAAACTAACAACCCGAATACTGAAAATCAGACCGTTGACCTGCGCCGTGTGCGCACAAAGTCGGCGGTCTTTTTTTATCCCCAAAATCAAAAAAGGAGGTCAAGCACAATGACAAAACTGAAAACCCTCGATCAGCTTCGAGCCGAAAAGAAACGAGCTGAGACGTAGCTTGCACAGGAACAGCATAAGCTGGAGCGTCTGGAGAACTGAAAGAAGTTTCTGGAATAGGGCGTACAGGCCGCAACTTCGACAAAAGCGAAAAAATCACGCAGCCCAGCGGGGCCGCGACGCCTCGGGACAGCGACGCGCATAAGCGCATCGCTGTTCCGAAGGCTTTCTGCGTTCTTCGGGAGCACCCTCGGCCAAGACCCAAAAGCGGCAAAGTTTGCCGTTCTGATACCCGGCCACGCAGGGTTTCCGAACCGTGTGAAACGCTCCGATGGTAGTAATAGCGCCCCCATCCGAAACGTTCCCTGTTTCGGCGTGTAAGCCGCTGTGTGCGATCCTGTTGGCGAAGGCGAGTGTGTACCCGCTTTCACCCGCGAAAGCAAACGTGGGCCGTTTTGCAGGCCATTGCGACAAGAGCTTTTTTGCCGCGTGGTACCCATTGATGGAAGTAGGGGATGGGTGTTTGTAACGGCGTTTGAGAGACCCTTGAAGTCCGTATGACCGATGCATGGAAACGTTGGTATGACTGCGTTTCCTGCGCTTTTCACAGCTTTTTCGAGGACGAAAAAGAAAGCAGGATAAAGGGCTGGCGTCGGAACCGACGCTCTGCCCAATCACTTCTGCCCGCAGTGCGGGCAGTTGACGGGGGTTTCAGCGCAGTCGGTTGTGGC
>OBLF01002611.1_pt1 | contig 11912 bp, 8 predicted proteins | sample 1519231 | NCBI WGS metagenome assembly OBLF01 (sample SAMEA2602895, study PRJEB22501) | metagenome | reverse complement strand
GCGGCCGCCCCAGTTTCGGGACAGCCGCGCGAAATTCACTCAAAAGCGCGATTCGGTCTTCAAGACGAATCGGTTCAGGGTATAGCCCGGGGATCCTTACCCCTCAAGGCGAGCGCGGCACAGGCCGTAGCTGCTTTCTTTACTCGGATATTCTACCACACCCCGGGGAGGCTGTCAAGCATTTTTATGCGGGAATTTGAAAAATATTCTTAAACTTCAATCAGCTCCCCCAGCTCCAGCGAATATATCCCTTTATATGTCACCCGCCGGGGGGCGAAGCGCTTCTCAATGGCCTTGGCATAGAGCTCCAGCTGAGCGCGGTAGGCGCGGACGAAATCGGCAGGAGTCTTGCGGCGGTCCGTCTTGTAGTCCAGAAGCTCGAGGTGGTCGGGGTAGACGAGGACGATGTCCGCGATGCCCTGCACCAGCACCCCGGCGTCGGCGGCAGGGCCGTCGGGCAGGGCGCGGCCCTGGGCAGCCATGACCTCGGCGGCAGGCAGCGACGTGATAAAAGCCAGCTCCCGCAGCACATCCTCTGCCCCGCAGATGCGGCGGAACGCCTCGCTGCGCACAAAGCGGAGTATCTTATAGACATCCAGCTTCCCGGCAATGGCGGGGAGCGTGAGCTGCGCCGCCGCCTGACGCTCCCGTTCGGCGCGGACGGCATCCAGAACGGCAGCGTCCTCTGCGTCCCGCACAGCGGCCAGCGCCCCGAAGTCTGCGTGTTCGAGGAAGGCATGGAGAGCCGTACCCATCTCGGCGGCGGTGAGGCCGTCCTTCGAGAGGAAGCCCGGGCGCTCGAGGGTGGTCTGCTCAGCAGCGTGGACGAGGCTGGTCACGCTGACCTTGGCCGGGATGTCTGCCAGCGCTGCCGCCGGATACCGCCAGCCGAAGCCCTGCCGCAGCGTCTCCACAAGGGCCGGGTCGGCCTCGGGCCGGGGCGGCTCTTCCGCCTCGGCGGGGGCTTCTTCGGGCGGGAGGACATCGGCCTGCACTGTGAGGGCGATGGTGCTTCTGGTGTCCGCAAAGGGCAGCTCGAGGTTCCCCGCCAGACGGCGGAGAGGCCCGCCGTTGGGGTGGACGAGGAGCGCCGCCCGCAGCCAGTCGGCGAAGCTGCCCGCCTGAGCGTTCAAGGTCTCCCCCGCCCCGGCGGCGAGGAAGGCGGCGGCTTTGGCGAAGGGGTTGGACGTCCGGCCAATGCCCAGCGGGACCGTCAGGATCAGCTTATCCTGCGCCCGGGTGAGGGCCACATACAAAAGCCGCATCTGCTCGCTCCGCATCTCGGCGGCATGGACCGTGGAGAGAGCGGTGTAGGCCGCCGTCTTATAGGCCCCCTCGCCGCCCTCGGGACGGAGACGGAGGCCCGCGCCGCAGACGCGGTGGAGCAGGACGGGCTGGCGGGTGTCGGCGGCGTTGAACTGCCGGGCCGTGTCGGCCACGAACACCACCGGGAACTGCAAGCCCTTGGAGCGGTGGATGGTCATGATGGTGACGCAGCCGGGCCGTGCCCCGCCGGGGGCAGTCTCCTGCCCGGTGGAGCCCGCCAGCGTGGCCGCATCGATGGCACGGACGAGGGCCGAGATGCCGCCCGCGCCCGCCCCTGCACAGAAGGAGGCGAAACGCCGCGCGTCCTCCCGGCGGCGCTGGCCGTTCTCCATGGCACCAAGGGCGGCGAGGTAGCCGGTGGAAACAAAAATTTCTTCCAGCAGTTCCTCCACCGGCACGCTCCGGGCCATCCGGCGCAGGGCCGTCAGACGCTGGTAGAACGCCTGCACCCGGCGGGTGAAATCATCCTCCGCCCCGCTCTGGACGGCCTGTAAAACTGCGCCGTAGAGGCTGATGCGGGTGTGCTTATCGGGTGTCTGCGCACCGGCCCGGAGACGGACGAGGTCGTCGTCCGTAAAGCCGAACATCGGCCCCAGCATGGCGGCAGCGAGATAGATGTCCTGCGCGGGGTTGTCGATGACCCGCAGCAGGGCAATGAGGGGGCGGATGTGGGGTGCGTCCAAGAGGTTCTCCCGGGCGTCGGCGTAGACCGGGATGCCCCGGGCCGTCAGGGCCTCGGCGTAGGCCGGGAAGTCGCCTCTCGCCGCCAGCAGGACACAGCAGTCCTCGTACTGCACCGGGCGGGTGGTGCCGCCGTCCCGCACCGGCTCGCCGGAGGCCACCATCGCCTCGATGCGGTCGGCGATATACTGTGCATCCGTCTCGGCGGCATCGTCGGGCAGGAAGTGGGCCTCCACACTGCCCTCGTACGCGCCGGGTGCGCCGCAGACGAGGCGCTGTCCGTCGCCGTAGGCCGTGTCGCCCAGAGCAGGCGTCATGAGCTGTTCGAAGATAAAGTTGATGCCCGCCACCACCTGCGGGGCAGAGCGGAAGTTGGCATCCAGCGCCAGCATGGCGTTCTCGCCGGGCCTGCCGTCTTCGGGCCGGGGGCGGGCTTCACCGCCGGGCAGGAGGGGCCAGCTCTCCAGCTTTTCCCGGAAGATGCTGGGGTCCGCCTGACGGAAGCGGTAGATGCTTTGCTTTAAGTCGCCCACGAGGAAGAGGTCATCCCCTGCAGGGCTGGCCAGACAGCGGTAAAGGGCGTCCTGCAGGGCATTCGTGTCCTGATACTCATCCACCATGACGGCGGCGTAGCCCTGCCGGATGCCCTGACACAGCTCGGTGGGCTGGCCGTCGGCGTCCCGCAGGAGCCGCAGGGCCAGATGCTCGAAGTCGCTGAATTCCAGCAATCTTCTCTCCCGCTTCCGGGCCGCAAAGCGGGCGTCAAAGTCCCGCACGGCGGCAAAGAGGGCGCGGAGGCAGGGTTCGGCGGCTTTCCGGTCAAGCTCGGCTTCGTCGAGGCTGCAACTGATGAGTTCTTCGATTTTCTCAAATAGCTTTGCGGCCTCGTCGGCCCGGGTCTTGACGGCGTCCTTGTGCTCACCGGTGAGCCGCTTTTTCATATTTTTGAGGCCGGGGGCCTGTTCCATGCCGAGGACGTAGGGCGTCAGCCTGTCGTAGAGGGGCGTCCATTCCCCCGCCCCGGCCAGACGCTCCACCTCGCCCAGCAGGGCGGCGGAGTTTTCCAGCCTCTCGAGGGGTTCGGCGAACTTCTCGTTCACTGCCGCCACGGCCTTTTCCTTGGCGGCAGGGGTCTTTTTGCTGGCCTCGGCGTCGGCCTGCGCAGTCACGAAGTCCTCCCTGCAGTCGTTCAGCGCGGCGCAGAGCAGCTCCTTCGCAGCCCGGGCAGAGCGGGCGGCCTCCTGCATCAGAATATCATGCCAGCAGGTGCGGGCAAAGCCGTTCTCGTCCTGCCACGGGGCCAGCATCTCGTCCAGCTTTTTATCGTAGTCCGGCAGGGCGCGGAGGAAGTCATAGACCTGCAAAACAGCCTCCCCCGCCGCCTTGTCGGTGCGGCCCTTGCCGTAGAGGTCGGCGAAGGCGCAGAAGTCCGCATCCTGATAGGCCGCTTCCAGCGTCTCGGAGAGGGCCGCGTTCCGCAGCATCTCCACGCTACCGGGGTCGGCAGGGGTGAAGTCCGGCGGGATGTCCAGCGCCTGAAAGTGCTTGTGGAGCAGGTCGAGGCAGAAGGCGTCGATGGTGCAGATGGGGGCTCTCTGCAAAAGCATCCGCTGGCGGCGGAGGGCCGTGTTGCCCGGCTCTGCCTGACTGCGGCGGAGCAGCGCCTGCCCGATGCGGGCGCGAAGCTCGGCGGCGGCGGCGTTGGTAAAGGTAACGATGAGGAGCCGGTCGGCGTCCACGGGGTGCTCCGGGTCGGTGATGAGCCGGACGGCCCGCTCCGTCAGCACGGCGGTCTTGCCGCTGCCCGCGGCGGCGCTCACCAGCAGCGCACCGCCCCGGTCGTCGATGGCGGCACGCTGGGCCGGGGTCCATTTTGTCTCGCTCACTGGTCTTCCTCCTTTTTCTCTTCCGGTTCAAAAGGCTTTGCAGGGGCGTCCAGCGCCCGCTCTCCGATGCCGTCCTCATGGCAGCAGATGAAACCGTAGTCGCACCACCGGCAGGGGCTGCGGCCCGTGACCAGCGGCTCGGCGGCGATGCAGCCGCTGTAGAGCTGCTCGCCCATCCGGGTGACGAGGTCGTCGAGGTGGAGCTGGATGCGAGAGAGCTTTGCCTTGTCGGCCCGCTTGTCCTTCTGGTAGGGGCTGGGTTCGCCGCCCCGGAAGCTGAAGGGCAGATACCGCCCCGTCTCCTCGGCGTCCATGGCGTCGAAGACTTTCTGCTCGTCCCGGACGAGGCCGTCCAGCTTGTATTCCATGCTCCGGGCGGCCTTGCCCCGGGTGGTCGTCTCGGGGGCCGGGTCGGCCAGCAGGTACAGCACACCCGCAGGTTCTGCCCCGGTAAAGCGTCCGTCGGCGTCCCGGGTCAGGCTGAACAGGTAGAGCAGCATCTGACAGTCGAGGCCGCAGTAGACTTCCCGCAGGTCGAGCTTTTTCGTGCCGGTCTTATAGTCCACCACCCGCACCCAGCGGGTGCCGTCGTCCTCGATCCACTCGTCGGCGCGGTCCACGGTGCCGATGAGCTGCACCGTCCGGCCATCCGAGAGGCGGTAGGTCTGGCCCCGCACGGCGTCCTCGCCGGGGCCGATCTTCAGCTCACAGGCCACCGGTTTGAAGCTGGACTGGCGCTGTTCATCCCGCAGGTAGCAAAGCAGGCCCGTCATGCTCTTTTTGAGGCGGGAGAGCAGATAGGTGAAGCGGGCCGTGTCCTCGGGGAGGTAGCGCTTTGCGTACTCATCTACGAGAAGCCCGGCCAGCGCCGCCATGGCCTCGTCGTCGAGGTCGAGGAAGGGCTGTAAGCCAGCGCAGGGGTTGTCAGGGCCGGGGTGGGGGTCGAGGGCCATCTGGAGCACCCAGTGCATGAGGGTGCCGCTCTGGTCGGCGGAGAGCTCGGCCCGCTTCCGGGGTCGCAGACCCAGCACGTACTGCAGGAAATAGCCGTACCGGCAGGTGTAGTATTTTTCGAGCTGACTGGGCGAGATGCGGAGCCGCCGGCCCAGCAGCGTTTCCAGTGCCTCGAGGTCACTGACCTGACGGGGGCTGCGGCCCGCCATCCGGCGCAGGAGGGCGAGGCCCTCGGGTTCTGCCCCGCCGGGGGCATGAAGGGCCTCGGTGAGGCTGGCGCGTTCGGTCTCCGTCAGGGGCCAGCCGCCGCCCAGCACATCGAGGCCGTCGGCGGCAGTGGCCGCGAGGTCGGTCAGGTCGAGTTCCGGCGCACCCGGTCTCAGCACGTCCACGATGGGCTCGAGGGCGGCGCAGAGGGTCTGGCCCTGCCCCTTCGGCCAGCTGAGCCAGAGGCCTCTGGCCGGGGCGGTGAGGGCCTTATAAAAGCAGACCTGTTCCCGCACCACCCGGTTCTCGAAGCAGTCCGGAAGCTCGATTTCCTGCGCCATCAGGGCGTCGCGGTCGGCGTGGGTCAGCAGGCCCGTCTCGCCGGGCGCGGCGGGGAATTCGCCCTCGGAGAGGCCCAGCACAAAGACATAGTCCGGTGCGTCAAGGCGCATCTTGCCTGCGCTGGCCAGCACCACAGCGTCCAGCGTCTGGGGGATGTGGCCGAGGTCGGACGAGCGCAGCAGCAGCCCGAACAGCTCTTCGTACTCGGGGATGGTGACGCTCTGGCCGCCCAGCAGGCCTGCCATCTCGTCCAGCAGTCCCATGACCACGTTCCACTCCCGGGCGGCTTCCTCGGCGGCGGGGATGCCCCGCTCGGCCCGGATGGCCTCCACCTGCGCGGCCTGAGCGTCCTCCGCGCCCAGCTCCTTCAGGCAGAAGTAGAGGGCGCGGCTCATCTGCTCGGCGTTGGCAGAGCGGAGCTTCGCGCGCAGGCCGTCGGCGGCGGTGACGAGAAGGGCGCGGGCCTTTTCGGCCCGGGCAAGGTTTTCTCTGTCCTCGTCGGTAGGCTCCACATCACCGAAGCCCCGGGGGTTCTTCTCGAAAGGCGCGCGCCACGCCGCCGCGTTGGGCGACCAGGTGTAGGCGTAGTTCTCAAGGGCGCAGACCTCTTCCTCGGTGAGGGCGCAGAGGCCGGTCTTGGCCAGGGTGGTGAGCTGTTCCGTCAGCTCCACACCCCGGGCAATGGCCAGCAGACACCGCACCGCCGTGGCCGGGGCGCTGAACTCGGGCGTCGTCGGCTCGTCGCAGTAGAGGGGGATGTCCGCCATCCGGAACTCGTACTTCACGGCGGCGCGGTATTTCGAGATGTCGCGGCAGACCACCGCCACCTTCCCGCAGCGGACGCCCTGCCGCATGAGGCGGCGGATGGCAGCAGCGGCGGCGCGGGCTTCTTCCTCCCGGCTGGGAGCGGCGAATAATTTTATTTCCGGACAGGCCGGAGGCTGGTCACACCGGCCCGTGGCCAGCAGCTGGGCCGCAGCGGCGAGGCCGGGGGCGTCGGCGTGGCGCACGTCCCGGCGCAGCAGTTCCGGCACGGCCACCGCAGTGCCGTTCCGGCGGGCCAGCTGGCGCAGCTGCGCCGCCACCTGCTTCGCGCCGGAGAAAAGGCTCATGTCCCCCGGCACGAGCGGGGTGCCGTCGTCGCAGAGGGCCACCGTCACGGTGGGCAGCGAGGCCAGCAGAGCGCCCATCAGCCGCTTTTTCGGGGCGTTGAAGGTGTCGAACTCGTCGATGAAGACAGCCCTGTCCCGCAGGAACTCCGGCAGTTCGCCCCGGGCCAGTGCGGCCTCGAGGCGGGATGCGGCCAGCTCCAGCCGGTCGGAGGGGTCCATGCCTGTCCCGGCCAGCAGGGTCTCGTAGCCCTGAAAGATGAGGGCCAGTTCGCTGAGCTTGGCGCTGTCGGTGCCGCAGTCCTGCGCCAGTTCATAGAGCTGCTGGCCCGAGAGACCCGCGCTCTTGAGCTCGTCGATGGTCTCGGCGGCCATCTGGCAGAAGGCGGCCGAGCGGCGGTGGCGGTAATAGTAATGGACGTTGTCCTGCAGTTCCTCGAGGGCACGGCGCACCAGCACGGCCCGGCCCGCGTCGCTGAGGGTCTGGACGGCAGAGCCGCCCTCCGCCGACAGGATATGCTCGGCGAGGCTGGTGAAGGAAAAGCTCTCCACCAGTCCGCTCAGCGCGTCGCCCATCTCCCGGTGGATGCGGCCCTCGGTGGACGAGGTGAACTGCTCCGGCACCAGCAGGATGCTCTTCTCCCCCGCCTCAGCCCGCGCCCGGATGCGCTGGTACAGCAGGGTGGTTTTTCCGCTGCCGGAGCCGCCTAAAAGTAGTTTTAACATGGTGAATCTCTCCGTTGGGTCAGTTTTCTATCGTGGGCGGCTTGCCCTCATTTTTCTATCATTGTACCACAAAATTGCAGCGACATCTATTCTGTGGTACAATGAAGAAAAAATCATCTCAGAAAGAGGACACCTGCATGAAAATTTTAGCAGTAGATTACGGCGACAGCCGCACCGGCCTCGCCACCTGCGACCGCACCGAGTTCCTGACTTCCCCCATCACGCCCCAGATCACCGTCAAGGCCCGGGACAAAGTTGCCGCCAGGGTCTGCGAGGTGGCAAAGGAGATCGAAGCCGAGCTCATCGTCATCGGCCTGCCGCTGAACATGGACGGCACCGAGGGCGAGCGCGCCCGCAAGAGCCGGAAGCTGGCCAAGACTGTGGAGATCTGGAGCGGGCTGCCCGTCCGGATGTGGGACGAGCGCCAGACCACCTGCGCCGCCGCCGACCTCCTCGACGAGAGCGGCACCTTCGGCGCAAAGCGGAAAAGCATCCTCGACTCGGTGAGCGCGACGGTCATTCTGGACGACTACCTCGCATGGCGGAAGGAGCATCCGGGGGAGGTCTGAAAGCCCCCCGCCGCCCCTGTGGCAAAGTTTCTTTGCGAAGTCCGGACAGTTTGTTGCGAAGTCCGCAGAAAATCGTCGTTTTCCGGTTTGTTTTCACAATTTTCCCGCGCCGAATTTGTATAGTTTTCCAGCTTGACAGCACCGGCTCTTCTCCGATAAAATGAGGGTAGAAGAACCCCCTGACCAGATGGCCGGAGAGGACGCTTCTTCATGAGAAAAAACAACTGGACTCACCAAAACAAAAACGATTGGAGGCGACCCACATGACAAAACTGAGAAAGCTGACTGCCCTGCTTCTGGCCGGTGCACTGACCCTTCTGCTCCTGACCGCCTGCAGCGGTGGCGGCGGTTCTTCCGGCCCGAAGGCCCAAGCCGAAGCCGAAGCCAATGTGATGCAGGCCATTAACAAAGGCCGCACCGTGGCTCTGGCCAATGACGATGGGATGCGTACTGTTGCAAACGCCCGTCTGGACGCTCTGAATAAGGAGCTTGAGCTGAAGGGCGATGCTTTCGGATACCAGTTCTTCAACAAGGTGGATGTCAAGTGGGACGACGACAATAAGAACGCCACCCTTACTCTGGTCGCCAAATATGACTACAACGATACCACGCTGCAGAAGATCATCGATCAAATCAAAGGCAGCAATCAAGACCAAGCCCTGAATTTTGCCCTGAACGGCAACTATACCAAGGCAGGCGTAGTGGCCCGGATCATTCACGGCCAGACTTATGTTGCCATCTCCCTGCGGGTGGGCAGGAATCTCTGATCTCTTCCCGATTTTCCCCGCATCTCGTCTGATTTCCCCTATAAACGCAGATCACCCGCCAGTTGGCGGGTGATTTTTTTGCAGCTGTCCCACCGCCCGGAGGGCGGAAAAGCAGCTTCTTATTCGTATTTCGTGATGGTCACGCTGTTGATGGTGACAGCCTCCGTCGGGCGCTGAGTTTCGTCCACGCCGGTCTGGGCGATGGTGTCTACCACTTCCATCCCTTCGTACACCTGCCCGAAAACAGTGTCGGTGTAGTCGAGGTAGGGTGCGCCGCCCGCCGTCTGGTAGGCGTTCACCACGTCAGCCCGCCAGCCGGCGGCGTTCATCTGGTCGATGAGCTCCTGCGTCACCGAACTGCTGCCCGGCAGAGTCTCCATGACATAGAAGACGCTGGCGCAGTCGCCGGAGGCGTCCGCTGCGGCACAGAGTGCGCCGGAATAGTGATGGAGCTTATCGGTGGTCTCGGCGGAGAAACGGTTCCCGTTCCAGATGGTGGTGCCTCTGCCGTCCGCGCCCTGCCCGGCCTCCACCACGAAGTCCTTCTCCACCCGGGTGACGGTCAGTCCGTTGTAAAAGCCCTGCTGGGCCAATGTCGTGAAGTTCTGCACGGCCTGCGGGGCCTCGGTGGAAAAAAGCACTGCTTTGAACACGCCTGCCGAGGTATCGAACACCGCGATGGTGTCCCCCGCCGCCGGGTGGGTGAACTGCAGCTCTGCCGACTCCACAGCCGGGCGGCTGACCGTCTGCACCGTGCCGGCCTTCCCGCCCTGGATGCTGGAGAGAATATTATGTGCACTGCATCCGGCCAGAACTGCCGTCAGGGCCAGTGCCGCCATTATTTTTTTCAAGGCTCTCATGAGCGGGCCTCCCTGTCCATATATTATAGCAAAGATGGCTTTTCAAAAGCTATCGCTATAGTATATCACATTCCGCCCCGGGAAGCGAGAGGGAAAAGCGTGAAAATTTGTTATTGGATTTCTATGCGAAAAACATCTTGACGAGCGGGCAAAAAAACGCTACACTATAGGCGTACCCGGAACCCACAGCTCAGAAGGAGCAGAGCGGGCAGGGTGTGACAGTTATTCCATTTTTTAGATATTTGACAGGAGAACGTGACTTATGGCAGAAGATATGAACAAGTCCGCCGCTGAGACCGAAGAGGAATATCAGCCTGACCTGATGACCCTCGAGGACGAGGACGGCAATGAGGTCACGTTTGAAGTGATCGACGCTCTGGACCATAAGGGCGTGCATTACCTGGCCGTTGTCGAATACGCCGAGAATGAGGAAGACCTGGACGAGGACGCCCAGCTGGTCATCCTGAGCGTCGGCGAGGACGACGAGGGCGAGTATCTCGATGTGGTCGAGGACGATGAGACCCTGCTGGAAGTCAGCAAGCTGTTCGAGAAGCGTCTGAGCGACCAGTTCGAGATCGAGTGATCTTTCAGCAAAGACTTCCTGCCCGGCGCGATTTGTTGCGGTTTATATGATCCTACTAATCATTCAACGGGAGCTTGGAGTTCGTCGGTGGATTGCAGACCTCCCCGTCATGGGTCGACCATGAAGGCTCGATGAGGAAGCGCGAAACCGGAGACAGAGCACCCACCTGTCCGCAAGGGTAGGTTTGATTGCCGCAGACGTCCGGGCGGGATTCTTTATAGGTATTAAAAAGGCTCTCGTGCCGTATTTCCTGCCGGCATGAGAGCCTTTTTCTTTTGTCTCTACTCCCCGGTCTCGTCTGTAAACAGGCCCGGGATACCGCAGATAGCGGCCACGCCCACCAGCGTGAACACGATGCGTGACCAGATGGACGCGCTGCCGCCCAGCAGCCAGCCGACGAAGTCGAACTGGAACAGGCCCACAAGACCCCAGTTGATGCCGCCGACGATCATGAGGATGAGACAGATTTTATAAAAGGTCTGCACAAAAAGACCCTCCTTCCTTTGGGCAGTATGCCCGACGGGAAGGAGGGTTATGCATTTTATAGGGTCAGCGCCGCTCGAAAGCCTCTCCCTCTGGGAGCAACGGCGACGACCGCCGCCAGCGGCGGAAACAGGGAGGAGCTGTTGGGGCCGCGGCCAGCAGGATGCAAGCGACAGCGAAGCAGACGCTGGGAGCCGCAACCCGGGCAGTGTCACCGAAGGTGACGGAGAGGGCCAGCCCCTCCCCTGACAGGCTGGGCGGTATAAACCTGCGGCCAGCGGGCGCGGAGAGCGTCAGCGGCGGCTTTGGCCTCGGCTTCGGTGCGGAACACACCGAAGACCGCCGCGCCGCTGCCGGTCATGAGGGCGGTGACAGCCCCATTCTCCCGGAGGGCGGCCTTGATGGCCTCGTTGTCCTTGGCCCCGCTGCACTCCTCGAGGGCGTTTCCGGCAGCGGCGCAGACAGCGTCCAGGTTGCCCGCCCGGATGGCGGCTTCCTGAGCGGCGCAGTCGGGATGGACGCTGCTGCCCACCTTATCGTAGGCCGCAAAAGCCTCCGGCGTCGAGACGCCATAGTCGGGCATCACCACTGTGAACCAGCACTCAGGCATGGGCGGCAGCGCCTTGATGAGGTCACCGAGGCCCTGCACCCGGCAGGTGCCGCCCATGAGGGCAAACGGCACGTCTGCGCCGATACCGGCACCCAGAGCGCAAAGCTCGCTCATGGATAGACGGGCGCCGTACAGCTCGTTCAGACCCACCAGAACAGCAGCAGCGTCGGCGCTGCCGCCAGCCATACCGGCCCGGACGGGGACGTTCTTATAGATGGTGATGTCTGCACCCGCCAGCAGGCCCGTATAGTGGAAAAAAGCCAGTGCCGCCTTGATGGCGGTGTTGCCCGGGCCGGGCTTGACATTGCTGCCGGGCAGGGTCAGATCGAGGTAAGGACTGCGGCGGATGACCACCCGCTCGTACAGCGAGATGGCCTGCATGGTCATATCCAGCGCATGGTAGCCTCCGGGCAGGATACCCACCACGTCCAGCGCCAGATTCAGCTTGGCCGGGGCCAGGACTGTCACACGATCGCGCATCGTTTTTCCTCCTCACTTGCAGTTCTCGTTCAAAAACTCCCGGATGCGGCGGATAGCCTCCATCAGGTGCTCCACGCTGTAGGCGTAGGACACGCGGGCGTATCCCTCGCCGGACGCGCCAAAGGCGTTGCCCGGGATGATGGCGACATGCTTCTGCTCCAAAAGCTTTGTGCAGAACTCCTCGCTGCTCATGCCGCTGGACTTGATGCAGGGGAAAGCATAGAACGCGCCCCGCGGCTCAAAACAGCTCAGGCCCATATCGTTGAAGCTCTTCACCACGAGGCGGCGGCGCATATTGTACTCGTTGCGCATCCGCTCGATCTCGCCGT